>WNFV01017945.1_pt1 | contig 19569 bp, 14 predicted proteins | sample 5400101 | NCBI WGS metagenome assembly WNFV01 (sample SAMN13153361, study PRJNA577476) | soil metagenome | isolation source: 115 cm soil or saprolite under grassland replicate 1 | place: USA:California | collected 2016-06-15 | reverse complement strand
TGCGGCTCTTCCGTGACCTGGCCGCGGAAGCGACCGACGACACGATGCTTGTCGCCGCCCTCATCACGGGGCCCGACGCCGCGACGAAGCTCGTTGCCATAGCGGCGGGCTTCTTCGGCGAAGCCGCCTCCGGCGACGCGGCCGTCAAGCCGATCAAGTCGTTTGGCCAGCCGGCGATGGACGCGATGGGACTGATTCCGTTCACGCAGCTCAACGCCATGCTCGATGCATCCTACCCGCGGGGTGCTCGCAACTACTGGAAGTCGCATTTCTGCGAAGAGCTTTCGGACGCCGCGATCGACACGATCGCCGAATGCTTCACGCGATGTCCGTCTCCAATGGGCCAGATCGTCATCGAGCATTTCCACGGCGCTGCAACGCGCGTCGCGCCGACCGAGACGGCGTATGCACTCCGATCGAGCGGCTTCAACGTGCTGATGCTGTCGCAGTGGATGGCCGCCGGGGACGATGCTGCGGGCACCGCCTGGGCGCGCGATTCGTATGCAGCGTTGGAGCCTTTTGTGGGACCCAGCCGCTATCTCAACTACCTCGACCAGGATGACATGGGTGAACGCGTGCTCGCCGCAGCGTACGGTGCGAACGTTCGACGGTTGCAGTCCATCAAGGCGAAGTACGACCCGCAGAATGTGTTTCACCTCAACGTGAACATTCCGCCGAAGGCGTAGATCGCCGTCGGGACTTCCGTGGACGCGAGTTCATCAGGCTGACGGGCGTATGTCTCCTACTCAAGCGCCAGCTCGCGACTGGACTACGTTGCGCAAAGCGCGACCGTTCGACGTGTTGTTGCCGGCAACGCAGCGATGGGCCGAATCATTGCCGGGCTCGGCAAAGCCGTACCAGTTGATGCAAACGTTCCCGCGCATCGCGAATCGCATCGCGAATGCATGGAGCGACGAACAGACCTGTCTGGCGGTTCTCGACGATCTGCTAATCGATCGCCGGGGCGGCCGCCAAGGCTTCTCGCCTTTCGTGCAAGCGGAGCTGCTCCACTTGCGCGCGCTTCGTGACGGCGGACATGGTCCCGGGTTGCGTGCCTAGCTGAAGTCCGGATTGAGTCGCGACGCCACGCGTGCGCGGGACATTGTCTAGCGCATTGCCCCGCGACACTTCGACGCTGCTCGCGCGCGGCGGGGATCACCGAACGCTGACGCGCGGTTCGCCGCTTCTAGCGCGTAACCCCGAGCGCCGACATCGTCTGCGCATTGACGTCGCCAGTCGGCGCAAGGCCGTTCGCTTGCTGGAACTGGCGCAGCGCGCTTTCGGTGCTCGGCCCCCATTGTCCGTCCACCGCACCGACGTTGTAGCCGCGTTCATTCAGCGACTGTTGAACCGAACGAACGACGGACGGATCGTGGCTCGCAGCGGGCGCGCCCGACCGCGCGGTCGTCCTGCCCGGCTCGGTGCCCTCGTGTCCGACGTATCCGCCGACGCCGGCGCCGACCGCAGCGCCAACCGGCCCGCCGACGACCGCGCCCGCGACTCCACCGGTGGTCGCACCGATGGCTGTGCCTTTTTCGGTTCGACTCATGCCTGAACAACCCGCGAACAGCGCGACGATCGCCATCGCCGTCACGCCGCGAATGATGGCTGGAGTATTCATGATGTTGGCCTCCATGACTGTTAGCCGGCGAGTGCTCAGCGCGAGCAGCCTCGCCATACGCCGATGTACCGTATCGCGCGGTCTGCCTGGTGCCAATCCGACGCTCGCACGTTTGCGCGTAGGACGCGCGACGCTGCGCGCGTCAGTCGCGACCGACGGTCACAGGACGCCGATTGACGGCGCCGTATTGGCAACGTCGCCCCCGCGAAGGCGGGGGCCCAGTGTCGTTCATGCAAGACGCTGGATTCCCGCCTGTGCGGGAATGACCTCTAGCGACAGGGCCATGGTTTGACGCAACACAAATCGCGTCCCTCCATTCGGCGCAGACTGGCCGAATTGGGGGGATGACCACAACCGTTCTTAATCGGCGCAGTCGATAAACGCGGCAAGCCGTGCGATTCGTCCCCCCATTTTTGTCGGGGAGCGAAAAATGCAACGAATCACACGACGGCGATTTTTGAAGTACGGTGTTGGTGTCGGCGGAGCGCTCGGAGTGCCATGGGCACTGCGAATGCCGGAGGCGCGCGCGGCGCTGGGCGGCAAGCTCGCGAAGTACGTCGAGCATGTGCCGCTTCCGGGCAACGGAATCGTCGTTGCGACCCCGGGCGGGACGAACACGTACTCGTTCACGCAAACACAAATCAGCCGGCAACTTCATCCGCAATTGCCGCCGACACCGCTGTGGGCGTACGACGACGGCTCGGGACTTGCGGGTCAGGCCGGCTCGTTCGGGATGGCGGTCGTCGCGCAGAGCGGTACGCCGCTTACCGTTAACTACACGCACGGTCTCCCGGCCACGTACCCGAGCTGGATTCCGGTCGACACTCGCCTGACGCCGCGAGGCAGCGACGTGCGGGTGATGACGCATCTGCATGGCGGATTCGTCGCGGCCGATAGCGACGGCAACCCGGCGATCACGCCGGACGGATTCGGACCGGGCGAAACGCAGAGCGTGATCTATACCAATCAATCTCCGCAGATGCCGGCTTCGCTGCTGTGGTTCCATGATCATGGTCTCGGCACGACGCGACTCAACGTCTTCGCCGGGCTCGCCGCCGCTTACATTGTGCGCGACCAATACGACACCGGCAGCGAGCCCAATCCGATCGGAATTCCCGGCGGCGCGTACGAGATTCCGTTGGTCATTCAGGACCGACAGTTCAATACGGACGGGACGTTCCGCTATCCGGTGAGCGACATCGCGGGCGTCACATGGATCGGCGAATACTTCGGCGACGTCATGCTGGTCAACGGCAAGGTGTGGCCGTATGTGGACGTCGAACCGCGGATGTACCGACTGCGATTCCTCAACGGCTGCAACGCGCGGATCCTGAGCCTCGATATCGGCGGACCGACGTTCTGGCAGATCGGCGCCGAAGGGGGCCTGTTCGATGTGCCGGTCGCGGTGAAGCAGATGGTGCTCGCCCCGGCCGAGCGCGCTGACGTGCTGGTCGACTTCAGCAAGTTCGCCGGCGAGACGCTCGTGATGAAAAACCACAAGCCGCCGAAGCCGGTATCGAATCCGGCGCCATCGCTCGAGCAGGTGATGCAGATTCGTGTTGGCACGACAGTAAGCCAGCCCGGTCCTGTTGCGATTCCAGCGATCCTGCCGGGGCGAAAGGCGGATTTACACGACCCTGTGACGACGCGCTTCTTCACGCTGAACGAAATCGATCCGGAAGAGGTCGAGTGGTACCTCAACGTGAACGGCGTGCATTTCGACCCGGCCCAAGAAGGCGAGACGCCGCGCGTCGGCACGGTTGAGGACTGGGTCTACGTGAACATGACGGGCGATACGCACCCGATGCACGTGCATCTGGTCACATTCCAGGTCATCGGCCGTACGCCGTTCGACGTCGAGGCGTACGAGAGCGCTCACGGCACGCCGGACGGCGTTCCGAGCGGCATCGATCCGACACCGTTCGCGACCGGCCCGATGCAACCGCCGGCGCCCGAGGAGCGCGGCTTCAAGGACACGGTGAAGGCGAACCCCGGCTATTTCACGACCATACGCGCGAAGTTCGATTTACCCGGTGGAGTCGCCGCGCCGCAAACCTACGTCCATCACTGCCACATCGTCGAGCACGAGGACAACGACATGATGCGGCCCTTCACCGTGATGCCGTGACCGTTCGTCTGGGCCGTCCGCGAGAAAGGCGGCGGCCCAGCGTCTTTTGCGGCTAACGTGCAACCGGTATCGTGACCCGTGCCTCGTTCGACTGGCAGATCGCCACGTTCGCGGCGTTGCGCGGCTGCAGCACGTAGTAGTACGTCGTGCCGCTGACGAGACCGACGGCGTCGCTGAAATAATTGTTGGTGGTCGTTCCGACCGCGACATACGGGCCGCCGCTCGCCGTACCACGAAGCACGTCGTAACGGGCCGCGCCGGCCAGTGCTGTCCACGTGAGATCGACGCGCGCGGGCGCGCGTCCCGCAGGCGTACCGCGGCCGGACAGATTGGTGACGCAACCGGAAGCGACGACAAGACGGATGGAGCCGAACAGTCCCTGCTGCTCGTCGTCGATGCCGGCCGCGAAATAGAGCACACCGGTCTCTCCGCCGTTTCCGCCGTTGCCGAAGATCAGACCCCACAGGCCGGGATTCGCGATCGGATTTGCGTGCGCGTCGAGCAGCTGCCCTAGGAATTGCCCGGTCACCGGATTGAATGCGCTGATGCGGCCATTGCCTTCGTTGCCGACGAGCAGAGCGCCGCCGAAGGGCCCGAAGCTCGCGGGCGCGATCACAAGCCCCCACGGCGAATCGAGCGGACCGCCCGCCGCGTTGGCGGTGACGCGTCGCAGGAAGTTGCCGTTGAGGTCGAACGCGTCGACGATACCTCCGCCGGCGCTCTCGTTCTCGTAGGTGACGAAGAGCGTGCCCGCTAGGTTCTGGATGTTGTACACGGTGAAGCCGGCCGGCAGGACCGGGTCGGTGAATGAGCCGGCGACCGAGGTCTTCTGAAACTGCGCATCGTAGATGTCGATTTTGTTGTTCGCTGTGTCGGCCGCGTAGAGAAAATTGCCCGAGCCGTTGTTGCCCGGAGCGAGCCCGGTATACGAGGCACCGTCCGTGGCCAGCACTCGGACTTCGGTCATCGTTCCATGGCCCGGGTTCCAGCCCTCGATCGAGCCGCTCAGCGTCGCGAACAGGAAGGTCGCCGCGCCGCCGGTGAACAGTTGGAAATCACTTGTCGCGTTGAACACCAAGCCCGTCGGTCCCCCGGACGTAACCAACGTCACGACCAGCGGAGTACTGGTCGGGAACGGTTGACCGGCGCCGTTGTAGACAGTCGCTTTGTTGGTGACCTGGTTCGCGACCCAGAACGGGCCGGTGGCAGAGAACGCGATCCCCCAGGGATTCTTCAGGTTGGCGTCGGTGTGGGACGCGAGGCCGCTGACGCTGCTGACCAGGTTGGTTTGCTCGAAAACCGCTGCGCCGGGTTGCAGCGGAGCGAGCGATAACACAAATGCGGCAAGAGCCGCGAGCGCAGCTCGAGCCGCGTGCGACACCGATGTCGTGGTTCGCGCGATCATCTGGAGCCTCGTGAGTGCGGCTTTGCAAAGGCGAGGCGACCCAGCATGGCCAACGCCGTCGCGAGAAGCAACAGCGTGCCGGGCTCGGGCGCGTGCTGAATGGGCTGGATCGAGATGACCCCGATGAGGAAGACGTCGGACGGCGTGTCCGGGTCGTGCTGCCGCAGGAAGAAGCCGCTGGTCGGCATCGTCGTGGTGCTCGTCACGGTGACCGTCGCCGTTTCGTCGGCGGCGAGGATGAAGTTGAAGCCGAGCGCCATCGACACGTCGTTGTTGCACGCCAGGTTCGGCGGGTTGCCGATCGTGTTGCCGCCGCAATCGTTAAAGAAGTTGGTGAGCGTGCCCGGCACATGGTTGGTGTTGTCGAGCGTGTTGTTCGATGCGTTCAGGAAGATCGTCCCGATCCGGTTGCCGTCGCCGAATCCCGGCTCGTCGATCTGCCACGAAATACCGGCGGCCGGCGCGCCGTTGACGGCACCGTATTCGTTGTAGAAAGGTGCGTGCAGCTGGTGATCGAAGAACACGTCGAAGAAATAGGAACCGGCCGCGCCTGGGCTAAACGTCAGCGTCAGCGTCCCGAGCCCGGTCGTGTCGTCGAATCCCGCGGAGTTCAATCCTGGCGCCGCGAACGTGTCGTGGTACGTGGTGCCGTTCAGATTGAACAGAATCTCCTGCAGTATCGGGCTCGCGACGGCGGCCGACGGCAGCGCGAGCAAGACTGCGCCGAGCACCGCCGCGGTACGTCGCTTGAGTGCCGGGAGAAGGTTGCCACGGTCCTCGCGAGCAAGCTTTTCCATGTTGTTCTCCCCGTCCGCCTGTGCTGGTCAACCCGACAACCGAGCGACCGCCACAGATACCACGTCGCGACGCTGCGCCACGGCCGCCACTGCTCGCCCATCGATTTGAGCGCAGCGGCGTCGAGCCGATCGCCGCCGTTGTAGTGCAGCGCGACGGCCTTTTGCAGGCCGATGTCGTCGACCGGATAAACGTCGGCGCGCAGCTCGTGGAAGATCAGGAACATCTCCGCGGTCCAGCGGCCGATCCCCTTGACGTCGACGAGGCGCGCGATCAGCGTTTCGTCGTCGAGCGCCGGCCATTCGGCGGGATCGAGCGCGCCGTTCGTGAAATGGCGGGCGAGGTCGCGCAGGTACAGCGCCTTGCGCTCGGAAAGCCCGCATTTGCGAAGCGTCGGCAACCTCTTGCGCGCGACCCGTGCCGGATCGAGGCGTACCGCGAGCGCGTTCGTGTCGCGCGAGCCGTTGCAGGCCAGGGCGAAGCGATCCCAGATCGTCTGCGCCGCCCTGACGGAGATCTGCTGACCGACGATCGCGCGCGCGAGCGTCGTGAAAGGGTCGCCGCGGCGCGTCAGATGAATGTCGGGAAAACCGTTGATCACGCGCTTCAGGACCGGATCGCGATCACCGAGCGCGCGCGCGGCATTGTCCCAGTATGCGGGTTTCATCGACGTAATCTCTTGCCGTCATTCCCGCGAAGACAGTCGCGAGCGCGGCGGGCGAAGCCAAGGCGCGAAGCGCGCGTCACCGCGCGAGCGACCCGGCCGACACGAGCCTCGTCGCGTGACACCATCGCGCGAGGAGGCCGGGAATCCAGTGTCTTGCCGGTGAAAGACGCTGGGTCCCCGCCTTCGCGGGGACGACGGTTGCCCAATGAGCCGGCTACGTCGGCTCGCTTCGTGCGCTCGCGCGCTGCCGCCATGCGTGCAGCGTGTGCGCCCGCCATGCAATCCGCACGGTGAAGTAGCCCACGACGGCAAGCGTCAGCGCGAGCAGCGGAAGGCCGATTGCAAGCGGCGCGCCCAGACCGACCGCCCAATCGAACAGCGCGTGCAGGTATTCGATCACCCCGCCGAACGGCGGCGGCGGATGCAGAACGGCGCCGCCGTCGGCATCCGGCATGAACAGCGCGCCGTATCGATACGCGATCAGGTACAGCGGCACGATCGTCAGCGGATTGGTGTAAAACGTCGTGACGATTGCGAGCGGGAAGTTCGCTCGCCAAGCCACACAGGCGGCGGCTGCCGCCGCGACCTGGAACGGGCCGGGAATCAATCCGCAGAACAGGCCCACCGCGATGGCCCGAGCAGTGGATCGCCGATTGAGATGCCATAGGTCGGGCTCCGCGAGCGCAGGCGCGAAACGCCGCATCGCCGGATGTGCGGTGATGCGATCGATCGCGGGAGCGAACCGGCCGGTCAAGCGCCGGATCAGCCGCCGTGGCATGGCGAAGCGGGTAGATGGTACATTACGCGGCTTTTATTTTCGGCGGATTCGATGGTCAATGGGTGGGGATTCGGGAGTCGCATTCCGCGGCTCGTCGCAGCGATCGGCTCCGCCGCTGCGCTTGCGATCTCCTCTGCTTGCGCACACGCCGCCGCCGATCCCGATAAGGTCCTGCGCGTCTACTTCGTCACCGGCGAGACCGGATTCGATCCGGCGCGCGTCAGCGACAACAATTCGGCGACCGTCAACGAGGCGATTTTCGACCGCCTGCTGACGTACGACTATCTCGCCCGGCCCGCGAAGCTCGTGCCGATGGTCGCCGAAGCGATGCCCGAGATTACCGACAACGGCCGCACCTACACGTTCCGCATCCGCAAGGGCATCCTGTTCGCGCCTGATCCCGCCTTCAACGGCAAGCCGCGCGAGCTCGTCGCCGAGGACTTCATCTACAGCTTCAAGCGCTTCTTCGATCCGAAGATTCGCTCGCCGTACGCATTCATGCTGGAGGACATCGTCGGAATGAAGCAGCTCGCCGAGCGCGCGCAGAAGAGCGGTCGCTTCGACTATGGCGCGAGCGTGGACGGGCTGCAGGCGCTCGACCGGCACACGCTGCGCATTCGCCTCGAGCATACCGACTACGACTTCGCGTTCAAGATCGCGCACACGTCGTACAGCGCAGTCGCGCGCGAGGTGATCGAGCGCTACGGCGACGACACGATGGCGCATCCGGTCGGCACCGGACCCTACACGCTGAAGACCTGGGTGCGCTCGTCGAAGATCATCCTGGAGGCGAACCCGAACTACCGCGGCTTCGTCTGGGACTTCAAGGCTTCCGAGCCGGCGTGGGACGATGCGCTCGTCGCGACGATGAACGGCAAGAAGATGCCGCAGATCGGCCGCGTCGAGATCTCGATCATCGATGAGCCGCAGTCGGTGTGGCTCGCGTTCGAGGGCAAGGAGCTCGATTACATCAACCTGCCGCCGACCTTTCGCGATCGCGCGCTCGCGCCCGACGACTCGCTGCTGCCACAGATCGCCGAGCAGGGCATCAAGCTCTACCGGGCCGTCGATCCCGAGATCACCTACACGGCGTTCAACTTCCGCGATCCCGTCGTCGGCGGCTTCTCGAAGGAGAAGATCGCGCTGCGCCGCGCGATCATCATGGCGTACGATCAGCAGGCCGAGATCGACGTGCTTCGCAAGCGGCTCGCCGTGCACGACGAGATGCCGATACCGCCGGGGGTCGTCGGCCATGATCCCAATTACCACAGCATCAACCCGTACGATCCCGAGCTCGCGAACAAGCTGCTCGACCATTTCGGCTACAAGAAAGGCGCCGACGGCTCTCGCACCACGCCCGACGGCAAGGCGCTCGTGCTGCACATCGCGACCGAGACCGGATCGTCGGGACGCGACTTCGACGAGCTGTGGCAGCGCTCGCTCACGCGGGTCGGATTGAAAGTCGTGTTCGACGCGGCGAAATTCGCCGACAACGTCAAGGCGGCGAAGGCGTGCAAGCTCATGATGTGGGGGCAGGCGTGGGTCGCGGATTTCCCCGACGGCGACAATTTCATGCAGCTGCTCTACGGCCCGAACACCGGGTTCTACGAGAAGGCGCGCCTGCTGCCGGACTCGGTTGAGCGCAACCTGCTTTATCTCGAGATGACGCGGCAGATGGAAGTCGACGGTGCGTGGCGCCTCGGCGTGTCGCGCGTGCGAAGCCAGCTGCTGCGGCCGTGGGTCAAGGGCTACAAGAAGCACCCGATCCTGCACGCCGAATGGCAGTACCTCGATCTGGACCCGCGGTCGTGACGATGCGGGCTGAAGCGTGCGTCACGTCATTCCCGCGAAGGCGGGAATCCAGTGGCGTCGCAATGCTTCCGTCATTCCCGCGAAGGCGGGAATCCAGTGGCGTTCTGTCGAAAGTCACTGGGTCCCCGCCTTCGCGGGGACGACGCGCGCTCGTCGCCGTCTGCCTGATTGCGATTGCGGCGGTCACGTCCATCGCCGCCAACGCTGCGGACCCGACGAAGGTGATCCGTTACGTCTTCCCGGCTGCGGAGACCGGCTTCGATCCGCAGGGCATCGACGATCTTTATTCGGGCACCGTGGTCCAGGCGATGTTCGAGACGCTGCTGTCCTACGACTACCTCGCTCGCCCGGCGAAGCTCGTGCCGCTCGCCGCCGAAGCGTTGCCGGAAGTGACCGACAACGGCAAGACGTATCTCTTCAGGATCCGCAAAGGCGTGTACTTCGCTCCGGATCCGATTTTCAAAGGCCGCAAGCGCGAGCTGACGGCAGCCGATTTCGCGTACTCGCTGAAGCGGTTGATCAATCCGAAGGTCCGTTCGCCGTACGCGCTGTTGGTGCAGAACAAGATCGTCGGGCTCGACGAGCTTGCCGACGCGGCGCGCAAGACCGGCACGTTCGATTACGACGCGAAGATCCCCGGGCTCGAGCTCGTCGATCGGTATACGCTTCGCATACGCCTCAAGGAGCCCGACTACAACCTGTCGTACGTGCTCGCGCACGAGCCGACGTCCGCAGTCGCGCGCGAAGTCGTGGAGGCGTACGCCGACGAGAGCGGTCGCGCGATGTCGAACCCGGTGGGGACCGGACCGTTCCGGCTCGCGAGCTGGGTCCGCTCGTCGAAGATCGTGCTCGAGGCGAACCCGAACTATCGCGGCTTCGTGTGGAACTTCAAGGCCGGCAGCGATCCCGAGGATCAGCGTATCGTCAAGGAGATGCAGGGCAAGAAGATGCCGCAGGTCGGTCGCGTCGAGATCAGCATCATCGAGGAGGACCAGGCGCGGCTGCTCGCGTTCGAGCGCAATGAGCTCGACCTGATGAACATGGAGGGGCCGCTCGCACCGAACGTGTTCGACGGCGACAAGCTGAAGCCGGCGTTCGCGAAGCGCGGCATCAAGCTGTCGCGCTTCGTCGACCCCGAGATCAGCTACCACTACTGGAATATGACCGATCCGATCGTCGGCGGGATGTCGAACGAGAAGATCGCGCTGCGGCGCGCGCTCGCGATGTCGTACAACACCGAGGAGGAGATACGGATCGTGCGCAACGGGCAAGCAGTCGAGGCGAGGTACCCGATCCCGCCCGGCGTCGTCGGGCACGATGCCGTGTATCGGAGCAGCGCGCGCTACGATCCCGCCGCCGCGAACGCGCTGCTCGACAAGTTCGGCTACAAAAAGGGCGCCGACGGATGGCGAACGATGCCCGACGGCAAGCCGCTCGTCATCCGATACGCGTCGCGCCCCGATTCGCTCGGGCGCCAGCAGGACGAGATGTGGAAGCGCGCGCTCGACGGCATCGGCGTGCGGATGGAAGTGCAGAAAGACAAGTTTCCGGAGCTGCTGAAGCTCGAGAAGCAGTGCAAGCTGATGATGCGCACAGCGTCGTGGATCGCCGACTACCCGGACGGCGACAATTTCATGCAGCTGCTTTACAGCAAGAACATCCACCAGACGAATTACGCATGCGCGACGATTCCGGAATACGACCGGCTGTATGAGCAATCGTTGCGCATGCCCGCGTCGCCCGAGCGCGATCGGCTATACCATGAGATGACGAAGATCATCGAGACGTATGCGCCGTGGCGGCTCAACATCAGTCGCTATCGCAACATGCTCGTGCAGTCGCACGTGCTCGGATACAAGAAACACCCGATCCTGCACTCGGAATGGCAGTACATCGATGTGGCGCCGCCGGGCGCGCTGAAGGAACCCGGCGGGGCGAAGGAAGGACCGCAGTAGCGAAACACAAAACGCCGTCGTCCCCGCGAAGGCGGGGACCCAGTGACTTTCGACGAACGACACTGGATTCCCGCCTGCGCGGGAATGACAAGCGGAGGACGAAATGACCGCCTACATCATCCGACGCCTGTGGCAGATGATCCCGACGCTCGCCGGCGTCGTGCTGCTCGTGTTCTTCCTGTTCAACTGGGTCGGCGGCGATCCGGCGTACGTGCTCGCGGGCAAGATCAGCAACCAGGAGCAAATTGACAACATCCGGCGTCAGCTGGGCGTCGATCAGCCGTACTGGGTGCAGCTGTGGATCTTCGTGAAACAGATCCTTACCACTGACTTCGGGGCAAGCTGGAGCACGAACGAGAAGGTCTCGCACATCCTCGCAACCCGACTCGGCCCGTCGTTCACCGTGCTCGTCCCGCTGCTCGTTCTCGACACGCTGATCTCGCTCGCGCTGGCGCTTGCCGTCGCATACGTGCGCGGCACGCTGACTGACCGGCTCGTGATGATCCTGTGCACGGTCGGATTGTCGATCTCGATCCTCGTCTACATCATCGTGTTCCAGTACTTCTTCGCCTACAAGCTCGGCTGGTTCCCCGTGCAGGGCTGGGGCGACAGCTTCGCCGAGAACCTGATCCACTACGCGTCGCTGCCGATCCTGATCGGGCTCGTCGTGTCGATCGCCCCCAGCCTGCGACTGTATCGGACCTTCTTCCTCGACGAGATCAACCAGGATTACGTGCGCACGGCGCGCGCGAAAGGTCTTTCCGAAAACCGCATCATGTGGGTGCACGTGCTGCGTAATGCATCGATCCCGATCATCACGAACGTGATGTCCGCGCTGCCGGGGCTCCTGATCGGCGCGTTTCTGATCGAGCGCTTCTTCTCGATCCCGGGCATCGGACGCGAGGTGATCCTCGCCGTCGAGCGGTCGGACTTCCCGGTCATCAAGGCGCTGACCGTCTACGTAGCGGTCGCGACGATGATCGTGAACCTGCTCGCCGACCTGATGTACAAGGCGGTCGATCCGCGGGTGCAATTCAAATGACCGAGATCTTTGCGAATTACGAAGCGGCGATGCCGCAGGTGCGGCCCGACATCTCGCACGCGGTCTCGCCCGGTCTGTGGGTGCTGGCGTGGAAGCGGCTGAAATCCGATCGCGTCGGCATGGTGTCGCTCGCGATCGTCGTCGCGTTCATCGTGATGATGGTGCTCTCCGGCGTCGGACTGATCGCGAAGGACTGGGCGCGCGAGGTCGGTGTCAACTACGCGCCGCCCACGTTCGCCGGTCCCGAGGCAGCGTCCGCGACGTCACCAACCGCAGAGCAGGCGCCTGCGACGCCCGCGACACAGTGGAAAAGCTCGGTGGTCGATCCGATCGGCGACGTCATTGCCGAGCTGAAGGGCGAGAAATCCGCAAGGGCGGCACGACTGCCGAGGCCGCTACCGTGCGCGCAACGACGCTGCCCTTCGGCGGTGACAAGTGGGGGCGCGACGTGCTGAAGAAGACGGTGAAGGGTTCCGAGACGTCGATCTTCGTCGGCCTCGCCGCCGCGTTCGTCGCGACGTTTCTCGGCACGCTGTTCGGCGCGGTGTCCGGCTACTATGGCCGGTGGGTCGACGACTTCTTCAACTGGTTCTACAGCGTATTCAGCTCGATTCCGTATCTGCTGCTGATCCTCGCGGTGGCCGCGGTGCTGCAGCAGAAGGGAACGTTCACGATCATCCTGATTCTCGGGCTCACGGGCTGGACCGGCGTGTTCCGGCTCGTGCGCGGCGAATACCTGAAGCACAAGGCGCGCGAGTACGTGCAGGCGGCCGATGCGATCGGCGCGTCGCACGGGCGCAGGATGTTCGTCCACATCTTCCCGAACGTGAGCCACGTCGTGCTCGTGCAGCTTTCGATCCTCGTCGTCGCGTTCATCAAGTCCGAAGTGATCCTGTCGTTCCTCGGCTTCGGCGTTCCGGTCGACGTCGTGTCGTGGGGATCGATGCTGAACGAGGCGCAGAACGAGCTGATCCTCGGCAAGTGGTGGCAACTCGTTGCCGCCGGTACATCGATGGCGCTGCTCGTCACCGCGTTCAGTCTGTTCACCGACGCGCTGCGCGACGCGCTCGATCCGAAGCTCAAGGGAAGGTTGGGGGCTTGATATGGCGGACAACAAGAACGCCGCGACCGATCCGCTGATCCGCGTGCGCAATCTGCGCGTCGGATTCCGTCTCGACAGACACCAGACGTTCGAGGCGGTGAAGGGCATCTCGTTCGACATCGACCGCAACAGCACCGTCGCGCTCGTAGGCGAATCCGGCAGCGGCAAGTCGGTGACGGCGCTTTCGATCCTGGGCTTGCTGCCGCCGGAGAACTCGATCGTCGATCCCGCAAGCGAGGTGCTGTTCGGCGGCCGCAACGTCATCCGGTTCTCCGCGCGCGAGCTGCGCGCGATGCGCGGCGCCGACATCTCGATGATCTTCCAGGAGCCGATGACCTCGCTCAATCCGGTGTTCACCGTCGGGTTCCAGCTTGCCGAGGTTCTGCAGCTGCACATGGGCATGAGCGGGGCCAAGGCACGCAAGCGCGCGCTCGAGCTGCTCGACGAGGTCGGCATTCCGGACCCGGGCCACAAGATCAACGCGTATCCGTCGCAGATGTCGGGCGGCCAGCAGCAACGCGTGATGATCGCAATGGCGATCGCGTGCGAGCCGAAGCTCTTGATCGCCGACGAGCCGACGACCGCGCTCGACGTGACCATCCAGAAGCAGATCCTCGAGCTGATCGCCGCGCTGCAGCGCAAGCACCAGATGTCGGTACTGTTCATTACGCACGACCTCGCGGTCGTCGGCGAGATCGCCGATTACGTCGTCGTCATGCGTAACGGCGAGATTCGCGAGCAGGGCGCCGCGCAGTCGGTGTTCGAGACTCCGAAGGACGCGTACACGAAGGCGCTGCTCAAGTGCCGGCCGCAGCTCGAGCGGCGTCCGATGCGGCTGCCCGTGATCGAAGACTACATGAGCGGCAGCGCGCAAGGACCGAAGCACATGGAGGAGCGCAAGCGCGGCGTGTCCTCCGCCGATCCGATCGTGCTCGACGTGAAGAATCTCGGCAAGGATTTCTACTCGCGCGAGGGCTTGTTCGGCCGGCGCAAGTTCGAAGCGGTGAAGAACGTGTCGTTCAAGCTGCCGAAAGGCAAGACGCTGGGCCTCGTCGGCGAGTCCGGATCGGGCAAGACAACCGTCGGGCTGACGCTGATGCGATTGCACGAGGCGAGCTCGGGCGAGGCACTGTTCGAGGGCCGCGATCTGCTGTCGATGTCGCCGCGCGAGTTCATGGATTACAAGCGGCGCATCCAGATCATCTTCCAGAACCCGTACGCGTCGCTCAATCCGCGCTTCACCGTCGGCCATATCCTGATCGAGCCGATGATGATCCACGGCATCGGCGCGAACGCGCAGGAGCGCACCGACCACGCGTTCGAGCTGCTCGCAAAAGTGGGCTTGTCCGAGGTCTCGTTCTACAAGTATCCGCACGAGTTCTCGGGCGGCCAGCGGCAGCGCATCGCGATCGCCCGCTGCCTCACGATGAAGCCCGACATCCTGATCTGCGACGAATCGGTGTCGGCGCTCGACGTGTCGGTGCAGGCGCAGGTGCTGAACCTGCTGCAGGACCTGCAGGACGAGTTCGCGCTTTCCTACATCTTCATCTCGCACGACCTCGCGGTGGTCAAGTACATCTCCGACGAGATCATGGTGATGAACGAAGGACAGATCGTCGAAGTCGCGAACTCCGACGAGCTCCACCGCCACCCGCGCGAGGCGTACACCAAGCGGCTGCTCGCATCGATTCCCAAGGGCTGGCAGGGGCCGAACAAGCGGCTGTCGGACCACGCGTTCAGGCGACCCGCGTAGGTTGTCATTCCCGCGAAGGCGGGAATCCAGTGTCGTTCGACGAAAGTCACTGGGTCCCGCGTTCGCGGGGACGACGATCCGCTATAGCGTGAATGTCAACTCGCGAAGCAGCGCGCCCGGCGTGCGCGTGCTCGCGAGCGACCGCTCGCCGTAGGTGCTGCTGTCGAGAATGAGCTCGGTCTCCGCGGTGAGCGCCTCGAGATTCGAGCCGAGCATCCGGTAGAGCGTGTCGTCGAAGCGCAGCACGTCGACCGGCGCGACGATCCTGCCGCTCTCGACCCAGAACGTCGCGAAGCGCGTCATTCCCGTCATCCGGCATGCGGGACGGTCGGAGTAATTCAGGTACCACAGGTTGCCGATCGCGAGCCCGGTGTCGAGCGCAGCGAGCGCATCGGCGGCCGCGAGCTCGCCGCCTGCAAGCGACAACGATTCGGGCATTTCCAGAGCGTTCGCGCCGTTCGGCGCGAGATCGAACTCGCGCGCCGTGCGCGGCGAGCACAGCGAGCCTTCGAGACGGCCGCGCTGGATCAGTGGCACGCGCGCCGGGCGCGCGAAGCCTTCGCTTTGAAACGCCGGCGCAACGGCGTCCACCGTTGCCTCGGTGATCGTGATGCGCGGATCGAGTTGCGCGGCTTCGCCCGATCCCGGCTGCATCCACAACAGAGGACTCTGCCGCGTGGCGAGCGCGCGCGCCGAGAAGCTTCCCCACGACAGCAGCGACAGCAGCTCCTGCATCGCCTCCGGCGCGAGATAGGCGCGGTAGGTGCCCGGCGACAACCGCTTCGGCGGCTGCGCAATCTGCGCGAGCGCTGCGCGCGCGGCGTCCATCCTCTCGGCGAAGGCGATCGCATCCCACGTGAAGCCGGAGAGCTCCGACTTCACCGCCTTGTCGGCGCGGTGGTACAGGCTCCACTGCAGGTTGTAGCACGTCGCCTCGTGCCAGTTGCGCTGGCCGAACGAGTTCGCGAAGCCGCGATGAACCGTTCCGCCCGCGTACAAACCGACGAGATCGAGTCCGCGCGCCGACGCGAGCACCGCGTCGACGATCGCTTCGGCCGGCGGCAGCGGGCCGCCGCGCACGGCACGGCTCGACTGCACATCGGTCGCAACCATCAGGTGCGGATCGTCGTCGAGCTGCGGCAACGCCACGCGTAGCGACGCGATCGCTGCCGCGACGAGCGGCTGATCGCGCTTCGGATCGCCGGAAAGCGCGAGGTGCTGCGTCGCATGCCTCGCGCCGCGAATGAGATCGATGTCGAGCGAGCGCTGGATGACGCTGCCGGGCTGACGCACGCGCCCGCCGTTGAGCCGGACGAAATCCGAAACCTCGGCGCCGAAGACCGCCGTGTAGTGCTCGCCGGCGTCGAGCAGATGGTCGAGCGTCGCGGCGATATCGTGGAAATACGCTTCCATCGTGCCGTGCGCAAGCGGGGCGTTCATGCTGCCGCCTTCCGCTCGTCGGCGCCGCCGAACACGTCGACGTTCGTGAACACGCACGCCGGCGACGCATGGCCGACGTGGATGATCTGCGCCGGCTCGCCCTTGCCGCAGTACGGTGTGCCGAGCACCTGGAAGGTCGACGCGTCGCCCACTTTGGCGAGGCTTCGCCAGAAGCTCGCCGACACGCCGCGATAGTTGGGATTCTTGACGACATGGCCGAGCTTGCCTCGCTCGATCATTCGGCCGCGCTCGCAGCCGAACTGGAACTTGTTGCGCGAGTCGTCGATCGACCACGAGCAGTTCGTCTCCATCATCACGCCGTGCTCGATGCCGGCGATCATGTCGTCGAGCGTGGACGTCCCCGGCTCGAGATTGAGGTTCGCCATCCGATCGATCGGCGGCCGGTTCCAGCCGACTGCGCGCGCGCTCGCCGTGCCGGCGATGCCCGCGCGCGCCTGCGAGATCGCGCCGCCGAGCGGGCGCTCGAGGATGCCGTCGCGAATGAGGAAGACCTTTTGCGCCGGCGTGCCGTCGTCGTCCCATCCGTAGCTCGCGAGCTCCTCGCGCCGCGTCGGATCGAACGTGATGTTGAGCAGCGGCGAGCCGTAGCGATACGTGCCGATCATGTCGGGCGTGACGAAGCTCGTGCCGGCGAAATTGCGCTCGTCGCCGAGGATGCGATCGAGCTCGAGCGGATGACCGATCGACTCGTGGATCTGCAGGATCATCTGATCGGGCATCAGCAGCACGTCCATTGTGCCGGTCGGGCAGTTCGGCGCGGTGACGATCTCGAGCGCCTCCTCGGCGATGCGCCGGCCGGCGCCGACGAAGCGTGCGCGCTCGAGCACTTCGTCACCGCCTTGCTGACAGATGCCGCGATAGCCGTTGAGCGAGCGCGTCTGCGTGTCGCCGTCCGCGTGCGCCGTTGCCGAAAGGCCGGGCAGCAGGTAGCGGAAACGCTGAACGATGTCGCCGCCTGCGCTCGTGACCAGACGCTGCATTGACGTGCGCACCTCGACGCTCGCTTCCCAGTCGACGATGCGCGCATCGAACGCAGCCGCGCGCGATTCCTCGTGCAGCAGGTCATACCATTCGCGGCGCGAGCGGCCGGCCGCGTCGAACGACGGCGATGCGTACTCGCCGCGCGCCGACGGTCGCGGCAGCGTGTGCGAGTCGAACAGCGCGAGCGGCGCGGTCGCGCGTGCCCACTGCGCCGCGCGTTCGAGCGCGGCGCGCATGCCGGCCGCCGAGACATCGCCCGTCGCGGCGTAGCCGTAACCGCCGTCGGCGTACACCGTCGCCATGACGCCACGGTCGGCCGATGCGGCGAGGGGCAACGCGATGTTCTTGCGCACGCAATACGTTTCGCTCACGTCCTCGACGTAGCGCAACGACCAGAAGTCGGCGTCGAGATCGAGCGACGCAGCGTCGGGAAGAGGGAAGCGGTCAGCGTCGGGCATGCGGAGTCCGTTATCCAGGTCAGATGGTCGCGCGCGTCGCGGCGTATGCGATGGGCCACTGGTGCGATGGATGCTTCTACTCAGCGGTGCGCCGGTTCCACCAGGCGCATCCCCGCGCTCCTCACCGCCGCGCGGTCGAATGTGAGCGTGTGGTCGCACCCGGACGCGTGCCCGATGCGCTCGATCATGCAATCAGCGAAGTCGGCCTTCGATGCGGCAAAGAGCCGTGTTGCCTGCCAGGCGACATCGGCGCGCTCCACCAACAGAGGCTTTGCCCGCAACAGCCGTTCCAGAATCGTCGCGACTTGTGCCCGGTCGCACTCATATCCGCTTTCCAGCACCCACGTCAATTCGACAAGCGCGACCGTCGAGATGAAACCTGGCGTTTCCGCCGTCAGTGTTTGCTCGATCAGCCGATTCGCCAGCTCCGCCTGCTTCGGATCATCCTGCGTCAGGTAGCGGACGATGACATTGGTATCGAGCCCGATCACCGGCCCGCCCCCCGCTTGGCGATGATCCGCCGCATGTCGCGTCAATCGCGGGCATCAACGCGAACTGCCCGCCTTCGAGTTCGAGTCGCGTCAACCGCGCCGGCCCTCGCTCGCGGTGGATTCGCCGGCAAGCGCGTCGAGCGCGGGTCCGACGATGCGCACGATTCGCCAATCGGGCAGCACGCTTGCGCCCAAGCCGCGATAGAACTCGATCGCAGGCGCGTTCCAATCGAGCACCGCCCATTCGAAACGGCCGCAGCCGCGCTCGACCGCGAGCGCGGCGAGCGCACGAAGCAGTGCCTTGCCAAGACCCTGACGGCGATAAGGCGGGAGAACGAAAAGATCCTCCAACCATAGACCGCGACGACCGAGAAAGGTCGAAAAATGATGGAAAAACAGAGCAAATGCGACCGGTTTCTCATCTTTGATGCAAAGCAGCACTTCTGCCGCGGCGTTGGGACCGAACAGCGCGACCGTGATGTCCTGCTGGGTCGCGATGTGGACATCGGACAGCCGCTCGAACTGCGCGAGCGCGGCAATCATCGCGTGGATCGCCGGCACATCGGCCGCACGCGCAGCGCGGATCTCGACGCCCGCAGGCGCGAAGCGCGCGCTCACAGCCGCTTGCCCAGGATCGACAGATCGCGCTCGATGCCGTCGAGCTCCGCGACGCGCGGCAGTCGCCCCCACGCGCTGAAGCCCGCGCGCTCGAATAGCGCCACGGATGCCGCGTTATGCGAGAACACGAACGCGAGCAGCGTGCGGATGCCGAGCGAAGGCGCAGCGGCGAGCGCGTGCGCGAGCAAGGAGCCGCCGATGCCGCGCCGCTGCGCGTTGGGCGAAACGTAAACGCCGGTTTCGACGGTCGCGCGATACGCCGGGCGGCCGTAGAACGAGCGCAGCGAAAGCCAGCCTTCGACGGCGCCGGCCGACGACGTGTGCACCCACAAAGGCCGGCGCGCGGGATCGAATTCGGCAAACCACGCGCGGCGGGCCGCAACGGTTACGGGTTCAGTGTCCGCCGTGGCCATTCGGCCCGGTATCGACGCGTTGTAGATGGCGACGATGTCCGGCAAATCAGATGCTTGAGCGTGGCGTATCGGCACCATTGGCAGATTTG
>WNFV01007155.1_pt1 | contig 19571 bp, 22 predicted proteins | sample 5400101 | NCBI WGS metagenome assembly WNFV01 (sample SAMN13153361, study PRJNA577476) | soil metagenome | isolation source: 115 cm soil or saprolite under grassland replicate 1 | place: USA:California | collected 2016-06-15 | reverse complement strand
GCCGACATACCGCTGACCGGCGTACTCTACGTCCACAAGGGGCCTCCCTTGTCGTGGTGAACATGTGTACCCCGAGTGTCAAACCACTACGGCGAGTACGTCACGAGGAGCGGAGGCCCCGCTCCTTTCATCGCATCAGATCGGCGTGGTGATGTCCGGATTCGGCGTCGGTGGCGTGGCCGCCGCGGCATCGTTGAGCAGAACCATGAGGATCGGCGTCGGTCGCCTGCTTGCGATCAGCTACGTGGTCGGCGCGGGAACGATCGTGGCTCTGCCCTTCGTCAGCGGAGGTCCGGTCACGCGGATGGTGTTGCTTACCGTTGTCTTCCTCATCGCCGGCTGCGCCATCGTGTCAGCGAACATCGTGGAGATGACCATCCGTCAATCGGTGACACCGAACTCCATGCAGGCCCGTGTCGCGGCCGGGTTCGGCTTCCTGATCGCCGGGTTGGCTCCGATTGCCGCGGTGGTGGCGGGAGTGCTCGGCGACCGGATCGGCCCCCACTCGACGCTGGTCGTCGCCGCCATCGGCATCCCGGTGGCATTACCGTGGGTGTTGTTCCCACGGATCCGGCGGATCCACTCACTGGACGAGGCGGGCTGACTCGCGTCGTCCCGCGGCCGGCGCCGTATCGACACTGGAGAAGTCGGCGTCGATCCACCACGGCCGGAGGCCCACAAACGTGTCAGCGGTCCAAGCCGGCAGCATCGCGGGATCGGATGATCACCTCCGCCCGTCCGGCCACCTGGAGCTTGGCGAAGATGGCCGAAATGTGGTTGCCGACCGCCTTCGTCGACAGCCCGAGGCCAGCCGGCGATCGACGCGTTGTGAGGCCACCGGTGATCAGATCCCGCTCGCGCGGACTCAACTGGGTAACGCCGGCTCTGCGGCCGCCCTCTCTGCCGTCGGTGCACCGTTGCTCATCGGCAGCACCGCACACACACAAGGCGCCTGGACCAGGGACTTCTGGGAAGGTGTTGCGCAGCTGCTCGTTAGCATCGAGGCCCCCGCCTTGGAGGGCCGGTTCTCCTACGATCCCGAAGGCGGCATGTTTGCGCGTACAGCAGTGACCGAAGCGTGCTGGAGGAGCTGGCCGCTCGCATGGCCTCCGTCGCAACCGACGCCGAGCGCATGCGGGAGCTGGTCGCAGCTGCCGAGGCGCAGGGTTTCGAGTTCGACGACTGACTCCCGCGCCGCCGACCAGCCGCCGGCGGTCGGGAGGTGGCCCGATGCATCGGCCGCTTCCACAGTTCGACAACGCTGAATTCGCCATTGCCACGCGACTCGCGGCAGATCCGTGTGCCTAATCTTGATGTGCGCAGACAGCGGCAGATGTGCGGTGCCGTCTTCAGATCGGCCGCGTACGATTCGGCGCTACTTGTTGACCCAATCGCCGGGATGCGCCAAGCGGAACGCGTCGAGTGCCTCCGGAGTGCGCGCGGCGACGGCGACCCAGCCAGGGTCGTGGCGAAGGATCGTGTCCGTGCTGACGTACCACTGACTGCCGAACTCGTCGGGGTAGCGAGGGAACGGTACCGGAGTCAAACCGCTGGCCAGCGTGGCGTGGTCATCGTCGGTCTCGTTGCGGGCGTCGCTGTGCGGGCCGGCCTCGACCATCTCCCACAGCACCATGTCGACGCAGGCCAGCGAGAACCGGTCCATGAACGGCTGCCACGACTCCTGTGTCTTGTCTGCGTAGGTGGTGTAGAGCACGATCGGCGGGTCCGGTGTCGCCTTGTCCGCGAGGGAGACGCCGAAGTACGCAACGCCCTGGTGCGCCGCTCGGAACACGAGCACCTCGGCGGCTGCGTCGTATTCCAGTTGGTCGGGCGGGAAAAGCGTGCCGTTGCCGCTCGTCAGATCCTCGCGTCGCCCGAGCAGTCGGTAACCTTCCCGGACGGCTGCCGGCAGTTGAACCCCGAGGGCGGCCTCGGTGAGGTCGAGCGTCTCGTCGCTGAACCCATCAGCGTCCGTGATGGGCGTGGCCCAACGGGCAGCGAAGTCCTGGATGAAGCGCCAGGCATCGGCCCGAGTTACCAACCCGCCGAGGGCGCGCGCCATGTCAAACTCCTGACCCACGGCTCGGACAGTACGGCATCCGTTGCCGTCGGCAGCTCCCTGTGGCCACGGCCGCGTGGATGACGGCGACGCGCTCATCTCGGCCAAAAGCAGGACGGCTTCGCCAGCGCTGGATGGCCACGGTCAGTGACCGGTGCGCCGGGCGGCAGCGCGCACGATCGGCGGCAGATCCGTGCACTCCAAGGCGACGATGCCCGGTTACGGCGGCGACATCACCAGCTCGATGTGTCGCGCTTCCGCCGCGTCCATGTTGAACTGTAGGTGCCGGTCCACCGTCCGACCCGGCCCTCAGCCGCATCAGCGACCATGCAGCTGCTTCAAGTGCCGTCCGTCTCGCCGTCGATCTGCGCGCCGTCCCAGGTGGACAGACAGAACGGATGGCCCGCTGGATCGGAGTACACGAAGCAGTGATCGGAGTTCGGCTGGAAATCGTAGCGGGTGGCTCCAGCGGCGAGGACCCGCGCCCCGGTGGCTGCGAGGTCGTCGACGAAGAAGTCGAGGTGCATCTGCATCGGTACGGTGCCCGCCGGCCACACCGGCGAGCGGAAGTCGTCGACGTGCTGGAAGGCGATGTCTCCGTTGGGTCCGGTGACGGTCGCCCAGCGCGAGTTCCCCTTCGCCACGCCACCAGTGACCACGGCGTAGAACCTGGCCAACACGATCGCGTCGGGTGCGTTGACCGTGACACCGCTGAGCCTGATCGCGTCGGACATCAGTCGATCACCATCTGCTCGTACGTGGGTGTGAGCTCGGCCCAACGCGCGCGCCAGCCCGGCTCCGGCGAATGTTCGGTCCAAGGCTCGGGACCGGCCGCAGCCTCGCCCTCGAGCGACCGACGGAGATCCTCAAGGTGGGCCTGCCATCCGGCACCATGGAAGTAGAGGCGTTCCAGTGGCAGGCCACGCTCCTCGACGACCAGGCGCGTCCTGGAGCCCTCCTCGGTCAGCCATGCCTCGATCTGGGCCTCCTCGCTGGTGCCCGGCTCCGTGGTGAGCAGCAGATGGTGGGGCTTCTCGCACGCGTCAATGCGCCCAGGACCCGTCCACGTGCTAGTGAAGACGGCGTGGATCGAGCCACCGACGCGCAGGTCGCCGGAGACCTTGGCGATCCAGCGTGCAAGCCGTTCCGGATTCGTGCACGCCTCCCATAAATCGTCGATGTCGGTGTCGTAGACGTCCTCGACGCGCACCGCACCGCGCGTCCTGTCGAGCGACCGCATGGTCCCGATGATCTTCACTTTCGCGCCTTCTTTCCTCGGGCGATCTCCGTGTGCAGGGCGTCGAGTCGGTTCCGCCAGAGGGCGCGGTACGGCTCCAGCCACTCGTCCACCTCGACAAGTACCTCCGGTCGGAGGGTGTAGATGCGGCGCTGCGCGTCCTGACGGACGTCGACCAGTCCGACCTCCCGCAGCACGCGTAGGTGACGGGATACTCCCGGGCGGGCGATCGGAAGGGCCTCCGCGAGCTCGCCAGCCGTCGCCGGGTGACTGCGGAGGATCTCGAGCACCGTGCGCCGGCTCGGGTCCGCTAGCGCCTGCAATACCGCATCCATGATGCCCAAGAGCGTAACCGGTTGGGTACGTAACAACAAGGGTACATAGCGATCTGGTTGCGGGAAAGGATGGCGGATGAGGGTCCATTGCCGGCGGACACCCTGCGCGCCCCCACCTGAGCTGGCTCAGCCGCGCCGACAACGGTTGTCATGGGAGAGCTCTGCAGGGTTCGATCGCTCGCCAGCGCAGCGAGGTCATTCGTTCACCGGCACGACGGAAAGATCAGCGACGTCCACCCCCGATGACGCCGCGTACCACGCGACCAGCGGCATGAGAGGAAGCGGTCGAACGGCGGTTCGGGCAAGATACCCGCCATGACCGAGATTTCGCTGTCCGTCCCCGCCTACGACCCGACGGTCGGCGTGGTGGCTCCAGCCGAAGGCGGGAGAGCCACCGTCGAGGTAGTCGACGGATCGGTAGAGATCTTCGGCGACCCTGCCGGGCTCCGAGACCTCGCACGGATGTGCTTGGCTCTGTCAGACCCACGGGTGCCGCATGGGGCCCACATCCATCTTGATGCCGGTATCAATCCGCTGGATCTCGGATCCGCCTCGCTCATGCTCGCTCGCGATCCACGTACGTCTACCGCGTAGCCCTATCTGTGGCGGATCGGCACGGCCGCGCGCTGCGCGGCAGATCAGCGCGGCGTGCGTATCGCGGTTGGCGGGGGTTGCGGGGGTTCGGCGGCCTGTTCGTCTTCGGGTGCTGGCCGGGTTCAGATGGTTCGGCGTCGGACTCGCGAGGTGATCAGTGCGAGCAGGATTGCGACCAGGCCGAGGTAGATGCCCGCTTCGGTGAGTTGGAAGGTCCAGAAGCGGTCGGCGGGCTGGTAGGTGTCCCACAGTTGCATGCCGTGGGTGTGCAGGTAGGTGGGGATGTCGGTGTGGGCGGCGATCGCGGCTCGGTAGATGTCCGCCTGGGCGTAGCTCAGATGGTGGCCCTGCGCGTCGACCACGCCGTAGTCCAGGGCCCAGCCGCCGCGGCCGACGGTGCCGGGTTGGGTGAGCGGATCCCAGATCGTGGTGACGGGGGTACGGAAGTGCGGGCGGAGTCGGGTTTCCACGGTGTAGCGGGTCACCGCGAAGGTGGCGAACGCGGCCGCGAGGGCCGGGACGCTGCGTCGGACGAGGGTGCCGGCGGCGGTGCCGACGGCGAAGGCGAACAGGGCGTATGCCGGGGGCATGAGTCCTTCGAGGTCGAAGCCGTCTGGCACGAACCGGCCGTCGAGGGCGTCCCAGGGTTGCCGGTACCAGGTCAGCAGCGCGGTGAAGACGATGTTGAGCCCGACGGTGACGGTGGCGAGCGCGGTCAGTTTCACCGCGAGCCAGCGCAGTCGGGGGACCGCTTGGGTCCAGGCCAGTTGCCAGGTACCGGCCTCGTACTCCCGCGCGATCAGGGGTGCGCCGAGGAACGCGCCGATGACGGCCGGCACCAGGTTGAGCATGATGAGCATGGTCTTGATGTTGCCGAAGGTGTTGCGGAATCGCTCGATGACCGGGCCGCAGGCGCCGCTGGGCTGGGTGATGCACGCCGCGACGCCGTCGCGGTTGAAGCTGACGTGCATCGGGTGCCCGGTGGTGAACAGGGCGATCCCGAGACACCCGATCAGCAGGAGGGCCACAGCGGTCTCGGCGCGGTGTTGACGCCAGATGAGCCAGATCATGCCGGGACCTCCGACCGGTTGGCGGTGGGTCGCGCCGCCGCAGTGGTCGTGCGGCGTAGGTAGGCCAGGACGAGTTCTTCCAGGGCGAGTGGGTGGGGTTGCCAGCCGGGGGCGGGCGGCGTGCCGTTGGTGCGGACCACCAGGGTGGTGTGCCGATCGCTGTGGGTGGCCTGGACCACGCCGGGCAGCTGGTCTGCGTCGCTCGGGACGGCCGGTCCGACGAGCAGTCGGTGATCGGCCAGCAGGGCGCCGATGTCGTCGGCGAGGACGACCTGACCGGCGTGCAGCACGACGAGGTGGTCGCAGACGCGTTCCAGCTCGGCCACGACGTGGGAGGAGAACACGACGGTGATCCCGTCGTCGGCGACCGCGGCCATGAGGGCTTGGAGGAACTCGCGGCGGGCCAGCGGGTCGAGGCTTGCCAAGGGCTCGTCGAGGACAAGCAGCGCCGGCCGCTTGGCCAGCGCGAGCGCCAACGCCACCTGAGCCTGCTGGCCAGCGGACAGGGCGGCGACCCGACCGCGCAGCGATATCCCCAACGCCGCCATCCGCCGCTCAGCCAGCGCCTGGTCCCATCGCAGATTCATGTGACGCCCCATCCGCAGCAAATCGGCGACGCTGAAGCGCCGGTACAGCGGATGCTCCTGGGCCACGAAGCCCACCCGAGCCAGCGCGGCAGGGGTGTTGGCCGCGGGAGACTCGCCGAAGACCTCCACCGCACCCTCACTGGGAGAAAGCAGCCCCACCACGAGCCGCAGCAGCGTCGTCTTGCCGGCACCGTTGGGGCCGACGAGGGCGATCACCCGGCCGGCCGGCAGGCTCAGGGTGCATCCCCGCAGCGCCCACACCCGCCCGTACCGTCGGCCCAGACCCTCCACGCGCACGGCCTCGTCCGCGTTCACGCGACACCCTCCGCCCGTATGCCGTGGTGGACCGTGGCGAACAGAGCCGCGACCGCGTGCTCGTCCAACCCCGCGGCGTACGCCCGGCGCAGCCACCCTTCCAGCCCCCGACGCAGCGACGAGTAGACCGCTGGCGAGACGGTCGCCACGCCGGCCGCGGTGACGAACGTGCCCTGCCCCGGGCGGCCGCTGACCAACCCCTCCTGCTCCAGTTGCCGGTAGGCCTTGGCCACCGTGTTCGGGTTGATGGCCAGCTGCTCGACCGCCTCACGGATCAACGGCAGCCGGTCACCAGGCCGCAGGAAGCCCAGCAGCAACGCCTGCCGGACCTGCTGCACCAGTTGCAGATAGGGCGGAACACCGGAACCCGCCTCCAGCCGAAAGTCGAACACGCCACCGCTCCCCTACCGCTTTACTATGAGGATAGTAAAGACGGCGCCGCGCCCACAGTCAAGCCCGTAGCGCCTCCACCCCGGCCAGACAGGCAGCAAGGGACCTCATCTCGGCACGTCTGGATGCCGGCCCGGCCGCGCGCGTGACGTTGCGTAGTGCACGGTCGGCGCCAGAAGAGCGCGTTGCGGTGAACCCTGTCGTGAGCAAGGCTGTGCCCGAGCTGACGCGCTGGACGCCCGGATCTTCCGCAGATGCATGTCCGGATCGTGGGCTGCGGCGCACTTCAGTGCCGTCGTATGCGGCGATGGGAAGGGAAGGTTGTGGCCTCGGTCCATGTCGAAACGATCATCAAGGCACCCGCACGGCTGGTGTGGGAGGTGATCGCGGATGTGGGGGCGGTGCACCGGCGGCTGCTGCCGGGGCGGGTGGCCGATGTCCGGATCGAGGAGGACATGCGCATCCTGACCATGCCGGACGGCTCGCAGATCCGCGAGCTGATCCTTGCGGTCGATCACCCGATCCGCCGGATGGCGTACGCGGTCATCGAAGGGCAGCGGCTCCCGGTGACATACCACCACGCGTCGTTGCAGGTGTTCGAGGAAGGCGACCGGAGCCGACTCGTCTGGATCACCGACGTGCTGCCGCACACCGTGGCCGACCAGGTACGGGCTCGGGTCGGGCGAGGCATCGTGGAGATGAAGCACGTCCTAGAAGGCCAGTCGAGCTGACGCATGCGGGCGCAGGCGCGCCACGTAGTCCGTTCCGTCGCCGGGTACTCGCTACCTGCACTTCGTGGCATGTGCGGACGCGGACTCGCCTCTTTGTCGGCAAGGCCAACTTGGATGAACAGCCGGGGAAAGATCACGATGCGGGTGGCGGGGTGAGCCCGCGCTGAGGGTGCGGCGCGCGGCCCTCACCCGCGCCGGCAGGTTACGATGCCGCGCCGGCGATGCCGGGCTTCGTACCGACGATCAGCATCGCGTGCCCGAGCACCTTCGGATGCCGCAGCGGGAACGGCAGCGGCAGCCAGTCGGCCAGGCTGCCGAACTCCACGATCGAGGCTCCGGCCCGGCCGATCACCTGCCGAACATCCTCGATCGAAGGATAGAAGGCCGGGTCGCCGAACAGGTCGAGGAAGACGTACCGCCCGCCCGGCCGCAGGACCCGCAATGCCTCGACCACGCCGTCGGACTTACGCCCCACATCGCCGATCTCGTGGAAGGTCAGGCAACTGACCACCACGTCGAAGCTGCCATCGACAAACCCGAGGGCGGCGCCGCTCTGCTTGAGGAACGCCGTGCGGGCGGAAACCCCCTCGATCCGCGCGTTGTCCTCACACAGCTCCTTCGAGTACTCCCAGTCCCGCCCCCACGAGTCGACGCCGGTCACGGTACTGTCCGCCGACGCTCTGGCGAGCTTGACGACCAGGCTCCCGCTGCCACATCCCACGTCCAGCGCCCGACTCGCCGCCGGAAGCTCGGCCTTGGCGACGATCAGGTCGTGGATGCGGCACTGGAGGTCCCCACCGCGCGGCGCGAAGCGATAGACGGTGAGCACCAGGATCATCGCGATGTAGCCGAAGAGCGCGAACGGAACCAGGAACAACAGGAACCACGGCGACAGCAACGACAACGCGCTCCCGGCCAGGCACACGCCGCTCAACCCGGCGAACACGGCGAGCCGCCTGCTGCGGATCCAGGTGCGGTAGCGCGGTCTGCGGCCTACGGCTACGGAGCCCTCCCCGTCCCCGGCTGGCGGGCGTTCGCTCGACACCGGCCGATCCTACGGAGTCCGCGCAATCCTGTGCCCCGCAGCTCCCTCGCGACTGCTCGGGCTGTTGCGTCGTTGCGCAGACCTTGGACTCATCGCCGGCGCGGACGCACCCAATTCGGCACGTCCGGATGCCAACCTCCGGCGACCCGGTCACCTTCCGTGACGAGCGCTTCGCGGCAGATGAGCAAGCCCGATCGGCGGCTGCTCGACCGCAACCTATCCCTCAATAGCGGTCACCACACGGGCATTTCGGCTTCCCATGGGTGCCCTGGAGGCAGACCCACCCTCTTCTCCTGAGCCAGATCGCGGACCCACTCGGGCAACAGAATAGGAGCCGAGTAAGCAGGCTGATTCATCAGGTCCCATTTGTTTTCGTAACCCGCCCACACATCGACATTCACCCGTGCCCGCTCAACGGGCGTGTTTCGCTGACCGACCGGCACCGACGGGTCTGTAAGCCAGCCTTGGTGCGCGATCCAACCAGCGGCGGCCACGTGGTCGCGTGGAACGACGAACGTCCGGGGCGCCTGCCACGCCGCCCCGGTCGGCAGCAACACGAATGCAAACCATTCCCGCTCAGATAGGGCAAACTGCTGGGCCTTGGCGCCGACCAGCCAGTTGGACCTGTCACCGAGATCGTTAGCTGTCTTCACCTGAATCTCAACCATGCGACGAGGTTCTTCGCCCTGAACTGCAAGGATATCGGTCCGTTCCAGGCCATCCCTGGTCAAGGCCGCAGCCCAACCGAGCCGGGCAAGGACGGAGCACACCCAATGCTCTCCTGCAGACTTAGTTATCTTCGTGTCCGCCATGCAGCCCACAGTGTCATGGCTGGCCCTCGTGGCAACAGCCGCGAGGGGTCACGAGTCGCCGAGGCGGCGCGCACCGCGGCAGATGCGGATACCTCGCTCCGCCCTAGTGGCTGCCAGCGAACGTGAGTCCATGCGCTCGTCCAGGTGCGAATTCCATATCGTCCCAGTCGATCCTGTCGGCATGGTCACGGCGAGTCCCACCATTCCGAGCATGAGCGTGTACGCGTTGTACCGCGCCTGTCCGAGGAGCACAGCCGCCGCGCGTGCGCCAGGAATGCTCGTCGTTCCGCTTCGTGGGATCGGGTCTGACAAGATCTGCACTATGCCGGTCCCTGACGTCCTCCCGATCCGCCATGAACCCGACTATCGCACCGACCAGATCGGCCGACACGCCGAGGGACAGTTCCTCGGTGGCATCGTGGGCGCCTATCTGGGTGGCTGGCAACCGGGCCAGACCCGAGACGACTTTCGTTGGTACGCCTACCTGCACCAGTTCGATGACAACGGAATCTACCTATGGTCAGGCATCGCGTTCGCCGGAGTAAACGTGGAGGGCACCGCGGCCGTCGACCGGGCTCAAGCGATGCTGGCCGAGTGGCTGGGCCAGCTCGATGATGTGGTCTACGCAGGCATCGGGGTGCGGCTCTTCCAAACCGAGTACGACGGCATCCTCTTCGGGCTGGTCGACGAGTCCGCTGAGGACCGCGGCGATCACGTCGAGTTGTACCCCGGACCGGTTGGGTTTTCACGATCCCTGGGACGGCACCTACGACACCTGAGACATTCGCCGGCACCTCTTCCCGGCACCGTCGGTACCACATGCGGTCAGCGGCAGAAGAGCAAGCCTGGCGTGCCGGCCCGACGCGAACAGGGCGGCGGGGTTGGCCACGCGCTGACCGCGGCATGATGAGCGTAAGTTCGTTCGCCTCGTACCCGTGCTACGCTGCGCCTGCTAGAGACCCTTTCCGCATGTCGGACGTGTCTGTCGTTGCGACGCGGGAACGAGCGGCAATCCATGCCACGTCTGTATGGTCCCGGGCACTTCACCGAGGACCCCTACGCGCAAATCGTTTCGCCACATGGCATTCCGGTGGACGATCTCGTCTCTGTCCTCCAGAAGGAGATCAGGCGTAGTCGCATCGACAACGCCGTTCTCGCGGCCTACGAGATGTTCATCACCTCGCCGGATGTCGCCCAGCACCTGTGGCGGCGTCTACGGCTCATCGCGGTCGAAGACGTGGGCATGGGTCTGCCCACGGGGCCTGTGCTGATCGACGTCCTCCACCGCAACTTCAATGCCAGCCTGGGTGGCGACTGGATGATGGCGTGTCACGCCGTTCGTTTGCTCGCTTCTGCGCCCAAGGACCGGACCAGTTCCGAGCACGCCGATTGGGTCGCCACGAAGGTCGCTCTCGGAGAAGCGTTGGTCGAAGTTCCCGACTACGCCCGCTGCGTGCACACACGTGCCGGCCAAAAGCTGGGACGCGGTCTGACGCAGTGGTGGGACAATGGCGCTCAAGTGCGCGATGAACTACCTTCAGCGGATCATCGGTACCGCGACGAGCTGATCGAGATCCATCGCCGCGACGAGGCGGACAACGGAACCGCGCCCCGTTCGTCGCGTTGGGCAAGCGCCACCGCAACTCCCGACAGCGACTGACATGTACCCATCGGTCGCACACGCTCATCGGCACGACCGAGCGTCGGTCCAACTGATCAGCGTCACAGCGCGTATTGAGCGGTCCGCGGCATGATGGGACGCCTTCGATGCGGCGCCGTGCCTGTTCAGGCGGTAGCTCGTGAGCGGCGAGGTGGGGCTTGGACGTCGATCGGCCAATGACGGGTCGCCAAGAACTGTGAATCTATAACCTTGCCGAGAGAGAGTCCCCCGACTTCTAATCATAGGTGGAGTCAAACAGGCCGGCTTCCGTGGCAGAACGTCTGATTCGTCAAGTCGCTGCTGTCTAAGAAGGGCTCGCCATGGTAAACCTCGGTCCAACGCTTGGCCTTCCGGTCGGGAATCCTGCCAAGCCGTTACTGGAGGGGCGATGGCAACGGCATTCAGTCGGGGCGGAGTGCGAGTATTTGTACTGCTGTCCGCCGACCAAACCGGTAACGAGCGAGGCATACAGGCGCCGGCCCAATGTGGTGTCTATGTCTTCGTAGCTCCTCGCACCAGTCGCGAGCTTGATGAACCAGATGCCGAATCGCAATAGGAATAATGCGACCAAAAATATGGCTTCCCACATGAGGGTGTATGAGTGCAGCGATAGGAACGCATCGACAATTAAAACTCCGGTCAACTGCCAACGTACCTTTTGCCAGAACTCGTCAACCGCCACTTGCTTGGCGTCACGGTACATCAGCGAAGCGGCGAACAGCACAAGAATAACTTCAAAGTCGCGGAAGATGAAGGACGCATTTAAGACCGTCGCGAAGATGTACGAGACCCCGACCAACCACAATACATAGCTACCAGCCGCTGCGAGACCCTTCAGCCGTTTGTGGAGCGCTGGGGTCTTGTGCAGCTGATTGGCACTGGTCTGGGCACTTTGTCGACGACCGCGCGAGACCAGCAAGCCCTTCGTGAATTCGATCGCGCCGACGATGGAAAGGAACGCTACGAACCCGCAGACAAAGAGGACCACGACAACCAAAGCGCACAGTTGCCGACTGTTGATCGACATTGAGGTGATCTCAGCGAGAGTTGCGATCTGATATCGGGACGACACGCCCGGAAGGTCCACATCGGACGGTGCTGGTAATGGGGCGTGGAGTCCTCGTAGATCAGTTCTCACCACAAGATCCTTCTCCACGGTGAGGACTCCACGTGATCGCGTATCCTGCCATGCTCGACGTCCCCAAGGAACTCGTGCGCTTCGTGGCGCGGCTGTTGGCCGCCGAGCGCCGGGTGGTCGGTACCCGCCGCAACAGCCGGGCGTTGAGCTGCAGTAAGCAGGCATTGATGGTGCTGGTGTGGTTCCGCAAGAACGAGGACATCGCCTTGCTCGCCGCGGGGTTCGGGGTCTCGCGGGCCACCGGGTACCGCTACATCGCCGAGGGTCGCCGGGTGCTGTCCGCGCAGGCGCCGGACCTGCACGAGGCGCTGCGCCAGGTCGCCGAGTCCGGCTGGGCCTACGTCGTGCTGGACGGGTCGCTGATCGGTACCGACCGGTGCGCGCAGACCACCACCAGCGTCAAGGGCACCGAAATCGACGCCTGGTACTCCGGAAAGCACCGCCGGCCCGGCGGCAACGTCCAGGCATTCATGCGTCCCGACGGGTTACCGATCTGGATCTCCGATGCCCTCCCCGGTCACCTGCACGACCTGACCTGCGCCGAAGCACATCAGGTCCTGGCCGCCGCCTGCTGGGCCGCCTCGCAACTCAACCTGCCGACGCTGGCCGACTGCGGGTACGAAGGCGCCGGCCACGGCGTACACGTCCCGATCAAACAACCCGCCGACGGCCGGCAACTCGCCGCCGACAACCGCGCCTACAACGCCCTGCTGCGGGCCAAACGCGCACCCGGTGAACGCGGCTTCGCCCTGCTCAAGGGGCGGTGGAAAGTGCTACGACACGTCACGGCCAGCCCGACAGAAATCGGAGACATCGCACGCGCCGCGCTCGTCCTCACCACGTTCCTACACAAACGAGCGCGATGTACAAGGGCGCATCCCGTCGCGGCGGCGTGGAGTGCTGAGTAGAACCGCCAGACCACCCAATCAGCGGAGCGCCAGCGCGTGGCGGTCAACTACCTGGGCCACCGCGAACGCTCTCATCGCGGCAAATGAGGACGAGCTGCATCTACCGGCTGATGAGGGCATGTGGATATCCAAAGGCGGTGCCCAGAGTCAGGGGCATTGTTTCCTGTTACGTCCTCGGCTCGCTGTTCGCGCTTGCGGCGTGGCGGAGCACGGAGCCCCACGGCAACCGCCGTTCTGTCTGATGCGCACGCCGCACGGACGTTGTTCTATGGGTGGATTCTGTCTGCGCTGGCTGTTTCAGCGAGGAATCGGCTTGCGGCTGTGAACGAGCGGCGGTCGGCGTCTTCCTGGTATGCCACGCCTGGCGTGGTTTCGGCTAGCGCGTGTCGGTGGGTGAAGCCGTGCATCGCGCCGCCGTACATGATGAGCTGCCAGTCCGCGTGGGCGTTGTCCATCTCCTTGGCGAACGCGGTGACGTGATCGAGGGGGACGTGGGGATCCGCGGAACCGTGGCAGACGAGCACTCTGGCCGTGACGGCGTGTGGTCGTGCCGGCTCCGGCGTTGTCAGGCTTCCGTGGATGCTGATCACTGCGGCAATGGCCGCGCCGGCTCGGGCCAAGGTGAGGGCGGCCATGCCGCCGAAGCAGTAGCCGACGGCACCGATTGGTCCGGTGGTGTTGCCATGTTCCTGCAGCGCGTCGAGACCGGCTTGGGCTCGTCTGGTAAGCAGGCTCGGGTCGTCGCGTAACGCCGTCACATATGCCATCACCCGTTGCCGGTCACCGGCGACACCGTCGCCGTACATGTCACAGACGAACACGACGTAGCCGAGCGCTGACCAGCGTCGGCCTTGCTCGCGGGCGTGCTCGTCGAGGCCAGCACCACCATGGATCAGCAGGATGCCAGGGAGCTTGCGTTGCGGGTCGTGACCGTACAGCACGCCAGTCAAGTGGGTGTCGGCGTCGTGATAGGTCACGAGATGATCGGGTGAGGACATGCGCGCTCCCGTTGACGAAGTACGGCGATACCGGCACGCATGAAATTACCACCAATATCATCACCATATTACGGCTCGATATATTGTGCAACCACTATCGCGTATCGATTGGATATCGACCGGCAAAGGCGGATGGCCAAGCATGAAGTCGTTCATTGCGAATTCGCGTTTGCCTGCGCGGAACCGCTGTGTCTTATGACGGCCGCGTACTCAATTCGGCATGTTCGCGAGCCGGACGACCCAACTCACCATGACGTTCCGTAGCGAGCTGATCGCGGCATGTGCGGGCGCCTGATCATGATGCAGTCTCGCGCCGAAGAGGCTGCGCCGGCTACACCGCCTGCCCGATCACCCGGCCGGGCAACGCGCCGTTGCCGGTTGACTGGCTGCCGCAGCCCAACGGCATCGCACCCGACCCGCCCGGCCTCGCGGATCGGTTGACATCGCTGGCCGTGCCGGGGCGACGGCGATGATCGTCGCCGCGAGTGCGATCCGATGATCCCTGGCCCAGGGCGGCCCGAGCACTGCCCGCGGGCCGTGCAGTACCTCGTCGGCCCGTGCACCGAGGACGCTGACCGCTTGCCCCTGCCCTGGCGTCGTAGAGGTGGACCGTCGGGCGGGAGCGCGTCGGTGCTTCCAGCCGGGCTGGACATGCCAAGGCCACAGGCGCAGCTGGTCGTCCACGTCTGCGCTCGGATGGTCGATCCTCCCTGGGTGAACCGTTGACCTTGGCTCGTTTGATCGGCCTTCGGGACCGGACAGCCGGGTAGCATCTCATGACGTGATTGTGCGATCACTCATCGTGCCGGATGATGGCCGATCGTGCCGGGCGGAGCACCATGGACATGTACAGATTGCGCGCTCCACTCGGACGCGAGCATCCACCGTGGCACATCCGCCGCCACTCCACACGGAAGCGCAACAGGCGGGACGCACTGACGATCTCGTCTGCTTCGACCCGGCGACGCGCGCGATATCGCCGAACTCGATGCGAAGGACTGCCATGGGCGCCAGGAAAGCACTGGTCGTCGGGATCGACACCTACGCCGGACGACACCCGTCACTAGATTGTTGCGTGAACGACGCCACCCAGGTCGCCGGTCTGCTCGCCGAGGACGAGTACGGCTTCGACGTGACCGTCCTGACGGATGCGGCCGCCACCAGGCCGGCGATCATGCGGTGGACAGCGGAGGCACGCGCCGTCCGGGCGGAGATGCTGCTGTTCTACTTCTCCGGCCACGGCGTCGTGACCGATCTCGGCGCCTACCTCGTCACCGCGGATAACGCGATGTATGACGAGGGCGTCGAGATCCAGAAACTTATCGCCGTCCTCGCCGGGGATCGCGACGCTCGACACGACACATTGCTGTTCCTGGACTGCTGCCACTCCGGTGTCGGGGTAACGCTCGAACCCGCTGAAGACGGCAGCCGGCCGCTCCACAACGACGACCTGCGGATCAACGTCAACACCGACCGCGCCATCGCCGTTGTTGCGGCGTCGCTGAGCAGTCAGGTGGCGTGGGAGCAACAGAACACCGGCCACGGCGTCTTCACCTACTACCTGCTCCAGGCGCTCTACGGCGAAGCAGCCGACCACGAGGGCTTCGTGACCATCAACAGCATCTACGAGGTGATCTCCCGTAACATGAGTCAGCTCGTCGGCAGCGACGAGCGCCAGAAGCCGGTCCTCCGAGCGCACGTACCCGGCCGGCTGGTCCTCGCTGCGGGCATGACGCCCAACCTGGAGCCGCCCGTACCAGAGCAGGAACTGCGCCAGTTCGAGCAGGAAGCCCAGCAGATGCTCGACAACTTCCTGCAGTTCAAGATGCGCTACGACGCGGCCGAGTGGCGCGACGGCGGGTACGAGGCAGCGTGCCGCCGGCTGGAGCTGATACACAACTGGTTCGAGAAACGCGCCACGCTGCCCGGCATGGTCGACCTTCAAGCCTTCCGGCAGAGCCGGGAAACCCTCAACCGGCTCCGCACCGAGCTTGGCCTGGTCGAGACTGGAATGCGGATCAAGGAAGGCACCCTAGAACGGCAGATCGGCGCAGGCGGCTTCGGCACGGTCTGGAAGGTCATCGACGCCGACGGCGACGCGGTCGCGTACAAGATCTATCACACGCAGGAGATGCAGGACGTCGCGAAGGTCAAACGATTCACCAACGGATACGAGGCGATGACTCTGCTCAGTCATCCCAACATCGTCAAAGTGCATCGGTTCAGCACCTGTCCGGTCGGCTTCACCATGGACTTCATCGAAGGCTCGAACCTGCGCGACCTCAACCCGCTCCTCAGCCTCGACGGCCCGGGCAAGATGAACCTGCTCATCGACATCGCCGAGGCGGTCAAACATGCGCACAACCACGACGTTATCCACCGTGACATCAAACCGGAAAACATCGTCTGCCTGCTCAACCAAGACGCCCGACAAGTCCCGTACCTCACCGACTTCGACCTGGCCTGGTTTAGCACGCGTACCCAGACGGCGACACAACACGCCATCGGCGTCATCGCATACGCGGCGCCCGAGCAATACAGTGCGTTCGACGCCAAGGCAGCCAACACGAAGACACCCGCCCTAGACGTGTTCTCCTTCGGCCAGCTCCTGTACTTTTGCTTTGTTGGCAAGGACCCCGACCCGGTTGGGCTGACCCGCAACTTGCAGACACTGCAACGCGAGGTTCAAGGCGTTGGCTCGAACGAGTTCGTCCGCCAGCTCGGCGCGTTCTATAAGGACGCGACCGAGTGGAGTCCGGCCGACCGGATGCAGGATTTCGGCGAGGTGGTCAAACGGCTCGTGCGTATCCTGGAAGAGCTGGAACAGACCGACACCGACGTCCAGCTCAATGAGGACGCGTTCGTGGCCGAACTGATCTATCAGCTCACCCGCGACCCCCGCGAACCCGGCGAACCGCGGTTCACCAGCCGCAGCGGCAACTGGATTGTATACCTGACGTGGCACACGAAATCGTGGCGCAAACAGTCGGCGCGAGCATTGACCATCGAGTTCACGCCGCAGGGCCGCATCGGCTTGGAGAACGTCAGCAACGAACAGATGCGCAAGGTCCTCAACGATCGGGTCAGCAGCCGGCTGCGCCACCACAGGCCGTACGCCAGCCTGCGCAAAGGAACCCGCGGCACGTACCAGGTGTTCGTCGAGTATGGGCCCATCAACCTACACCGCAGTGGAATCGAACCGGTGGCCGAGGTGATCCGCTCGACCCTTGAAGCGTTGGACGGCTGACCGGACACGCACGATCAGGCGTTGCAGGCGCTGGTCAGCGACCGGGTCGTGATCCTTGCAGGGGCCGCCCGGCGACGGGAAGCGAACCGCAACCTTCACCGTCCGGCATGATCGCCCGGTCGATGATGATCGTCGTCCCGATCGTTCCACCTATGAGCACCCGCCGTTAAGACGCAAGATCAGATGCACCCTCATCGGCAAGATCGGGTGCACTGTTCTCGGCACGACCGGACACCGACTTGGCCAGCTCGTGGTGACGTTGGGTAGCGCGCGGTCGGCAGCAGATCGGACGCGGTGAGGAGCTCAACAAGCTGGGCTTGGTGGTGTGCCTACTGCTGGCGGATGAGATCGCGCAGCGTCGTCTCATAGCAGGGACGGTCGAAGCTGAACGGACCGAGGTCCCGGTAGGGTTCGAGATCGGCGTGGGCGTCGTAGTCCGTTTGCCAACCGAGGTCCTGTCACACGACCAGGTCCCGGGTTCGGGTGATGAGTGCGGTCACTGCGCCGCATCCGAGGCTGCCGCATTCAGCGCAGATGTAGAGCGGCACGCGGTGGTCGGCCAGGGGCGACCCGCGTTCGCCTAGCAGTGCCAGGGTGTCCTCGACGGGGAAGCCGCCGGGCCAGTTGGTCACGAGTACGGAGATGACATCTGCCATCACCGGGCTCGCCGCGCGGGTACGTACCGCATCGCCGAGCGCGAGGTCGTCGATCACGAACTCAAGGAACTCGCGGCGACCGCCGTCCGGCGTCGGTCTGCCAGGGCGAGCTGTCGGTGTCAGGCGCAAGCTGTTGGAGCTGGGACTCACGTGGGTAGCCTGCCACGCGGGCCACTGACCGGGTGCACCGTATGGATCTTGGGCCAGACCCGAAAACCTGCATGATCTCGCGAGCACGCATCCGGCGGGCCGGACGGAGATGGCGCCTGCAAGCTCCGGCAAGCTGACAGCGGCAGATTCGGATGAGCGCTGGGGTGGGCTAGCAGCCCCACGCCTGCCAGCTCAGCGGTCAAACACCGACCAGCAGATGTCGTTGCGCAGCCGCTGGTCGTCGAGCACGAGCTCGCGAATCGCGTCCGGGAGTTGGTCACGCTGCCATCGGCACTCCAGTCGCCCTGCGGCATCGCTCTCGCCTTCCGGCGCGGCAGCACGTGCGGCCTTGATGGCATAGGCGGCCGCACCGAGTTCGTGCGCGGCGACGTGTGCGACGGCCCCCGCCTGGCCGGCAGCGTACCCGGCATGCCGTGCTGCCCCACGCAGGTCTCTGGCCGCGCCCATTGCATGGCCGCCCGCCGCGCGGGCCTGCATCATCTTGACCTCACCACGCACCCAGGCGCGGGCGTGCTCGATCGCTTGACGTGGTCGCCGGTCCTCAGGCTGAACCGACTCAAACAGGTGAAGGACGTGCTCCGCGCACAACGCTGCCCATAGAGCGAGGAGATGATGATCCGAATCAGTGAGGGTCCCACCGCGACGAACCGTGATGAAGCGAGGGTCCCGAACCTTCGGGAGGATCATGACTGGGCGCTCCTTCGAAGGGGACCGGCCGCCGTCTTCAACCGTAGCGTCGTTCGAGCACCAGAGCGGGCCCTCGGGGTCGTGTGCCTTGACCCGGGATCCCCCTCACACATCCTGTACTTGGCATGGTCGCACCCTCGCCTGGCGGCAGAGACAAGTCACGCCCGTATCGCCCGATCAGCGGCAGCGGCAGATCCGGTCGTGTGATGCTGCCGCCCTGTGGGCGACGCTTGCACGCCCTTCGGTGATGTTGGAGCGAACCCGCGTGCTCGGCGGCAGATCCGCAAAGGAGTTGCGCTTCTGTCAGCATGAAGCCGTGGGGCACCCACGCCATGAGCCCGAGTCGTTCGCGGACCTCGTTCACAAGGTACGGTCCACCGCCAGGGCGGAACGGACCGACGCCCGACCTTGGCCACAACCGATCAGCGACGGTTACTGGATCGACGACAGCGGCATCCACTGGCATATCCGCGGAGGGAGGGCCGGACTCTCTCGGCCGGCGCTACGACGGCTGCTCAGGCACTCCGACCTGCGGGTCCTGCACGCGTACGGTCTTCATCCGATGGAGGTTGTCGGCGCGGAACGCGCAGCGTTGTTGGAGCGAGTCGAGCGATACTTCGCTGGCGAAGCCCCTGCCCACAGTGCGTTCCGGTTGGCTGAGTTCCGCGATGACGACCGTCGAGTCATGGTCGTCATCGAAGAACGCTGCTGAGCACGGCGATCGGCTCGCGATCAGCCCGTGCTGAAGAACGCTTGGATCTCGGCACGCCGGACGTCGACAGCATCGCAACCACAGGTCTTGAATGGCTAGGTTGAGTGGGGTTCGAGGGTCAGGCCGGTGTGGGCGAGGAAGCTGTCGATCAGATCGGATCGGTACTGGACGCGCTTGAGCCGGTTCTTGACGATCGCCAGGAGTTGGTCGACGCCGCGG
>WNFV01005239.1_pt1 | contig 19592 bp, 17 predicted proteins | sample 5400101 | NCBI WGS metagenome assembly WNFV01 (sample SAMN13153361, study PRJNA577476) | soil metagenome | isolation source: 115 cm soil or saprolite under grassland replicate 1 | place: USA:California | collected 2016-06-15 | reverse complement strand
CGCCGAGATGACCGCAACGCGATCGCCTGGTTTGAACTTCGTGATGCCATCGTCGAGCTCGACGACTTCGCCCGCAGGATCGGCGCCGAGCACATGAGGCAATTGAATCTTCACCGGATACTTGCCGGCGCGGACGATGCAATCGAGCGTGCGGTTGACCGAAACCGAGTGGACTTTTATCAAAATCTCGCCCACTGCCGGCTTGGGAGTGGGCACGTCTTCCAAGCGTAGAAGTTCCGGGCTGCCGAATTCCCTAAGAACAATCGCTTTCATTTTTCATTCGACGCAGGCGAGATGGGAGCATTATTATCTTCACCGCACTTTTCTGTTTCAATTTGCGCGAGTTATTGTCCATCAACTTGATGCGGAAAAGCGCTTACTGGCGTTCTGAGAGTCTGTCATTCCCGAATGCTTCTATCGGGAATCCAGACCGTCCGGGACTGGACCCCCGATTAAAACTTTCGGGGGTGACGCCTATGGGATAAACTCGGCTCGATGTTTCTTGATACCTGCAGCTTACCGCGTGGTAGTCAGCGCCCCAACGATTTAAAGAAGCCGCTCTTTTCCAACTCGTTGTAGATCGATGGATCGATGAACTCCTCGGCTTTGCGTCCCTTGGCGCGCGGGTCGGTTTCAGCGGTTTCAGAAATGACCATTTCGATAGCTTTGAAAGGAAGGCGCGGCGGTCGCTCGATAAAATTCGTGGCGTATTCGTACGAGGACTCCAGCGTCTCCCGATCTTGAGTGCGCGTCCACTTGCCGATCACTTTGATCGCCAGCTCCTTATCTCGAAATAATCGATCCACCGCTTCGCTGTACGCCATCAGGAATCGCTTTACGGTGTCTCGATCCTTGTTAATCGTGGAACGGGTCGAAACGAGGCCCGTGGTTGGGTAATCGATCCCTTCTTTAGCGAAATTGGCGAGCATGGCGAAGCCGGCTTTCTTGGCTTTAAAGTCGCCGGGCGAAGACAGTATTCCTCCCTGGACAACCCCGGCCTGCATCCCAGCAAGAATTTCCGGCTGCCCTCCCATTTGGAGAATTTTTACATCGCGATCGGGCTCCAAGCGCCATTTTTTTAGCAACAAGCGCAAAGAGCCATCTGTCGACGCACCGTAGCGTGTAATTCCCAAGGCTTTGCCTTTCAAGTCTTCTTGCCTTTTGATCGCTGGCTGAACGAAGAGATAGAAAGACGGGACGTTGACCACGCCTCCAATGATCACAACGTCACCGCCTGCAAGATTCACGGTGACGATATTGCCGCCGCCCAAAGCTAACGTAAATTCGCCCGCGATCATCGCTTGCTGTATCCGGCTGGCGCCAGCGACGTAAACCGGATCGACATAAAGGCCGTGCTTTTCAAAAATTTTGGCATCTTTGGCGAGATAAAAACCGGACTGCGTGGCGCTGATGGCGCTGTATGCTACGGCGATGCGCTTGGTTTGCGCGTGTAGAGTGCTGTGGAAGACGACAAGTATGAACACTGCAAGGATCAGAGTTCGTTTCATGGCATCCCTACTCTAGATTGACGAAGATTAGCTTACGTACGCGGCCTATTAACATATAAACCGGTGTCAGCCAATACGTCCGATATTGTTGACATTGAGAGCTCGGAAGTATAACAGAACCAAGCACATAGCCAAAAGCTAGCGGCCGCCAAATTCAGCGGCGGAATCGAGGTACATCATGAATATCGCCGAGATCCAAGTAAACAGCGAAAGCTGGAACATGAGAGTCATCGGCCATCATGACTTGAACGGTCATGGCGACGGCATGCAATTGTTGAAGCAAGGCCGTTACGTTTATCTCGCTCATCTCGGCACATCGCCGATGGCTCTGAGCATCGTCGACGTGGCTGATCCGAGCGATCCGCGCGTGGTAACGCAGATGCCGCACGCGCCGAACACGCACGCGCATAAAGTCCAGATCGCCGGCGATATTTTGATTCAGAATCAAGAGCGGCCCTATTTCGATAAATCGGTTCCTGCTAGCGTGCCGAACGAAGCAGGCATCAAAATCTACAGCATCGAAAAGCCCACCGAGCCACGCGAGATCGGCTACTTGAAGCTTCCCGGCAAAGGCGTTCACCGTATGTGGTTCACGGACGGGAAATACGCTCACGTCGGCGCGATGTTACCGGGAATCAAAGAACGAGCCTACTTGATCGCGGACATTTCTCACCCTGCGAATCCCAAAGAAGTCGGCCGCTGGTGGATCCCTGGAACAAAAGAAGGTGAGGAGACGCCACCTGACTGGATGCCGTTTCCCGGCGAGCACTTTCATGTGCACGGCGCGATTCCGCACGGTGACCGTTCCTACTTGGCGCTGGTCGATGCCGGCATGGTCATTATCGACATCTCCGACATAAGCAAGCCCAAGACGATAAGTCGCATCGACTGGAGCCCGCCGTTCGGTGGCTACGCCCACACGACCTTGCCGCTGCCGGGAAGGAACCTCGTCGTGGCGGTCGATGAGTCGGTCAAATACGATTGCAACGAAGGCGAGAAAAGAGTTTGGCTCATCGATATTCGCGAAGAGAGAAATCCGGTGATCGTGAGCTCCTGCCCTGTGCCCGAGGGCGACTTCTGCAAGCGCGGATTGCGTTTCGGTCCGCATAACGTGCACGAAAATCGCCTCGGCTCGTTTCAGAGCGAGAACATTATCTTTATTACGTATTACAATGCCGGCTTGCGTGTGTTCGATATCAGAAATAAATTTCGCCCCGAGGAAGTCGGCTTCTTCATTCCTCCGGCACCTGAAGGACAGAAAGCGCCGATGTTCAATGATCTTTATGTAGATACCGACGGGCTGATTTACGTGACCGATCGGATCAAAGGCGGGCTCTACGTGCTGGAGTATACGGGGCCGAAGATTCAGTGATCATTAAATTCGTTAATGTTTACGATTAGGGATTAAACAACACATCGCAGTTAACAACGGATCGGAAGCCTCTTCTTTTGTCGATGGGGGAAGATTGAGATGGGGGTGCCGAAACGTAGCGACGAAAATATCGAATCAGCGCCGCTCTAACTCTCCCCCGTTGAGAGACTGTGTCGGAATGTCATTCTGAGGTGTAGCCGAAGAATCTCGACTTTGTAACCGCCTGAAAATACGAGATGCTTCGCTTTGCTCAGCATGACATCGATGTGCTTGCGCAGATTGCGACACGTATCTTGAAAGGGGGAGAGAATCGTATTTTACGTCAACTATGCCTCATCGCTTGCTCATCAACGTTTTTAACGTCGACGCCGCGCTGATCGTCGCGCGCGCGAAGGGGCTTTTCGCCGCCGCGGATCTGGACGTCGATGTCATGGTCACGCCTAACTCGACAGAACAAATGCGCGGGCTTGGCAAAGGGTCTTGGCAGATCGTGTCGACCGCGTTCGACAACGTGCTGGGCTGGTCGGGGCGTGAAGGAGCAGAGTTTGTCGCTGTCTCACAAGTAGCACGAGTAAATATTTTGCCCGTATACGTCAGACCGGAAATTAAGTCTTGGGAAGATCTCCGTGGCAAAGCGATGGCGGTGGACGCCGTCGATACCGCGTACGCGCTCGTCCTTCGCCGCGTGCTGTTGGCTCATGGATTGGAAATGGATCGCGCCGATTACACGCTGATCGCAAAAGGAACGACCGGTTACCGCCTGGATTCGATGATTGAGGGTGAAACCTTTGCCGGAGTGTTAAACGCTCCATGGGATGGCAAGGCCGTCGCGGCGGGCATGGTGCGCTTCGCCGATCATCGCGAGGTGCTGCCGGATTATCCCGGAGGAGTATATGCGACAACTCGCCAGTGGGCTGGGGAGAATCGCGGTGTCCTGATCAAGTTTCTTCGTACTTGGAACGACGCGCTGGGTTGGTGCCGTGGTGAAAAGAACCAAGCCGAGGCGGTGAAGCTTGTTATTGCAGCTGAAAATCTCGATGAGAAGGCTGCAGTCAATCGCTTGCGTCAGTTGCCGGCAACGGGGCAATTGAATTGTTCCGGGCTCCAGTCCGTGCTCGATCTGAGAATTCTCTTCCAACTCACTCCGCAGTTGGGAAAAGATTTGACGACTTACTACGATGAAAGTTTTTACGCGGAAGCGTCTAACTACTAGCTAGGTCCGAGGAGGAAGTCATGGCGAATTCAAAACTGTTGTCCGTTTTCGGCTTGGCCGCTGTGCTGTTAGGGGCCTCGGTCGAACAGGCCACAGCGGCAGTGGTCGATGATTTGATTGCCGGTGCCAAAAAAGAAGGTGTCATCGAATTCTACGGTCCGTCCACACTCGGTCCCGATGGAGCAAAGGAGTTGGCCGGGGCGTTCAACAAAAAATACGGCCTCAATATCAAGCTGAATTTCAGCGCTTCAGGGAACATGACGCGCGATATCGGCAAGGTCGTCGGCCTCTCGGCATCAGGGCAGCCGCCGGAGTGGGACATCATGGTTGTCACGGACTCACATCACGGCTCGCTTTGGTTTCGAAAATTGCACAAGACCTTCGACTACAAGAGTCTCGGTGTCGATCCGAAAATCATCGAATATGACAACGGCGTTATCTCGATCGCCAACCAGTTCGCGCTGCCGGCCTACAACAAGAAAATCTTGCCGGCCAAGGACGTGCCGAAGCGCTGGGAAGATCTGCTCGATGCCAAATGGAAAGGCGGCAAATTGGGCGTGACCAGCTCCGTGCATCATTTTGCGCGCCTGGCCGCGGGTTCATGGGGTGAAGAGAAGACCACGGACTTCGTCAAGAAATTAGCCGCTATGCAACCGACTTTAAGCCGTGCCGGCGAAATGGCCCAACGGCTTCTTTTGGGCGAAGTATTGATCTCCGCGACGATGCAGGACAGCCAGCTCCACGAATCGGCACAACAAGGAGCGCCACTGGTCTTTGCCGACGCCGTCCAACCAGTGGTGTCGCCGGAGTATCACGTCGGCGTTCTCAAGGGCGCGCCGCATCCGAACGTCGGCCATTTGTTCACGGTTTTTATGAGCACAAAGGAAGGCCAACAGCTTTGGGAGAAACACACTGGCCACTCTTCAGCCTACGTACCCGGTACTAAAGCCTATCAGTTTATCCAAGGAAAGACGGTGGTGTTCATGAAGCAAGACCAGGCACAGCTCGTCGATAAATTGACCCGGCAGTACGGAAAAGTTTTTGGATTCGACAATTAAATCGTTTCAGCGGTTCCAATTGTTCAAAACATTCAAGCTGCTCAAGCAGAGTTGAAATGAAAGCAGAATCGCGTCGCGAAGTTTTTGTCGCCGCAGGAGAGGGTCTGGCGCGTCTCAAATCCCAGGGTGTGTCGCTATTCGCGTCGGGCCTGTCTCTATTCCTGATGGTTCTCATCGGCGTGCCGGTAGTGATGGTGATTCTCATGAGTCTGCGCACCGGTTTTCCCGGCGAAACGGTTCCGTTGACACTGGCAAACTACCTCGACGTGTATGCCAATCCCAGGACCTATCAAGTGCTCTTGAACACGCTTTTCTTCGCGGTGACGAGCGTCAGCGTGGCCCTGCTCATCACCGTGCCTCTGGTGTGGATCCTCATGCGGACGGATATTCCGCTGAAAAAGACCATTTACGTTCTGCTCACCATCGGCATATTGATTCCCGTGTTTCTCCGCACCATCGCTTGGATCATCCTGCTCAGCCCGCGCATCGGTTTGTTGAACAAATGGCTCCAGCAGATATTCGACCTGGCCGCGCCCCCGTTCAATCTCTACCGCCTACCCGGCATGGCTTTCGTTCAGGGTATTTCATTCGTTCCCGGCGCTTTTTTCATGCTCGCCGCAGCGTATCGATCGATGGATCCGTCGCTGGAAGAGGCGGCTTATACGTCCGGCGTCAGCAAGCTCAGAACCTTTCTCAAAATCAATATACCGATCACCTGGCCGGCCATCGCCGCTGTGATGGTTTATCTTTTCATGACGGCTCTCGCAGTTTTCGAAGTGCCGGCGATCATTGGGCTGCCCGCCCGCATTATCGTTTTGAGCTCATTGATCTTCCAATCAACCTCGCCCAACACCGGCTTGCCGGATTACGGCATGGCGGGTGCGTATGGGGCGATCATGCTCTTGTTTGGCCTTGTGTTCGCGTTCTTATACGTGCGCTTGGTCAAGCAGGGCAAAAAGTACACAGTGATCACCGGTCGTGGCTATCGCCCGCGCGAGATCGCACTGCGGTCTTGGAAATGGCCGGCACTCGCGTTTGTTTTCTTTTATCTGTCGATCGAAGTCTTTATTCCTTTTCTAGTTCTGCTTTGGACCTCATTGCTGCCGTATTTACAGCTACCTTCGGCGGATGCTCTGCCTTTGTTGACGTTCAGACACTACCGCGAAATTCCGACTCATGTCGGAGCCAAGCCATTCATCAATACTCTGATTCTCATGTTCGCTGTGCCGACGCTGACGATGTTATTGAGCGTGCTTGTGTCATGGGTCGTAATTCGCACACAGGTCTCCTTCCGTGGCCTTCTCGATACCCTGGCGTTCGTGCCGCACGCCGTGCCGGGGATTTTGATGGCGGTGGGTTTGGCGTACCTCGGGCTTTCCTACCGCGATGTGTTTCCATTGTACGGCACGGTTTTCATCATCGTCATCGCGCACACCATCAACTGGATCGCTTATGGCACGCGCACGACCAATAGCGTGATGATCCAAGTGCATCGCGAGTTGGAAGAAGCGGGCCGTGTAGCCGGCGCCTCCGTGCCACGAGTTTTGTGGAAGATTGTCCTGCCGCTGATCGCCGCCGGTGTGCTCAACAGTTGGGTTTGGATCGGCATGCTTTCCTACCGTGAAGTTACGATGGCGTTGACCTTGTACACGCGCAACAACGTGGTGATCTCCACGGTAGTCTGGCAATTTTGGGGCAGCGGTTGGGTTCCTCAAGTCGCGGCTTTGGGAGTCATCTTGATCCTGTTTGCTACAATCGTTGTTGGGACGGTGCGCGTGGTGCTTTCACGCATCGGTGAAATCGGCGAAGCCAGTTAGAAGAATGGAGTACTGGAGCGTTGGAGTGGTGAAGTATTGAGAATTAATCCCATCACTACATTATTCCAATATTCCAACACTCCATCTTCACCAGTCATCTATGAGGTTGTCATTTGATTAACATCCGCGGCCTGGAAAAATCTTTCCGTACGCGACAGGGGCGGGTCGATGCGCTCCGCTCGATCAATCTCGAGGTCGGCGAGGGTGAGTTCTGTGTTCTGCTCGGTCCCAGCGGCTGCGGTAAGACAACGACGCTACGCTGCGTCGCTGGGTTGGAACGGCCGGACAACGGAGAAATCGAGATCGCGGGAGAATTGGTCAACTCGGCTACGCGCCGGATTTATGTCCCCACGGAGCGTCGCGATTTGGGAATGGTTTTTCAGTCCTACGCCATCTGGCCGCACATGAACGTTTTTCAAAACGTCGCGTTTCCTCTGACCCAGGGGCACAAACGATTTGCCAAGAGCGACGTGGCGAACAAAGTGCGCACAGCGCTCAAGCGCGTGCAGCTCGATGGCCTGGAAGACCGGCCGGCAACGGACTTGAGCGGTGGGCAGCAGCAACGAGTGGCGATGGCGCGCGCGATGGTGACCGAGCCCAAGATATTGCTCATGGATGAGCCGCTTAGCAACCTGGACGCGCGCTTGCGCGAGCAGATGCGCGTCGAGCTCAGAAAGATCACCAAGTCGATCGGCGTGACGACGCTTTATGTTACCCACGATCAAGCCGAGGCGCTAAGCCTCGGGGATCGAGTCTGCGTGATGAATGCGGGAGAGATTCTGCAAATCGCTTCGCCCAACGAAGTTTACGCCCGGCCGGCGAATCTATTCGTCGCACAGTTCGTCGGTGAAATGAATTTCTTCGACGGCAAAGTCGCCGGCGCGGGCCACGTGGAATCGCCGTTCGGCTTGATTGCCGCGTGTCTGCCAAGCGGTGTAAGCGACGGTGCTGCCGTCACATTAGCGATCCGGCCGGAGCATGTGAAAGTCACACCCTCACCCAGCTATGGGATTGCCAGCAACATCGGCAAAGTGACGAGCAGGCATTATCTCGGCGATGCCGCGCTCGCGGAAGTCGAGATCAACGGCGTGACGCTGCTGGCGAAGCTCGCAGGTGACCTGGATCTGATCGTCGGGCAGAACGCCTGCGTCGAATTGCCGGCACACCGCTGGCATGTATTTCCGTGACATAAAGAACGACGAGAGTTTGTAGGGTGCGCTTGCGCACCATGTCCAGCGAATTTCTATGCTCGGGAGTAAGACGGTGCGCAAGCGCACCCTACGGCTCTTAGTCCAACCACAGATATCCGAATCATTCGTGTCCTTCGTGCGCTTCACGGCGAGGAGATCCAAATTAAGGACGATGGGTATCACGGACTCAACCCATCCTACGATCCGAGTGCTCCGATACTCCAATACTTCATCACTCCAACCTTGCAGTCACTCAGTCTCTGTGACATAGGAAGGAAATTCCAATCTAGAAGGAAAATTTTATGGCAACTTTTATCCGTAAACCCGTTGAAAATCTGCTCGGCGCAAAATCTGTCGCCATCGTCGGCGCCTCGCAAAAGGGCGCATGGCCGTTGGGAATCTATCGAAATCTGAAAGGCGCAAAGTTTCCCGGCGGCGTGTATCTGATCAATCCAAACTACGACGAATTGTTTGGTGACAAATGTTATCCGAATCTCGCGGCGCTCCCGGAAGTACCGGACGAGTTGCTGATTCTCATACCGACGCGCGCCGTCCTCGGTGTGTTGGAGGAGGCGACAAAGTTGGGCACCAAAGCTGCGACCATTTACACCGCGGGGTTTGGCGAAGGCGATGATGTCAAAGGCAAAGAGCGCGCGCAGGCGATGAAAGATCTCTGCGAGCGCACGGGGATGGTGATTTGCGGTCCGAACTGTATGGGCTCGTACTCGGTGGGCGAGGGATTGTGGACTTTTCCGACCGCGACGCCGCTGCTCAAGAAGGGACCGGTGGGTCTGATTTTTCAGAGCGGCGGTTCGCTCGGTAACTGGATCAAAGGCGCCACCGAACGCGGTATCGGATTCACTTATGCAGTTTCGAGCGGCAACGAGGTGAGCCTCGATCTCGTCGATTACCTCTCGTTTTTGGTCGACGATCCCGATACCAAAGTTATCACTCTGATGGTCGAGGGTATTCGTCGCCCTGACGAATTCATGACTGTCGCCGAGCAAGCGCTCGGCAAAGGCAAACCAATTCTTGTCGTGAAGCTCGGCCGCTCGGAGATGGGCAAGCGCCAGGCGATCTCACACACGGGTTCCCTTGCCGGCGCGGACGAAGTGTTCGATGCGGTTTGTCACCGCCTCGGTTTGATCCGCTGTCCGACGCTGGAAGACATGACTGAAACAACCCTTGCTTTTATTCCTGGGCGATTTCCCAAAGGTAGCCGCGCGGCGATCGTCGTCAATTCCGGCGGCATGAAGGGACTCATCTGCGATCATTGCGATGAGCTGAAGACCAATCTGGCGCAGCTGGGCGACAAGACGAAAGAAGCCGTGCGCCCGCTGATTCCGCCGGAACTGGTGGTGGAAAATCCGCTCGAATGCGGCGTAGCCGGCTTCGGCGATGAGCAGGGTTTCATCAATATCGTCAAGCATTACGCCGAGGACGACGGTGTCGATCTCTTGGCGATTCACGGCGAATTGCCGCGCGGACAGCAAAGAAGTGCCGGACTGTTCAAGAGCGTAACCACGGCGACCGACAAACCGGTTCTTGCGTTTGCCAGATCGACCTACAGCTGCACGGCTGAAAGCCGGGCATTCCAATTGGAAGCCGAGCTGCCATTCCTGCAAGCGATCAAGCCGACGTTGCGCGCGCTGGCAGGACTCGGCTTGTACGGTGAACGCCGGCAGCGTGGTGTGCCGAAATTGCCGCCGGCGACCGGTAATGCTGCGGATCTCGAAGGTGAGAATCTGAATAAGCTGTTGCAGAGTCATGGCATTGGTTTGCCGAAGCAAGCCATGGCCGGCACCGCCGCTGACGCAGCGGCCAGGGCGAAAGAGATCGGTTTTCCGGTGGCGGTCAAATTGATCTCTGCGGAAGTCGTCCATAAAACCGAATCCGGCGCGGTGGTTCTTGGCTTGAAGAGCGCGGAAGAAGTCCAAGCGGAAGGGCAGAAGCTTCTCTCCAAAACGCTCGGCAGGGGCCATCTCCTGATTCAGGAGATGGTGCAGGGCATCGAAGTGCTCATCGGCGCGCGCACCGATCCGCAGTACGGTCCGTTCCTGATGGTCGGCCTCGGCGGCATCTTTGTCGAAGTATTGAAAGACGTATCGATTCGCTTATTGCCGGTCGACGAGAGAGAAACACGCGAGATGCTCAAAGAGCTGCGCGGCTACAAAGTACTCGAAGGCGTGCGCGGTCAAGGCCCGCGCGACGTCGATGCGCTGGTGAAGGCGATGGTGGGCCTGTCCAATATTTTCGCCGCCCACAGAAACCATCTCTCCGACATGGAAATAAACCCAATCATGGTGCGCGCCCAGGGCGGTGGTCTGGCCGCGGTGGATGTGCGGCTGATTCGCAAATAACAAAAGAAATTAACCACAAAGGGCCTAGCGCGGCGGAGCCGCAACCGAAAGTTGGAATATCTCGCGCAAAGACGCAAAGGCGCAAAGGTAAAAAAAGGGATTCCGAACTTGGCGCCTTGGCAACTTGGCGCGAGTAAATCCTCGTTTTCATGAGCTACCGCCGTTGGGAGAATTTGCGCAAACCTTCAAGTATAGTAATACAAAGACGACAAAGTAGGGGCGCGATTCATCGCGCCCTCAGACGGAAGAATCAGAAAACAAGACTCCTTTAGCCGCAAAGAACGCAAAGGACGAAAAAAAGGGCGACCCGCCGGTCGCCCCTACAAATCGGACCATCCCGTAGGATGGGTTGAGCTCCGCGAAACCCATCGTTTCATTTCTATTAATCGACAAGAACACGAAGGTCGCAGAAGCACTGTGATAGCTTGCTTTGCAATGGTAGCAACGCGGTCGGTGCGCAGGCGTACGCTACGTTGTTAGAGGCCAGACCCTACATGCTGTTCAGTTCGATTTGAGTTTCTGCAAAAACCCTTCGTCCTCGATCGCTTTGACGATGCTCCGATCGACCATTGTCCCGGCGTCGTGCTTCAAGACTTCTGGCCGGGTGCGGGCCATTTCGGCGAGGATGGTTTTCATTCCCTCGAGCGTGGGATAGGGCATGTCGGGAATCGCGTTCTTCAGGTACGCGTGGGCGGAGTCGAGCGTGGTGAGATCGCTCTTGGCGTATTTTTTCAAGATCGCAATCGTCTGAGATTTGTTGTTCTTGAAGTAATGGATCGCCTCCACGGACGCCCGGCCGAAACGCATCATTGCGTCGCGCTTTTCTCGCAACATTTTCTGGCTGGTGATGACACCACTGTGAGCATAGGGGATCCTTTTGCCAGCGAGATCGACCAGGACTTTGAATCCCATTTTTTCCGCTTCTTCCCTTTCAGTCGTGCTAAAGACAGAAAACTGCGCCTGACCTTGCTGCATCATGATCATGCGCAAATTGGTTGCGCCCACGACGCGCAAATTGACATCGCGCTCGGTATCGGGGCCGATGTTTCTGAGACCTAAACGCATGGCGAAGTCGGCGGAGGTCGCCGCTGAATGATTCGCACCGACTTTGCCCTTGAGATCCTCGATGTTCTTAATTGCAGGCGTGGCGATGAGATAGTACGGTAAAAAGACTTCGAACCCCATGATCATGGAAGCATCCGCGCCGCGGACCTTGGCGCTTGCCACGGCGGGTCCCGTGCCCGCGACGACTTGTAACTCGCCGGCAAAAAGAGACATCAGAGCTTTCGGCGTGTCCTCGATGTAAATCACGTTCACGTCGAGACCGTCTTTTTAAAAATTCCCGCGTCTTTAGCGACCCACAGTACGGAAGCGGAACCAGCGTTGGGCGAGATGTACGCGAAGTTCAGTCGCTCCTGGGCGAAGACGTGATGCGGGACAAGAGCTGCAGCCGTGAAAATGAATAATGAGATAAGTCTTACAAGACGCATTGCAGTGCTCGAACTCTTGTGGCGAGGTCTCAGTGTCGAGAAGATAGCGAAAATTGAGCGGCGTTGCTACTCGGTGACGAGGCGGTTCGGCAGCTCGTCTTTATCGTCCGACTGGCGTGGAAAGTGGGCGGCGAGGATTTCACCGCAGCGCTGGATCGCTCTACAGTATGCATCGCAGGCGTGATTTGATTTCAACCCGTCAGTTAGGATTTTCACGATCTCCTGCCATGTGTTGGCTTCGACTTTTGTATTGATGCCGCGGTCGGCGAGAACTTCGACGCGGCGTTCGAGAAGAGAAACGAGAATCAAGATTCCAGTGTGATCGCGGGTGTAGTGGAGGCCATGCTCCGTGAATGAGGCCAGAGCGAGCGCGTGAACCGCTTCGGCAATCCGATTCTTTGAAGCGAGCAGCCGCTTGATTTGCGGAATTCGGCAGAGAATAAATCCTGCGGTCGCGCCAATTGCCGGCCAAAGATTGAAGAAATGTGAGCCCCACGGGTCGCTCCAGAACCATTCTATGATTATTCCGACGAACAACCCGATCACTGTACCGAGGAGCTCGACTTCAGTATAGCGCGCGGATGATGTGACGAGCATTGGCACGATTTCGCCGGCGGTCTTCGATTCCGCCTCGATGACCGCTTCACGAATGCGCACTTTTTCTTCTTCGGTGAAAAACTTGTCCGCTCGCATGATTACCAACTATCAGAAGCTCCGCCGCCGCCGAAGCTGCCTCCTCCACCACTAAAGCCACCGCCGTCAGAACCCCCGCCACCCGAAAAACCGCCGCCACCAAAGCCCCCGCCGCCCCAAAAAATCGGCGGGTAACGCCTGCCGCGGGTCGCCCATACGCCCTGTCGTCGTTGGTTGGCGGTTGATGCAAATCCGATCAGGCCAAATACCGCCAAAGCAACGGCGAGCATTAGAAAAAAATTTAGATCCGATCCCTGATCCCCGCCTTTTTTGCGCGCCGATTCCGGCAACGGTTCTTTCTTGATAACTTTCAGAACCGCATCGATACCGGCGATGATGCCGCCCGCATAGTCTTGAGAGCGGAAGCGCGGCACAATGTAGTCACTGGTAATCCGTTTGGCTATCGCATCGGGCAAGACTCCTTCGAGACCATAGCCGACTTCCAAGCGCAGCCGTCGATCCTTTACAGCTACGACAAGAATGACGCCATTGTCGAAGCCTTTTTTGCCGATTTTCCAATTTTCCGCGACGCGGATGCTGAAGCCTTCGATGTCTTCGCCGTCGAGCGTCGGAATGGTGAGCACGGCCACCTGATGGCCGGTCTCTTGTTCGAATTGAGCGAGTTGTGACTCCAATGATCGCGCTTGATCTTGACTCATCACGCCCGCGTAATCGTTCACGCGACCACGCAAAGGAGGAACGTCAATCGCCGATGCTAGTGAGAATCGAAGTAAAAAAATGAAACCGAGTAACATGCAAAGAGCATGTCTTGGCAAGAGTCGGTGGTGCGAATTCGAATTGAGGAACACGTTGATCACTCGGGGTTCGGTTACCAGCCTATTAGCCAACTCATCCTGGTCACCGGGGTGGTAGGGAAAATGGACAGCAAGCATTTCGCCACATCGCTCAATTGCCTGACAAAACCCCGCTCAAGCATTGTCAGACTTTAGACCATCCGTGAGAATTTCGACAAGCGCTTGCCAGGTTCCGGGCTGAATCATTGATACCATGGTAAAAAGAATTTCGAGATTCGGCATTTACCAACCTCCCGAGGCGCCACCACCGCCTCCTCCTCCTCCACCGCCACCACTAAAACCTCCGCTAGAACCTCCTCCTGATCCTCCTGACGATCCGCTTCCACCGTAACCACCGGCGCCAGCACCGTATCCCCGGTGAAACGTGTCCCGTGGCGAAAAGTCGTCATACCGTGACGGTTTAACGCTCCACGATTGTCCCCACGCCCGCCGGGCGTAGAGCGTCGTCAACATACTTGTTAATACACCGATGAAGATGGCCAAGAGCCAAAAACCGGGTCCGACCGCGAAGATTCCTGGCAATCCGATAAGTCCAGCGACGATTCCTCCACTCACTGCACCCCGGACAGGTGATGGGTTAGCAAATCCCACAACTGAGGCGAACAGTGCCGACCCAAGAAGTAACATAAGAATTCCAGACAGACTTGAATCTACGGACCTTTTTAAATTCTGGGGGACCGCTGGTATGGGTTCCCCCCGAGTGGCTTGCATGATTGCAGATAACCCTGATTCGATTCCCCCGCCGAAGTCATTTTCGCGAAACCGAGGAACAATGATTTCGTTAATGATTTGATTTGCAGTGGCATCAGGCAGCGTCCCCTCAAGCCCGTAACCAACCTCGATGCGAAGTTTCCGATCGCTCACCGAAACGAGCAACAGCGCCCAGTTGTCGTGGCCTTTCTGACCAAGCTTCCAGTGTTCTGCGGTCTTTAAGGCAAACGACGCGAGGTCCTCGTCTTGCAGCGACTGGATAGTCAGGAGCACGACCTGATGGCCTGACTGCTGCTCAAAGTCAGACAGCTGGTTTTCCAAACGAGCGGCTAGATCCTGCGATAGCAATCCAGCAAGATCATTTACCCGACCACGCAATGGTGGGACGTCGAGGGCGTAGACAATACCCCATGCAAGAACAACACTGGCTGCAATAGCCAAAGGACGGTTTAGTCCTGAACTCATGCGACACCGTCCTCTAAGTGATCGTTGAACAATCGGATTGATGGCAGAGAGTTTTTGCCGCTTAAAATTTCACCTCTGGCGGTTTTTGTGCTGCCTCGTCAGCGCTGAAAGTCGGACGTACTTGAAGGCCGAGGAGATACTTAGCGGTAAGACTTTCCGGGAACGAACGCACCGAGGTGTTGTAGACCGCGACTTTCTCGATATAGCGCTTACGTGCCACAGCAATCCGGTTTTCGGTTCCTTCGAGTTGCGCCTGTAAGTTCTGAAAGTTTTGATTAGCCTTCAGTTCGGGGTATCTTTCGACGACCACCAGCAGGCGCGATAGAGCGCCCGTCAGTTGGCTTTGAGCCTGCTCGAACTTTCTGAAGGTCTCTGGATTATTCAATGCGTTGGCGTCGACCTTGACCGATGTCGCCGCGGAGCGGGCTTCGATCACCTTTTGTAAAGTGTCTTGCTCGAATTTAGCGGCACCTTTAACGGTGGCGACAAGGTTTGGCACTACGTCCGCGCGCCGCTGATATTGATTCTGCACTTCCGCCCACGCGCCTTTGACTTCTTCGTCCAAACCCTGGAGTTTGTTATAGCCGCAGCTGGAAAGGAAAAACAGCAACGCCAAGCAAGTAGCAAACGCCGGAAGTAACCTGTGAACAGGTTTCGCCATTGATCTTCTCCTGACAAGTTTTCGCTCAAATGTAAGTCGGTCGGTATCAAAGGGCAAGGGGATCGGATTGGAAAATTTAGGCGTAGATCCCGACTGGTGTGAGTTTGGCACCTCTAGAAATACAAAGGGCCCGAATGCGATCGGGCCCTTTGCCGTTCTATAAACCGAAGGCGAAATTATTCCGGTCAGCGCGAAAACGAGGACTCCGACAAAGACCTTATCGGTCTGGAAGGTGGCGCCGGCAACCGTGATCATAAAACCGATCCCGGCAGTAGCCGCATAGAGTTCTCCTACCATGACACCTACAATCGCCCTGCCAAGCCCGAGCCTTAAACCAGTGAGGATAAAAGGAATAGTCGAAGGAAGCACGACCGTCTTAAAGAGCATCCACTCGGAAGCGCCAAAGCTCTTGGCGGCTGTCAGAAGATTTACCGGCGTGGTCTTCACCCCGTCGCGCGTATTGATCAATATGGGGAAGACAGCGCCTAGAAATATAATACCGACCTTCGAGAGTATTCCGATCCCCAACCAGATGATGACCAATGGAAGAAGCGCCACGCGGGGGGTCGCGTTCATCGCGTTGACGAAGGGGTCGAATACGTAACTCATCTTCTTGTACCAACCGATCGCAATGCCAAAGGGGACTGCAACAGCAGCCGAAAGGAAATAGCCCCAGAAAAGTTCGATGCCACTGATGTAAAGGTCATTATAGATCTCACCCGAGAAGAAAAGCTGAATGGCGGCGTTCCAGATGAGCGATGGGGCGCTCATGAACATCGGGTTGATCAACTGAAACGTATTTCCGACCAGCTCCCAAAGAGCCAGGAAGATGATAACCGCAACGCTGCCGAGGATCTTTTTCTCCTGGTTCAGGTAGAATTTGTAGAGGTGCGAGGCTTCCGCAACCTTCACGTCGAGTAGCACTTCTTGAGTGGATTCGTTTTGATCAGCCATGGTTGGCATCCTTTCGTAGTTTGTTTGTGACTTTTGCACGGTGTGGAGCAGCGCCGCTTTCATGGTGAGTAGCCGTGGTCGATCTTTCGATCAGGCTCTGAAGGATTTTTACGAACTTCGGTCCGGTAGACTGCAATTCCTGCAGGTGGTGGAGTGAAAGTGTTTTGAGGAACTCTTCGCCATCATGGGTGAGCTTGACGAAGACCTGCCGGCGATCATCGGTTGCCCGCAATGAGGCCGCCAGGGAGGCCTCTCACCGCCAGGAGGAGCTGGTGCTGTTGCGGCTCGATGCCGGCTTCTCGAGCGGCGTTTTCGCTGAAACGCAAGAAGCGGCGGATCTGGTAGCGCAGCTCTGCCATCGCTTTGAAGTCGGGAGTTTTTGGCGTCCGCATAGAATATCGCCTTACGATTATATCGTATAACGATATACCTATAGGGTGTCAAGGAGGGCCGACGAATTTATCACACGTGGAATCGATCCAATTGAGCTGCTGCCCAGCGGGGCTTTTCAAGCGTTATGAGCGGTCACGATTCCAGTGTGTTCGTGACGATAAAGGGGCCTTCGATCTGAACGTGCGAGTCGATTTAGAGAGATCTTCCCTATGGACTAGAAATGAGCCACAGCAGACACCTATGGTTGACTTTGGCCATGATTTCTTTTACTAACTGTACTTCAAGAAATTCCTATGAAATATGCGGTAATTAGAACGGGCGGTAAGCAGTACCGCGTGTCTGAAGGCGATGTCGTTAAAGTCGAAAAGCTTCCCGGCGAGGTAGGCGAGAAGATTACTTTGGCCGATGTGCTTTTTGTCGGCGGCAACGGCGAAGTCAAAATCGGTTCCCCCTTGGTGTCAAACGCGACGGTTACTGGCGAGATTGTCGGCCAGATTCGCGCTAAGAAGGTGCGCGTTTTCAAGAAGAAGCGGCGAAAGAGTTACAGCCGGCAGCAGGGCCACAGGCAGTATCAAACAGCTTTAAAAATTACCTCAATCGAAGCGTAGTCGACGGAGTCGTACGATGGCACATAAGAAAGCGGGCGGTAGCTCTCGAAACGGGCGCGACAGTCAAGGTCAACGACGTGGAGTAAAGGTCTTCGGCGGAGAAACGGTGCGAGCCGGAAATATCATCGTGCGCCAGGTCGGCACGCGCATTCACCCGGGTAAGAACGTCGGTATGGGGCGGGACTATACGCTATTCGCATTGATCGACGGCGTGGTACGCTACGAGCGAAAGGACAAGGAGAGAAAGCGAGTTACTGTATTGCCAGCACAGTGACGAAGCCCTCTCGCGACGGAAAGCCCCTTTCGGGGCTTTTTTTTTGCCCGGGAGAAGCGGATTATAAGAAAAGGCGATAGGAAAATGGCAAAGCGCAGAGAATGCTGACCGCTGAATCCTGAATTCTATCCTGCCATGAAATTTATCGATGAAGTAAAGATTCGCGTGATTGCCGGAGATGGCGGGCGCGGGTGTGTGAGCTTCCGCCGGGAGAAGTTTGTGCCGCGCGGCGGGCCCAATGGCGGCAACGGCGGGCATGGGGGCGATGTGGTGGCTGTGGCCGATCCGCAGCTCACGACACTGCTCGATCTGCGCTATCAAAAACAGTACAAAGCGGGCCGCGGCCAACATGGTATGGGAAGCGACTGCCACGGACGGCGTGGCGACGACCGCGAAATCAAAGTACCGGTGGGAACGATTATTCGCGAGGCGGCGACGGGTGAGCTGATCGGCGATCTGCAAACGTCCGGCGAACGAGTCATCGTCGCCGCCGGCGGCAGGGGGGGCAAGGGCAACGCACACTTTGTTTCATCGACCCATCGGAGCCCACGCTTCGCTCAACCGGGAGAGCCGGGGCAAGACCGCGAGTTGGAAATTGAGCTCCGCTTGCTGGCGGACGTCGGGATCATCGGCCTGCCCAACGCCGGTAAGTCGACTCTAATTTCGGCGATTTCGGCAGTGCGACCGAAAATCGCCGACTATCCGTTCACCACGCTCGTGCCTAATTTAGGTGTTGTCGGCTATGACGACGGCAAGAGTTTTGTCGTCGCAGATATTCCGGGACTCATCGAAGGCGCGCATGAAGGCCAAGGGCTCGGGCACAAGTTTTTGCGCCACGTCATGCGGACGAATTTGTTGATTCACTTAATCGACGCTTCGAAAATCGACGAGCAAGATCCGCTCGCCGACTGGAAAACCGTGAATCGTGAGCTCGAACTCTTCGATCCGGAGCTCGCCGAGAAGCCGCAGATCGTGGTCGCGAATAAGATCGACTTGCCCGAGGGACGCGCGAACGCAAAACTTTTAGCGAAAAAGTTGTTGAAGGACCATCAACCGGTCTACACCATTTCCGCTGCGACCACCGAGGGCGTGAAAGCGCTCGTGCAAGCCATGGGCGGCAGGCTAGACGAGATCAAACGGCAAGCTGAGGCGCCTCGTGACGCAGCTCGATTATAAGAAGCAAATTTTGCGGCGTGCCCGCCGCGTCGTGGTCAAAATCGGCAGCCAGATTCTTTCATCTGAGGGAGGGATCGAGGAAACCCGGCTACGCGGACTGGGGCGCGAGCTGGCCGAGTTGCACGACCGAAAGAAAGAGATCGTCGTGGTGAGCTCCGGCGCGGTGGCAGCCGGAATGACCCGGCTGGGGCGAAAGGAGAAGCCTAAAACGATTCCCGAAAAGCAAGCGCTCGCGGCCGTCGGTCAGATCAAGCTCATGGCGCTGTACGAGCGCCTTTTCTCCAAGTTCGACAAAAGCGTCGCTCAAGTCCTGTTAACGCATGAAGATCTGGCGAACCGGCAGCGCTATATCAACGCGAAGCATACGTTTCAGGTGCTGCTCGAGTCGTCAATCATTCCGATCGTCAATGAGAACGACACGGTGGCCGTGGAGGAAATGAAGTTCGGCGACAACGATCATCTATCCGCGTTGGTGGCGACGCTGCTGGAAGCCGATTTGCTGGTCATTCTCAGCGACGTCGAGGGGGTGTATAACAAAGATCCGCGCGCCCATGCAGACGCTCGACTGATTTCGCTGATCAGCGAGTCCAAAGGACTGAGTCAAACCATCGCCGGGAATAGCTTGAGCACCGTTGGGACGGGCGGAATCGTGACCAAACTGGGCGCCGCAGAAAAAGCCGCGCTTGCCGGTATTCCGACAGTCATTGCGAGCGGTATGCAAAGCGGCGTGCTCGGCAAAGTATTTGCGGAGGAGGAAAGTTGCGGCACTTTGATTTTGGCGGAAGCGAATCGGCTGACCAGCCGGAAGCATTGGATCGCTTACAACTTGAAAAC
>WNFV01003647.1_pt1 | contig 19596 bp, 18 predicted proteins | sample 5400101 | NCBI WGS metagenome assembly WNFV01 (sample SAMN13153361, study PRJNA577476) | soil metagenome | isolation source: 115 cm soil or saprolite under grassland replicate 1 | place: USA:California | collected 2016-06-15 | reverse complement strand
CCGTGGAGGAGCGGATCCTCAGGGTCCTGGAGGCCAAGATCAACCTGTTCGAGCTGGTCGTGGGCGAGCTGGACATGATCCTCGGGCGCATCGAGGAGGACTTCGACTTCGAGCACTTCGTGTTCGACGCTCATCTCGCCAGCGGTGACGACGCGGAGTTCCAGGCGCGGTTGGACGCACTCGGCGACGACCTGGTCCGAGCGCGCCGCGACCACGCGGACAGCCGGGAGCGCACCGACCAGCTCATCGCCCCGAGCGAGCCGTGACCACCGCCGACCCCGCCGTCCAGTTCTGGCTGCGCTATGTCGAGGCCGAGGGCGGCCTGCACGAGGACGCCGGCGACAAGGTCCTGGTGATGCTTCCCGGCGCGTTGCAGGCCGCGCTGGACCTGCCCGAGGAGGTCGCCGTCACCGCCGACCCGGAGGTGGCCCGCGAGGACGGGGCGCTGCTGCTGCTCCCAGGCCATCCCGTGCTCGACCACGCGGCGACGCGCGTGCTTGACCAGGGTGACGGCGGCTTGGCGTGGCTGGCCTGGCCGGAGGCGGCAGCTCCGGCGCCGGCGGTGCTGCTGCAGCGGGCACGGGAGCGGTTCGACGTGGACCACGGCCGCATCGACCGCGAGGGCCATCCGGCCCGGGTGTACCTGCCCGTGGTGCGGGTGGGCGCGCTGGTCTCCTATACGGCCGGGCTGGGTGAGCACTTCCAGGAGCGGGAGGAGGTCTGGGTCGACGGCCGCACCGGCCTGCTGCTCGACGACGGCCTCGCCCGTGCCGTCGCGTCGGTGCCGCGCCTGGAGTTCCCCGACGCGTCGCACCGGGCGCTCGCGCCCGACCTGGGCGTGGCCATCGCCGGGGCGCACGCGGGCATCGAGGACCGAGCGCTGGCACGCCGGGAGGCGCTGGCCAGGCAGGCGCAGGGCCCGCTGCGTGAGGAGTCGGCCAGGACCGACGCCTACTACGAGGCCGCCTTGGCCGCCCTCGCCAAGCGGCGGGCCCAGGCGCCACCCGATCGTCAGCGGCTCCTGGACGCCCAGGCGGAGGCGACCAGGGTCGAACGGGCCCGCCGGCAGGCCGAGATCGCGGAGAAGTTCCGGCCGAGCCACCACGCTCACCCGTTCCGGCTGCACCTGCTGCTGGTGCCTGCGCTGGAGCTGCCCGTGCAGGTCCGCCGCGGCGCGACCGCGTACCCGTTGACGTTCACCTGGGTCCTGCCTCGCGCGGGCTTCACCGACATCCGCTGCCCCCACTGCGGCGCCGCCGACCGGCTGGTGGCAGGTCGGGACCGGCTCGGCTGCCGCGCCTGCCTCGGGAGACCCGCTGTGGCCGCCCCCTCCCCGGCGCCACCGCCACCCGTGGAGGCGTCTGCGGAGGTGGCGCCCTCGAAGCCCGCGCCGCAGCCGCCACCAGCGCCCACCCAGGCGGTGCCCGCCAAGCCGCCGCGGCGGCCCGTGCCAGGGAGCGCCCATCCCGCGCGCAAGCCGGGTCGGTCGCCCACCGCAGCGGCCGACCGGGACCGCGACCGGGTCCGGCGCTTCGCGAGCAAGCTCCCGACCAGGTTCTGGGAGGCAGTGGCGAGCGGCGAGCGCTGGCCGCGCAAGCAGGTGGCGTCCGGCTCACCCTTGAGCGTCCTGTACCGGCTGTACGGGGCCGAGGGGCCGGCCTGCGGCGTGGGGATCCTGCCCGGCCAGAGCTGGCGGCTGGCCAGGATCAGCATGATGACGGCGGGCCAGGGTTCCGGCCGGGTCGAGGCGACCAGCGGGACCGTCGAGCTCGACGACGGCTCCAGCTACCCGTACACGCTGCGCTGGCTGCTGGAGGGCGGCAAGGCGGTGGTCGAGGAGGTCCTGCCGTTCCGGGACGCGGGCGGCCCGCTCCTCTTGCCTCACCACGCCCTGCACCCGGCAATCGCGGAGCGCCTGTACGACGTCCCGGGCACGCCCGTCCAACTCGACCCGGTCGCCGCGGCACTCTGGGATGCCGGGCCCCGCCACCTGGGCCTGCCGCTGGCGGTTCGCTGCCTGGCGGCGTGGTGGCGGCTGCAGGACCCACCGGGATCAGCGTCGCACGCGCCGGCGGCGCTCGCGGCGGCGCTCGCCATCCTCACGGGCAGGTGCGCCGGCGCCTGGCATCCCGTCCAAGCGGCCGTCGACGCGCTCGGTGCCGACCCCGCCGAGGTCACCGCGGCCACAGCGGAGCTGCAGCAGCGCTTGCGCCTGTCAGCCGCACGACCATGGTGACCGACCAGGACCAGGAGGCCCGCCTCATGGCCCAGACCCGCACGGCACCCGTCCCGTGCAGCTCTACCGACACGTTTCGCGTCCGCGTCCTCAGCGGCCCGTACCCGCCGCCTGTGAGGAGGAGACCTGGCGCGAGATCAAGCTGACCGGCAACCAGACCCTCGCGAGCCTTGGCTGGGCGATCCCGTTCGCCTTCGACTTCGACGACTACCACCTCTGGTCGTTCTTCCGTAAGCCGGGCGCCGGTTCACGACGCCGGTGAGGTGTACCGAGGGTGAGGAGGCGACATGATCGAGATCGCGTTCATCCGAGTCCACCACGATCAGGTCGAGCGGCTGCGCGGCTGACTGCGGGAACTCACCCGGCGAGCCGACGAGACCCGGGCGACCTCCGCGCAGAAGGCGTCCGCCACCAGCTCGCCTACCTGCTGCACGACAGCGACGGCCCTGTCCTCGTCTATGCCAGCGAGGCCGACGATCCCAGCGCGCCCGCCAGGCATATACCGCCTCTGCGCTGCCGATCGACGTGGAGCACAAGCAGGTGATGGCAGGTCATCGCTGGTCGCAGCGACGCCGAACTCCTCTACGACCTCAGCGCCAGCCGCGACTGACCGGGTCTGGGTGCTCGTACCGGTGCACGTTGCCATCCGGCTTTGGATCGGATGGTCGAGGTCCCCTGAGCTCGCGTCCCGCGGCGTGATGGACGGCCAAGACCACCACCCAGCACCCGTGCGTCGGACCTCCGGGTCAGAGTCGCCCAAGCTCTCCAGCGATCCGGGGACGCTGTAGCCGGCACCGCACCGAGCCTGCAGGTAGGCCCAAGGTCGTCGAAGCCGAGCGCACCGGCGCGTCCTGCAGGCGCCGATCGCGGACGCCATCGACCGCGTCCGCTCACGCACCGCGGTGACGTCGACCTCCAGTAGTCCGTGCACGGTGTACTGACGGGCCGCCAAGCTCAGCAGGTCCAGGACCACCCGTCGGTGGCGCGGGTACGGCACCACCCGGTACCGGTTGCTGTCAGGCCGTTCCTCAGGCGATGCGCGTAGGGGGCGGCATGCTCCACTCCTCCTCTTCCAGCCGCGGCGGTCTTGCTCAGCCGCCGAAGGTCGTCCGGCTGGGCCAGGAGAATCACATGACCCCCGCGAGCAGGCCGAGGTTGATCGCGACCGGTGCCATAAGCCACGCGGCGGGCTTGAACGGCTCAAGGAACAGCGCCGTCAGCACCAGCGAGACGCCGGCCGCGACCACCGTCACCGGTCCCCACCATCCCGCGCCGAAGATCAGCCCGATCCCGGCGAGGGCGAACAGCGATGCGGCAGCGACCGTGAGCCCGACGGCGACCGCGGGTTGCTCGCCGAGGAGCCAGGAACGGTGGGGTTGGCGCCCCACGGGTTCTTCGACGGACCCCAGACGTTGAGGTGGACGAACCCGTGGACGAGCAGCAACGCGATCACTGCCCAGCGGACCATCTCACGACCTCCTCGCGCTCGACGCTGCCTGTGCCCTCGCGCCTTCCCTTAGACCTTGGGCCTGCTCGGCCCCAGCAGCCAGGTCAAAGGTCCGGTGCGCAGCCGGCGGACGACCCGTCATGCGGCTCGCACGCGGTCCTCAGCCCGGGCGGCGACCAGCGCCAGGATGAGGCCCGCGAAGGAGCAGATGGCAAGCCCGGCCACCAGCACCGGGTTCTCCACCCCCAGGAGCTGGTCGAGGAGGACGATGCCGGGCAGCAGCGACATGTAGCCGAGGACCCCGGCTCCCAGGATCGGCGGCCAGACCCGTCCCAGCGCTCGGGATACAGCGCCCGGCCGCCGACCGGAGGCGACCCCGATCCTGGTGGCGCCGACGCCGATGATGATCCCGATCAGCGGTGGCCCGAAGCCCCCGCCCACCAGCAGCAGCAGCACCGACAGCAGCATCAGCACCAGCCCACCGTGTCGCCGGGCAGCGAACCCGGCCGACCAGACCCCGACCGCCAGCGCGACGATGACGGCGAGCATCCCCGTCACCAGCAGGTTCGGGATGACCGTCATGGCCGGCTCCCCGACCAGGATCTCCATGGCCTCCAAGTCCGGCCACGACTGGATGAGGAGGCCCTCCGGCGCGACCGAGCCCTGCAGGATCTCTCCGACCCCATGCTTGATGCCCGCCAGCCCCGCCAGCACTCCAAACGTCGAGACGACGATTCTGGTGGCGCTGCTGGCTCGCATGTCCCGCCGCACGGCGGATTCTCGGGTCGGGTCTGGGACCGCTTGCTCCTTCGTCGTCGCCTGTGACATGACCCAGGTCTCCCTTCCGGCGACGACCAGCTCGTCCTCATCCATGCAACGCCAACCCTCGGGTGCCGGTTAGGGTCTCAAGCCTCGCGGATCGCGAGACCTTCGGACAGGGGTCCCACCCGTATCGCCACCGTGGCGCCATCCCGGGCATTGAGTTCATCACGACGGTCACCCCGAGGCCTGGGACGTAGCTCGGTCCCTGCACGAGTGGCGCACGGGAAGGCGCTGCCCCAAAGGTCCCAGCATCCACGAGGCTGGGGGCCCTAACCCCCACCGGGATTTGGGCGTTAGCTGGCTCTCGCTGAATGAAGGGGAGGTTCGTGATGTCCCAGGCGATGACCAAGCAGCATGCGAGCTCGGAGGTCGACCGCGTCGTCGATCCAGAGGAGCCGGCCTCCTCCTGGAGAACCCTCTACCGGGCTGCCGGAGCAGCGGCCCTGATCACCGCGGTGCTGGTCCCGATCCAGCTCGCCGTGTTCATGGCCTATCCGTTCCCCGACACGGTGACCGGTTGGTTCAGGCTCCTGCAGGACAACCCGCTCGCCGGGCTGGTGGACCTGGATCTGCTGCTGGTGGTCGACAACATCCTGCTGGTGGTGATCGCCTTGGCCCTGTACGTGGCGTTGCGGCGGACCAGTCCATCGGTCACCACGATCGCCACCGGCCTGTGGCTGCTGGCAATCGCCATGTTCATCGCCGCCAACCCGGCGGTGGAGATGCTTGCGCTCAGCGACCAGTTCGCGGCCGCGACCACCGGGGCGCAGCAATCTACGGCCCTGGCCGCAGGGCAGGCGCTGCTGGCGGGCTGGGAGGGGACCGCCTTCCAGGTGGGCTACGTCGTGGGGCAGCTCGCCGGGATCATGGTCGGGGTGGTCATGCTGCGAAGCAGCCTGTTCGGCAGGGCGATCCCGTACACGCTGATCCTCGGCAACGTGGTCGGGTTCGGGCTCTACCTGCCGACCGTGGGCGTGGCGATCTCGGCGTTCTCCGGCGTGGTCCTGTGGGCCTGGTACCTCCTGATCGCCCGGAGGTTCTTCCGGCTGGGACACAGCCCCGCTGCATCGGTCCAGCCTCAGGGCTGACTTCGTCGCGTAGGGCGCGGCGACCGTGGCGCGCCGGGTCGACCTGCTTCGGGATTCGCTGGTCTGGACGCCGCTGGCCTCAGGTCGCTCCCTCAGCGACCTGCCGGGCGTCTGGATAGGTGCCGGCCGTTGGCGGCGGCGGCTGCGCCCGCGCAGGTTCCGGCCGGGCGACATAGTCGGTCCGCCCATGGGCTGGGTCCGTCTCGGCCAAGCCCAGGTCATCGAGCTCGTCCTCGCTCAGATCGGCCAGCTCTGGAAGCCGATCGGGGATGTCGAGCGGGCCACCGTCGCACGGGCTGCGTTCGCCGCCGTCTCCACCGACGGGTCGCCAAAGTTCGACCCGAGCCTCGGGATCGACCCTCGGATTGGATCGCTCAGGGAACGGTGGCCCCGTCTTGCCCATGCGCTGGCGGTCACGGGCAACGCATGGGCAAGCCGACAAGCAGCAGGAATGCCTCGTCGGCTGGTCTCGAGGGCGGGTTTGCGGTGAATGACCGCCGCCATCGGCGGCTGGACCAGCGCGCTCGAGTGCTGGGCTTCGACGAGCTTCCGGCCTACCTGCAGACCCGCTGCGACGCCTCCTACAGCGTCCCCCGGATCGCCGCAGAGCTTGGGGTGGGCGACTGGCAGGTGCAGGCGGCCCTGGCGCACTCGGGGTGTGGCTGGCGCCCGGCGGCAGCGGCTGGCATCGCAGCGGCGGCTCATGCCCACGCCAAGGCAGGGTCGGCGCCCATCGCCAGCAGCCGTCAGGGTAGCGCCGGCGCGCACCAGGACCAGCTCCGGCCGTAACGGCGCCATGACGCCTCTGGGCGTCTTCTGGGTCGTCTCCAATCGCGGCGTCAGGGTCGGCCTGCCTGGGCTGGACGCGCACCGGCTTTGGCAACTCGTTTGCGGCCTCGGGGTTTGCCGCCGGTATCCCTGGTGAGTGTTGGGAGACGGCGCAGCGTCGTGGGGACGATCCATGCAGCAGTACGACGACCACAGCAGGCCGCGCGTCCGCAACTACGTAGGGCGAGTGCGCCGACCAGGCCATTGACCAGCTTGGTCGAGTAGCTCAGATTGGCCCGACACGCGAACTGCACGTGCTTCGCGGCAGAGAGGGGGGATCGCGGTGCCTTCTCCAAGGTGGCCTTCCAACGCCCGAGCCGGCGGTGTGCGCCTGGGCAGGCTGTCGGCGTTGCTGGCCTGCGGCATGCTCCTTGCGATGGTCCAACCGGCTACGGCACAGGGCGCCGGAACGGCGGCCACCCAAGGCCAGGTCGGTTCGCCAACCGTCCACGCGTTGTTTGCCTTGAGGCAGCCGAGCGACGGGCCCTTCCCGGCGAACTGGTACACGGTCAACGACGCGTCGAACCTCACCGGTATTCGTGTGAACCTGCCGCTCCCAGATTGCTCGGTTCGGCCGTCTGACTGTGACGATATTGGGGTGCTGAACAGCCTTGATGGCTTCAATCCTCAGCCGCGGGTGTCGATTCCGTTCGATGGCACGATCGACCTTGAGACCGCCACCAGCAGCAGCGTGTTCCTGGTTGATATCGACCATGACGAGATCGTGGAGATTAACCAGCTGGTCTGGGACCCTGACACCACCACGCTCCACGTCGAATCCGACAACCTACTGCGCCAGCACATCCGGTATGCGGTCATCGTGACCCGGAGGATTCGCGACCCCCAAGGCCGACACATCGAAGCGAGCCAAGCATTCCGAAGCTTTCTGGCTGATCCCTGTGCCGGCGAACGCGAGTGCGACTATCAGCGGGCCTTGCTGGAAAGTGTCGCTGCCGCTGAACGCGTCGGCACGCCGGCCGATCAGGTCGCCAGCGCCAGCGTCTTCACCACGCTGAGCAGCACCGCGGTAGTGGAGAAGATCCGCGATCAGATCAAGGCCACCACCCCGGCCGCCATCGACTTTCTCTTGGGTCCCGACGGAAGCCGCACGGTGTTCGCCCGAAGCGCGATCAGCGAACTCTGGTTCGACCGGCAGACCCTGGTGAGTGGGCCGCTCAGCCCTGTCCGGCTGGACCTTGCTCCGCTCGGCATCGTGCCTGGGGCGGTCGGGCAGATCGCATACGGAAGGTTCTCCTCGGGCGACTACCAGGCACAACCGGCCGTCTTCCCCACGGTCGGCACGCGCACCGGCGTGCCGACCGTCCAGCGGGTCAACGAGCTGTATTGCACGCTGATCTTGCCGTCGGGGCAAAGGCCACCGGCGGGCTGGCCGGTGATGGTCCTTGCGCACGCGGGCACCCAGCACAAGGACGACTTTGCCCTGCGGCATGCCGCCATCGCCGCGTCCCACGGCATAGCCACCCTGGCCATCAACGCCGTCGGGCATGGGTTTGGCTCGCTGAGCAGGTTGCGCGTACGACTTGGCGACGGAAGCGAGGTGACGTTCCCCTCAGGGGGGCGGGGCATTGACCAAGACGGCAACGGTGTCATCGCGAACCGCGAGGGAGACTGAATGGGCCTTCCAGCCGGGCAACTCGCTTGCGTATGCACCGCACCTCAGGCGCGAGCCCCTCCCGGACGTGCCCGCAAGGTCGGTGCTGCTGCAATTCGCCAAAGGCGACCAGACCAGCCCGAACCCGGCCATGACGGCGTTCCTCCGCGCGAGTGGTCTGGCCAACCGCACCATGTTCTATCGGAACGACCTGGCGTTCGCGGAAGACAGTAGGGTTCCAAAGAACCCGCATGGGTTCCTCAATAACCCGACGAGCCCCGTTCCGTTGGTAGCGGCGGTCTCGCGTGGCGCCCAGCAGCAGACGGGAACATTCTTTGCCTCCAATGGCAGAAACATCGTTACTCCAGAGCCCGCTCGACTGTTTGAGGTGCCTATTGCTCGGCCGTTGCCTGAGATCCTCAGCTTCATTCCATAGGTCCCTTCTGGGGGCACGCCAGACGGCGTTCCTCTTCCTTAGACCTCGGCCTTCGCAGTCATGCGGTGCGGTGGCTTATCGTAAGGAGGGTCATAGCGTCGGCCTCGGGATGTAACCACGTGGCAGTGCTCCATGGCAGGGGAGGATCGCGTGGTCGTAGAGGCCGTCGACGCCGAGCTCCTCGTAGAGCTGGGCTCGGAGCACCGGGTCGCTTCGATCGAGGGCCTCGAGCAGGCCGCCAGCGTGCTCGAGGAGGCTTCGCACTTGCTCGGGCGTGAGGCCGGCGACCTGCTTGCCGGTCAGCCGCAGCCTGCCGGCACGCTCGCGGGCGAGCAGGATGCGCACCCGGGTGCGCGAATCAGTCGCGCCCACCTCGCTGGCGGCCGCCGACGCCGGTGCGGCCAGCGCGGCGGCGCGCGGAGTGCTCGCGCCGGCCGGCGCGCCGAGAACCGCAGCCGGCGCGGTCGGCCTGGGTCACAGGCGCGGCGGCAGCGCGGCGACCAGCCGGTCGGGGCGTGGGCAAGGTTGAGCGCCAGCGACACCGCGGTCACCGCGGCCACCAGCACCGGGCATGGCCGGCACCAAGCCCAGCCCGCGAGCGCGACCACACCACCACGCTGGCGGCGGCGGTGCCCACGCCTGGCCTTGGCGGCCTGGTGGTCACCTGGGCCGCGGTCGTTCCCACCTCGGCGCCTGCTTCCTGCGACTCGAAGCGATCGCCGCGCGGAGACCATCGAGGATCTTGCCCATCGCCGTCGCCCTGAGCGGCGGGACCGGCAACGCATGGGCAAGCCCACAACCAGCGGAAACAGGTCGTCGGCTCGTCCTTGCGGGCGGCTTTGTGGTCGATGGCGGCCGCGATCGGCTCCTGCAGGAACGCGCCGGTGCGCATGGCTTCGACGATCTTCGCGGGTATCGGCAGGCCCGCTGCGACGCCGGCCATAGCATCCCCCGGATCGCCGCAGAGCTTGGGGTGCCCGACTGGCAGGTGCAGGAGGCACTGACGCGGTTGGCGGTGCGGCTGGCGCCCCGCCGACAGCGGCTGGCAGCACAGCGGCGGCGGCACACCGAGCAGCGCATCGCCACTCGCGTGGCCGAGTTGGGCTTCGCCGATGTGGGCGACTACCTGGCGGATCGGGTGGTGCAGCAGGGGTGGCTGCTGGCCGAGGTGGCGGCGGAGCTCGCCGCGCATCGGGTGACGGTGCGCCGCCTGCTGGACTGCTTTGGGATCCGCCGGGTGCGGCGCACGCCAAGGGAGCGGGTGGCGGCCGGGGCGGGGCGTCGGGTGCAGGCGGTGGGCTGGCAGGCGCGGCGGGCGGCGCGGTTGGCGGAGCTGGGCTTTGCGGATCTGGCCGGTTACCTGCGGGCGCGGCACGTCGAGCAGGGGTGGTCGGTGAAGTGGATGCGGGCCGAGCTTGGGGTCGGCCGCAGGTGGCTGGTAGGGGAGCTGGCTCGGCTGGGACTGCGACCCTGACCTGAACGTCCGACGGTGGCCGCGCACGCCTGCTGGGTGAGCATCGGCGGCATCGGTGACGGAGGAAAGTCTGGCTCTCGGTGTCCTTGCCCCGGGGTTCACCGCTTCGAATCCCGCAGCAGGGCACCCAACAGATGGGAAGGGGCGCGCCCAGCGGCTCCGACCCGCGAGCTGACCGGCGATGGCGGTATCGACGCTTTTCTGGATCCGCAGGTCCGCGTCGCGTTCCTGATCCGCTGGGGTGCCTGAGCGGTCGGTGAACGAGGAGTGAACGAGCACGGCCTGCGAGGCGTGTCACCGCACCTGCCGGTGAAGCCCTTAGATTGGATTAGTCATTGGCCGTCGACACATTCCTGTGGTCGTGTCGCGGCCCCACGTGCGCCGGTGACGAGCGGTAGCCACGGTGTGCCGCCCAGCGAAGCCCGCGGTGCGGAGGCATTTCTCGTAAGCAGACGTCCTACTGACTCGCCTGGTGGGCAGGGATGCGGTTGCCGATGAGCCGGTTGGGAAGGGTCGCACCGGTGATGCTGGTGCTGGCCTTGGTGCCGGTGGGCCGGCCGATCGGGATGCCGATGGCGTCCTGCCCCCAGTGCGTGCTGCCAGGCGCGGCCCGGTGCCAGCAAGCAACGTTGACCAGCTTGCCGACTGCAATCGAGAGTCCTTCCTCCCGCGCACTTCGCCGGCTATTGAAGCTCGCTGACCAGCCAGGCGGCGTCGGCGTGTCGGCGAGACGGGGCTGGTCTACGCATGGACCGGACGCGATGATGTGCCCGGGCGGGTCGTGCCGAGGGTTCGCGGGTCGGCTCGATACGTCGAACGGTGCCAAGAGGCGGCGGGGCGGTGCAGTTTCGGATCCTTGGACCCTTGGAGGTCCTGGACGGCCAGCGTCGGGTCGAGCTGGGACGGCCAAAACAGCGCGCCCTGCTCGCCGTGCTGCTCGTGCACGCCAACCAGGTAGTCGCGCTGGACCGGCTGATCGAGGAGCTGTGGGGCGAGCAGCCACCCCCACAGGCGACCGCCTCGCTGCAGACCTACATCTCGAACCTGCGCCGGGTGCTGGAGCCCGGTCGCCCGGCGCGGACCCCGCCGCGGGTGCTGGTCACCCAGCCACCCGGCTACCGGCTGGTGGTGGCGCCAGGGGAGCTGGATGCCACCCGCTTTGTGGCGCTGGCCGAGCAGGGCCATCGGCTGCTTGAGGCCGAGCCACCCGGCCCGGCCGCCCGGGTGTTGCGGGAGGCGCTGGGGTTGTGGCGCGGGCCGGCGCTGGCGGAGGTGGCCGACGAGCCGTTCGCGCAGGCTGAGCGGCAGCGGCTGGAGGAGCTTCGCCTGGTGGTGCTGGAGGATCGGCTGGCCGCCGAGCTGGCCTGTGGCGGGCATGCCGCCGCCGCTGTCGAGCTGGGGGAGCTGGTGGGCCGCTATCCGTTCCGGGAGCGGCTGCACGGGCTGCTGATGCTGGCGTTGTACCGCTCGGGCCGGCAGGCCGAGGCGCTGGGGGCGTTCCAGGCCGCCCGCCGCGTCCTGGGCGAGGAGCTGGGGATCGACCCGAGCCCGTGGCTGCGCCGGTTGGAGGCCGACATCCTGCACCAAGAGCCCGGGCTGGATTGGACAGCGCCGCCCCGGACGGCGGCCCCAGCGGCCGAGCCGCCGGTAATCGCGCCGGTCATGGCGCCGCCGCCCCCGGCGGGCGAGGGGGAGCTGGTCGGGCGGGAACCCCAGCTGGCCGTGCTGGCCGCGAGTCTGGCCGATGCGGCGGCCGGGCGGGGGCGGCTGGTCCTGGTGGCCGGAGAGCCTGGCATCGGCAAGACCCGGCTGGCCGAGGAGGCGGCGCGGCAGGCTGCGGCACAAGGCGTTCAGGTGGCGTGGGGTCGCTGCTACGAGGGGGAGGGCGCGCCGGCGTTCTGGCCCTGGGTGCAGATTGCGCGCCAGCTGCTCACCGGCGTGGCAGCAGAGGACCCCGGCATGCTGGGGTCGTCCGGCGCCGAGCTCAGCCAGCTACTACCGGAACTCAAGCAGCTGGTCCCCGGGCTGGAGCCGCCGCCGGTGGTGGACCTGGCGGCGGCCCGCTTCCGGCTCTACCAGGCCGTCACCGGGCTGTTGCGGCGGCTGGCGGAGGTTCGGCCGCTGCTGCTGGTGGTCGATGACCTGCACTGGGCCGACCCAGGGTCGCTGCGGCTGCTTGCGTTTCTGGCCGGCGAACTCAAGGCCGCTCGCCTGGTGGTGCTCGCCACCTACCGGGACGTGGAGGTGGCGGCCGGCCAGCCACTGGTCGAGACCCTCGGCGCGCTGGCCCGCGAGCCGGTGGTGGAGCGGATCCCCCTTCACGGCCTCGGCAGCGCCGAGGTGGCCCGCCTCATCACCAATACCACCGAAAGCCGCCCTGGTGAACGGCTGGTGCGCACCGTCCATGACCGCACCGAGGGCAACCCGTTCTTTGTCACCGAACTGCTGCGGCTGCTCCAAAGCGAAGGCAAGCTCCAAGCCGACGACGCGCTCGCCGCCGCACGGCGAGCGATACCGGTCGGCGTGCGGGATGTGCTCCGGCGTCGGCTGGCCCGGCTGCCCGAGCAGACCAACGCGGTCCTGCTGGTCGCCGCCGTCGCCGGTCGCGACTTCGACCTGGACCTGGTCGAGGCGGTGACCCAGTTGGACGACGAGCACGCCTTGGAGGCGGTCGAGGCGGCCGTGGTGGCCGGACTGGGAGCACGCCTTGGAGGCGGTCGAGGCGGCCGTGGTGGCCGGACTGGTGGTCGAGGACGAGGAGGCGCCGGGGCGGTACCGCTTCGCCCACGCGCTGGTGCGGGAGGCCATCTACGGGCAGCTCAGCCGGGTGCGTCGGGTGCGGCTGCACGCGCGAGTGGGGGAGGCGCTGCTGGGCCTGCACGGCCCTGACGATCCCGAGCACGTGCTGGAGCTCGCCCAGCACTGGTGGGTGGCGGTGCCGGTAACGGGCCCCGGCGCGGCGCTGCCGCACGTGCTGGCCGCGGCCGACCACGCCATGGCGCGGCTGGCCTACGAGCAGGCCGAGCAGCAGCTCCGCCGGGCGCTCGAGTTGCTGGGGTCGATGCCGCCGTCGGCCGAGCGCACCAGGCGGGAGCTTGGCATACAGGTGCGGCTGGGCAACCTGCTCGGCCAGCTCGGCAGCCCGGGGGCGCCGGAGGCCGCCGCCGCGTTCGCGCGCGCTGCGGAGCTGGCCGCCGAGGCGGCCGACGACCCGGCCGCGGTGCCGGCGCTCGCCGGCGTCCACGCGGGCTACACCATGCGGGCCGACCACCAGCAGGCGCGGGCGCTGGCCGAGCGCGTGCTGGACGGCGCGCAGCGCTCAGGCGACCCGCAGGCGCTGCTGGCCGGGCACTTCCTGCTGGGCCACACCCTGTGCTTGCAGGGCGAGCTGGTGGCCGCGCGCGATCACCTTGAGGAGGCGGTGCGCCTGGCCGCGGCGCTGCCCGAGGCCGCCCAGCTGCCCGGGACCCCCCTGGTCCTGTCCGCGAACGGCCTGCTGGAGATCGTGCTGGTGTTGCTGGGCCGCCACGACCAGGCCACCAAGGTCGCCGAGGCCGCCAGCCGCGACATCCAGCGCTCCCACCACCCCTACCCGAAGGCCGTGGCCATGGCGATCGGGGTGTTTGCGGCCGTGCACCGCCGGGATCTGCCGCTTGTGCGCGCGCGAGCCGCGGCCGCCGCGGCGCTGGCCGAGCGGTGGGGGTTCCAGATGCTGGCCGCCACCGCGACGGCACCGCTTGGGTGGGCCCAGGCGATCGAGGGCGCCCCCGCCGGTGGGGCCGCGCTGCTGCGCCAGGCGCTCGCCCGTTCCCAGGCGACAGGGACGCAGGCGACACGGCCGCTGCTGCTGGGGCTGCTGGCCGAGGCCGAGCAGCTGGCCGGTCGGCCAGGCGAGGCGCTGCGCCTGCTGGACGATGGCCTGGCCCAGGTTGACCGCAGCGGTGAGCGCTACTGCGAGGCCGAGCTGCATCGGCTCAAGGGCGAGAGCCTGCTTGCCGGCTCGCCGCCACGGGCGGCCGAGGCCGAGGCCGCCTTCCGCACCTCGATCGCGGTGGCCAGGCGGCAGGGCGCCAAGCTGCTGGAGGAGCGCGCGGCCGCCAGCCTTGGCCGCCTCCTGGCCGCCCAGCGGTCTCAAAGCTCCAGGTAGACCCAGCCGAGGTTCATCCCGGCGGATTCCTCCTCGGCTTCGGTGGTGGCCACAAAGCCGGCCCGCGCCAGTAGGGCTGCTGCCGGACCGTGGGCACCCTCGAGCCGGGCGAGCAGGCGCTCGGCACCGTCGGCGCGCAGCGCGTCGGCGACCTCGGCGAGCAGACGCCGTCCCAGGCCGCGCCGTCGCAGCCCGGCACGGACGGCGATGCCGCACAGCTCCACCGACCCGGCGGCATCGAGCGGTCGCGTGGCCGCCACGGCGACTAGCCCGTCCCCATCCGGGGCGGCCAGATCCCACAGTCCGAACAGCAGGGACCTGCCAGGGCTGCGGACCGACGGTGGAGGCACACCGCAGGCGGCCAGCAGCCTGCTGGCCGCCTGCCGCTCCGAGGGCGACCGGACCCTGCGGAACACGATCCCCGTCACAGGGCTGGCAGGGCTGGGTGCATCGTCGGCTCCAGTTGGTGCTGGGAGTCGTTTTTCGGATCTTCCTGCCCGCCGCTTGGCGTCGACTTGGCGGCTCGGCTCGCATCACGCCAAGCCGATGCCGAGTGGCCGCCGAGTCCCTGCTCGCATGCTGCCGGGTGGCAACCCAGAGTCTCCAGGAGGAGGGCTGACCGATGCGACGCCTGCAGGTCGACCGGCGAGACCATGCCCGCCGAGCTCGCCGCCGCAGCCGGCCACACGTCGACCTCGACGAGGCCGTTCGTCTGGATGACCGCGCGGCCGTGGTTCAGGCCAACGCCACCCAGGTGACCCAGCGAGCGGGCAGGTTCCTGACCGCAAGCGAGACACCGTGAGGACGGTCGTCAGAGCACGAGCCAAGGGGCTGCCCGTGCCCGACGTCGTGTCGATCCCGGATTCGACGACCTGCCCGACGCTGCACTGATCATCCCGGCCGTGGGCCACCGGGAGGCTCGCGGGCCCGGCGCGACCGTGACAGTCGCCGCAGGCAACAGCAGGAAAGGACGGCAAGACCCATGAACGGCAACGACAGTCCAGCGCACGAGGCCAAGTATCGGCGCCGCTGGTGGACGCTGGTCACCCTGTCGGTGAGCCTGCTGATCATCATCATCGACGACACCATCATCAACGTCGCCGTCCCGACCCTGCAGCGGGAACTGGACGCCTCCGCGGCGGCGCTGCAGTGGATCGTGGACGCCTACATCGTGGTGTTCGCCGGGCTGCTGCTCACCATGGGGGTGCTCGGCGACCGCTTCGGCCGCAAGCGCTTCCTGCAGCTCGGACTGGTGCTGTTCGGCCTGGCCAGCGTCTTCGGCGCCTATGCCGCCTCCACCACCCAGTTGATTCTGGTCCGCGCGCTGATGGGCGTTGCCGGCGCCATGATCATGCCATCCACGCTGTCGATCCTCATCGATGTCTTCCCGCGGGGGGAACGGGTCAAGGCGATTGGCATCTGGACGGGGATCGCCAGCCTCGGCATCCCCCTGGGCCCGGTGGTGGGCGGGTGGCTGCTGGAGCAGTACTGGTGGGGCTCGGTGTTCCTGCTCAACGTGCCGATCGTGCTGGTCGCCCTTCTGGCCGGGTTGATGCTGGTGCCCGAGAGCCGCCACCCCGCGCCACCGCGCCCGGACCTGGTGGGACTGGCGCTGTCGGCGGCGTCGCTGACCCTGCTGGTCTACGGGATCATTGAGGCACCCGCAAGCGGCTGGACCAGCGCAGCGGTGCTCGGCTCGCTGGCGGCGGCCCTGCTCACCGGCGGCGGCTTCCTCGTGCATGAGCGGCGGGCGGGTGCGCCGATGCTGGACCTACGGCTGTTCGGCAACCCCCGCCTTGGCTGGGGCACGGCCGCGGTCACCCTGGCCGCGCTGGCCCTCACCGGCCTGGCGTTCGACCTCACCCAGTACCTGCAGTTCGTGCAGGGCTACACGCCGCTGCAGGCGGGCCTGCGGTTCCTGCCGCTGGCGATCGGGTTTGGGATCGCCGGCCCGGTCAGCCAGCGCCTGGTTCCCCGGATCGGCACCGGCCAGACCGTGGCCGCCGGCCTCGGCGTGGTCGCCCTGCTGCTGGTGGGCCTAGCGCAGGTGGACCCAGCGACCTCGTACTGGCTGGTCGGGGCGGGCTTGCTGCTGATCGGGCTCGGCGTCGGCGCCGCCTTCGTCCCAGCTACCGATTCGGTCATGGCCGCGGTACCCGAAGCCAACGCTGGCCTGGGGTCGGCGATCAACGACACCGGCCGCCAGGTGGGCGCGGCCCTGGGCATCGGCGCCCTCGGGGCGCTCACCAACATGGGCTATGCCGGGGGCATCGGCACCTTCGTGGCCCGCCTGGACCCCGACGCGGCGGCGGTGGCCAGGCGCTCGGCCGGCGCGGCGCTACAGCTGGCAGACCAGATCGGCGGGCCCGCCGGGGCCGCCCTACGCCAGGCAGCGACGACCGCGTTCGTGGACGGGTTCGGCCTGGCGATGCTGGCGGGCGCCGCCCTCATGGCCGCGGGGTCGGTCCTGGTGCTGCGCCACCTCCCCTCACGCGACGTTCCCGCCCCAGCGCAAGAGCCGCAGAGTCATCCACAGCCGACCGCCTCGACCTGAAGATCGTGTCCGGAAGGGAAGGAAGCGAGGTGAAAGGATGGCGACGTCGGTTATTAGCGCCCGGGGCCTGACCAAGGCGTTCGGAGCGCGCCTGGACGACCTCAGCTTCCAGGTCTCCCCTGGGAGGGTGACCGGCTTTCTTGGGCCCAACGGCGCCGGCAAGACCACCACCCTGCGGATGCTGCTGGGGCTGGCCCGGCCGACCGCGGGCACCGCCACGATGCTGGAACGGCCCTACACCAGGCTCGACCACCCCGCGCGGAGGGTGGGGGTGGTCCTGGACACGGCGGTATTCCACCCCCCGGCGAAGCGCCCGCAACCACCTGCGCTGGATGGCCGCGGCGACCGCCGAGGTCGGCAAGGCCCGCATCGGGGAGGTCCTGGAGGCCGTCGACCTGGCGCCGGCGGCCGACCGGCGGGTCGGGGAGTTCTCGCTTGGGATGCGCCAGCGGCTGGGGCTGGCGGCGGCTCTACTGGGGAGCCGGAGCTGCTGGTGCTGGACGAGCCGGCCAACGGGTTGGACCCGGCCGGGATCCGCTGGCTGCGGGAGTTCCTCCGCGGCTTCGCGCGGTCGGGCGGCGCGGTGTCTGTGTCCAGCCACCTGCTCGGCGAGATCGCCCAGCTGGCCGACGAGGTCGTGGTGATCCAGCGCGGCCGGCTGGTCGCCCACACCACCGTCGGGGCGCTGACCACTGGCTCGGCAGCAACCGTGCGGGTGCGTACGCCCCAGGCGGATCGCCTCACCGGGTGCTGGTGGCGGCCGGTGCCGAGGTCCAAACCCGTGAACCGGCGGCCATCCGAGTGCTCGGCATGGGCCGGAGCGGGTCGGGCGCTGGCCGCAGACGCCAGGGTGGTGCTGCACGAGCTGGTCGGGGAGACCCACAGCCTGGAGGACGTGTTCTTGGAGCTGACCGGAGAGGAGGCGCAGGATGCGCGCGTTGGTTAAGAGGAGAGCAAGAAAGAGGCCGCACAGGGTGGAGCACTCGCCAGAGCGACGAGGCGGACGGGATGCAGACGTGCGGCAATACTCGCTCGCTCAGATCCTCGCGGTGTGGGCGGCAGCCGCCGTCCCGATGGGCGTTCTTGCCTGGGTCGTGGCTCCCTGGCTCAGCGACCAGCTCGGAGGCGATGAGCCATTGACTCAGGCGCTGCTGCTCCTCCTCACCGCCGGGCTGGTCTGGCAATTCCTGTTAGTCCTGATCCTCACCCGGCACGAGCTGGGGAGCCTCCGATGGTCGCGCGTGCGCGACGCCCTGTGGCTGCGGCCACCCCGCGATCCGAGAACCGGGCGCGTGGGTGGAAGGGTCTGGTGGTGGGTGTTGCCGTTCCTGGTGCTCTTCGGCCTCGAGCAGGTCTTGCCAGGAATCACGGGACCCGTGTCGAGGGACTTCGGCGAGTTCCTGGGCAGCGACCGTGGCCAGGAATTCTTCCAGGGGGCATGGGGCTGGTTCGCGGTAGAGGTCGTGCTCGTCGTCTTCAACACCGTGCTCGGCGAGGAGCTGCTCTTCCGTGGGCTTCTGCTGCCGCGAATGCGGGGCGTCTTTGGAAGGGGCGACTTTGTCGCCAACGGGGTGCTGTTCGCGGTCTACCACCTGCACATTCCGTGGGTGATCCCCACCGCCCTGGTGGACATCCTCGCCCTCGCCTATCCCTCGCGGCGGTTCCAGAGCGCATGGATGGGGATCATCGTCCACTCGGCTCAGAGCGTCTTCGCCGTTGTCTTCGTCCTTACCTTCGTGCTCGCCCAATAGGCGGCAAAGTACACCACTGGCGAGCGCCCCGTAGCCCTCGCGGCGCTGGGCTGGACCGGGGCGCGCCTTGAGCCAGTCTGTCGCCGGCAACGATGAGACGCAGCAGACACCGAAAGGAAGACAAAATGCGGAAACCCAGGACGCTGCTCGCGCTGGCGCAGCGCTCGCCGCCGTCGCCGGATACCTGGCCATTTCCTCGGGCCTGACCGCCTCCTCGGCCGCAGCCGCTCCGGCGAAGCTCCGGCTCGACATCCGGTTTGGGGAGGACCCCAGAATCGACCTGGCTCCCCCCGGCCCCAGCGCCGGCGACCTCCACGTGCTCGACGATCTCCTCTTCCAGGAGGGACGGCAGGTCGGCCACACTAGCGGCGTTTGCACCCTCACCAACCTGACGCGGCCCGAGGAAGCCTGCATGATCACCTTCTCGCTGCCGCGCGGGATCATCACCGGGCAGTGGCTCAACACGCCCCCGCCCCGCAAGGTCGCAGCCATCACGGGCGGGACGGGCATCTACCGCAACGCGCGTGGTGAGGCCCGCGTGGTCGAGTTCTCAAGCGAACAAGGCGCGGTCACCTTCCTGTTGATTGGCGCGCCCTCCACGCTCTGAGACCATCCGAGGCAAATGCAACGTATCGTAACTACGCAGGCGGCACCAATTACTTCGCCTCGAAGAGCTCAGCAAGCACCTTCTCGGTCTCCGATTGTCCCGCCGCCCTGCGTCAGAACGCCTAACTTCGCCCCTGACGGTCCGCCGCGACCTGCAGAAACGCTGGTCCACACAGCGGTGAGCCCCGTCCTTACTCGCACGGAGGAGGTCAGGGTCGAGGTCTCCTGCTCCATCAGGGATTGCTAGTACGGCAAGGTGGAAGCTGCCAGCGTGCTGGAGGAGGGCACGCTGATGGGGCGGTTGTTCCAGCAATTCCCCAGCAACTCGTTGGGCTCCGACGGTGCCGAAGAGTCGAGCGGTTGCGTTGCGCACCACCGTTGACCTGGATGTTCACCATGCCGCCCCGGCTGGCACCGGCGGCCCCAGGACCTGTGATTGCCCTGATAAGGATGAGGTCCCAAGGTTCAAGTCCTGACAAGCACGCGCACAAACGCTGCCGACAGAACGAAGCCGGACGCCTGCGATCGACCCTCGGCTCCATGGCCGACGTGCCGACTAATCCGACACCGGATGCGCGTGGGATCGTGGTGGCGA
>WNFV01010994.1_pt1 | contig 19598 bp, 22 predicted proteins | sample 5400101 | NCBI WGS metagenome assembly WNFV01 (sample SAMN13153361, study PRJNA577476) | soil metagenome | isolation source: 115 cm soil or saprolite under grassland replicate 1 | place: USA:California | collected 2016-06-15 | reverse complement strand
ACGCCCTGCCGGTCTTGGTGGACGATGAAGTTGCCGGCCGGGACGGGCTGGTCGAACGCGTCGGTCAGCTCCTGCTGCTCGGCGGGGTCGACCAGCAGCAGGCTGGCCGCGAACCCGTCCTCCTCGACGTCGCCGACGCTGTCGTTGCCCCACCCCTGGAGGGTAACGGTGTGCAGTAGCTCGGCCAGCGCCGGGTCGGGGTTGTGCTGGTAGTTGCCGGGCACCCGCCTCACCCCTGGTCGCGGCGGCCGCTGCCGCGCGGTCGTGCCACCCAGAGATCCGATGGCGTGGCGGGACCGGGTTCCGAGGGCCCGGGGTGGCCTGCTCGGGTTCGCGGTGTGGGCGCAGAGCTTGGCGGGCGGACAAAGACGAGCACGTCCTCGTGGACGACCAGGTGGGCGGGCTCGCCGCGGGCACGTGCCTTGCGGGTCTGGGTGAGCTGCCAAAACGACGGGCGGGCGTGCAGACGGCCGTCGCGCACCGCGGCCAGCAGCGCCACCACGTGCTGCAGGTACGCGTAGACGCGGGCCAGCTCCGCCAGGTAGCGGTCGCCGCGGGCGTGGCCGAGGTTGGCGTGGTCGGGTGAGTAGTTGAGGGTGTCGCGGCGGCACAGGGTGCGGCCGGCCAGCCACGCCGGCTTGTCGATCATGCCGATGTCGCAGGCGTACGGCGGCGAGGTGGCGACCAGGTCGACGGTGCCGGCCAGGTCGGCGAGCACCTGGGGGAGCACGCGGGCGTCGCCCTCGCGGACCTCGGCCAGGGTGGTCTGCGGTGGCGTGAGGGCGTGGGTGAGGTTGGCGCGGGCGATCTCGGCCCAGCGGGGCTCCAGCTCGACGCCGACCGCGCGGCGGCCGAGCGCGGCGGCCTCGACCAGGGTGGTGCCGATGCCGCACAGCGGGTCGATGACCAGCTGGCCGGGTTGGGAGTAGGCGGCGAGGATGCGGCGGGCCAGCTCCGGGGCCATCTTGGCGGGGTGGGCGGTGGAGGCGGGCAGGTAGCGGCCGGCCCGCTGGGACTGCGGGCTGGTGTTGGCGCACCGCCAGACCGCCAGGCGCAGCTCGGCGACGGGCGTGTCGAGGGCGGAAGGGGAGCGGGAGGCGGCCTGGGAGCCCATTGGGGTGGCCCGGGCCAGCGGTTGCGCCGGGGGACGAGGTCTCTACTCAAGAAACCCGGATTCGGTGGGCTGCAGGGCGGAATCCCGCGACATGGTCAACCCGTTCGAACGTCGCCCGGCCTACCTGCCGCCACGGCGGCGGCCCGTTTCGCTGGCCTGGGCGCCGGCGTGCTGGCTGTCAACGACGGGCTGGGCGTTGCGCCCATGCGCACACGGCACGGCCGGTGCAGCACGACGCCAGGTGCGCCGGTTCCATCGCCGCACCAACCGACCACCCACCCGCTACCGGGCGGTACTGGCTGCCCTTGCGTCGATCCCGTCAGCGCGTGACGGCCGACGGTGGGCGGACCCGGCCGGCTCGGGGGCCGGCGGCTGGCAGGGCTTGTTGAGCAGCAGGCTGAGGGCCCGAGCAGCCTCCCGCAGACCGCTGGCCATGGCGAAAGAGGCCGTGGCGTGCTGGGGCGAGGCCTCCAGGTTGTCCTCGAGCATGTCGGCGGCCTCGAGGAGCTTCCCGATCAGGTCCTCGGGCGTGGTCGCCTCCTGCAGGAGCTGCCGGGCGGATGCCATCGCGCACCTCCGCGTGGTGTGTGCGGCAAGGACCTACCTCGGATTGGTCGGTGGGCTCAAGTCCTGTTGTCGCAGCTCACGAGGCATGATGAGCCAATCGGCGGGCCGACGGCATGCGGTGGAGGTCGCCATGGCGATGGTGTCGGCGACGAGGTGGGCTCGTTCGACATGCCTGGGCAGGATGGGGAATTCCGTGTTCATGGCCGCGGACATTGCTCGAACACCGGCATTGACGGCCTGACGGACGTGACCTCCACGTCCCTCAGGCGCAGGGGAGCGTGAGCGCGGCCGGCTCACACGCCGACAGGAGCCTCAGGGGGTGCTGGGGACGTGGCCCGTGATCCTGGCGCTGGCTGGCGGCCGATCTTGCGGCGCAGGGTGTCGAGCACCGGGGTGGGCAGGGCGGCGGCAACCACGGCCATCCGCCGGGAGTCTTTGCCGACCAGGTAGCGGGCGTGTGGCCGGCGTATGGTCAGCGCACGTGCCACGGCTTGGGCGACCACCTGCGGCGGGCTGCCGTTGCGCTCGCGGGCGAGACCGATGCGCACAAAGCGCCGGAAGGCGTCCTCATAGAGGGCGCGGGCGCCGGGATCGGACTCGTTCAGCAGCCGTTCGGCGTCCCGGTCGAGCTTGTCGACCGCCTCGGTGTGGATGCTGGCCGGCTCGATCAGGACCACGTGGATGTCCCACGGCGCCAGTTCCTGCCGGAGCGCCTCGGCCATCGTGGCGATGGCGCTCTTGGACGCCGAGATCGGGCCGGTGAATGGGGGCGTGAAGCGGGTACCGATCGAGCCGATCAGCACGATCCGGCCGCGTGCCCGGCGCAGCAGTGGCAGCAGCGCCTGGGTGACGGCGAGCTGCCCGGTCACGTTGACCTCTAACTGGCGGCGGAACTGCTGGATCGGGAGGATCTCCAGCGGGCCGAACACGCCGATACCGGCGTTGTTCACCAGCCCCTTCAGTCCGGCGTTGCCGGTGTGGCCGGCCACGGTGGCGGCGGCCGCGCGGATCTGGGCGGGATCGGTGACATCCAGCAGCAGGGGCGTGATCTCGCCCGAGTTGGCGGTGGGTGGCGCCGGGGCGTCGGCGGGCCGGCGGACCCCGGCGTAGACGTGGTGCCCGGCCGCGGCCAGGTGCAGTGCGGTGGCCCGCCCGATGCCTGAGGAGGCCCCGGTGACGACGACGTGGGAACGCGTGCAAGAGCTCATGGCTCCTCCTGGGTGGGTGTTCTCCGGTGAGGTAGGACTGCAGAACCGGGGCGACCAGCCAGCCCGTCAGTGGCAGCGGCGGCGAGCGGGGCGAGCCGGATCGCGTACCACGCGACCGCAATGCCGACCAGTTGGCTCGCCACTAGGGCCGTGCGCAATTCCCGGTGGTCAGCGTGAAGTCTGACGGCGATGCCGCCGAGGGCGCTCCCGGCGAGGAATCGGCGCCGCACGTCAGCGGCGTGCTCGCTGGTCACCGCGGAGCCGACCAGCCCGAGCAACGGGCCAGGCCGCCGCACGTCGCCGAGCAAGGCCAGGAAGTACCGGAGGAGGCGCTCCCCCGCTTGGTCCACAGGGCCGTCTGCCACGGCGGTCAGCGCGCTTGCTGGGTCGATCAGCGCTGACGCGACCTTGGTGAACAGCTCTTCCTTGCCGCCGAAGAACCGGCGGACCAGCGCGGGATCCACGCCAGCGCCGGCCGCGACCTGACGCATGCTCGTCGCGTCATCCCCGGCGCTGGCGAAGCATCGCGCCGCCGCCGTCACGATCTGCGCCCGGGTGTCGGGCCGGCCGGGACAGCGGTCAGTCCTTGGCATCGGCCCACCTCCGGTGTTCGATAGAGACGGCCGGAGTGCCGACCACGGTCCACGACGACACCGAACCCCGGCATCCACGGTGGATGCGCCTGGTAACCCGGTTCAGGCCAACCTTGTTCCACCGCCCGATCGCTCTGGGAATCGGCATGGCACCTCCCTCGTCGCCGCAGGTCACCTATGACGTTCGGCCGACCTCAAGAAGCGCGAGCCTTCCGACCGGCCGGCGTAGGGGAGACCATGGCCTGGATGCCCTCGTGGTAGGTGGGGAACATCGGGCGCCAACCCAGCTCGGTCTGGGCCTTGGCGTTGGAGACCCGCATCGAGGTTTCGATGGCGAACGACGCGACATAGGGTGCGACGAGACGGAACAACCAGGTCGGCAGCTTGCGGGGCGGTGGGGCGCCGAACGCCTCGGCCATGGCGGTGAAGACCTCCTGCCAGGTGGCGGGCAGGTCGTCGACGAGGTTGTAGGCCTGCCCCGCCCGGCCGTGCTCCAGCGCCGCGACCGTGGCGGCGACGGCGTCCTGGTGGTGGACCCAGCCGAGCACGCCGCCGGTGGCGACGGGTAGGCCGCGCTTGGCGAGCAGGGCGCGCATCTGCTCGGCGTCCCCGCCATAGAGCAGGCCATAGCGCAGGGCGATCCCCTCGGGGGCGGTGAAGGCCTGCTGCTCGGTCGAGCGCATGGCCGCCACGTGCGGGTCGCACCTGTCGCCCGCCGGGCGGCCGAACGGGGCCTGCTCGGTGAGGACGCGGGCGCCGTGGTCGCGATAGCCGTACCCGAGGATGAGCGACTGGGTGAGGAACCGCTTGGCGCCGAGCACTTCCGCGGCGGCCAGCAGGTTGGTGGTGCCTTCGGTGCGCAGCCGGTCGGTCAGCGCCATGCCGCTGTGCTTGCGCGGAGGCTTCTTCAGGGCGGTGAGCTCGTGGATGACCGCGTCGGCCGCTAGCCCGTCGACCGCGCGCAGCAGGCTGTCGCGGTCCAGCGCGTCGGCCACCACCGGCCTGGCGCCGAGCGCGGCGAGCCGGCCGGCACCTGCGTGGCCGCGGGTCAGCCCGAGCACCTGGTGGTCGTGGGCGATGAGCTGGCGGGCAAGCGGGATGCCGATCGCGCCGCTGGCGCCAGCGAGCAGAACCTTCATGACTTCCTCCCGTAGTTGCGTGCGGAGAAGGCGTACAGGGCGGTCAGCGTGAGCAGACCGAGCGTTGGCACGTCGCTGTCGTGGCCGCCGATGCGCCGATCGAGCCACTCGTAGCCGAGCCACACGCGGGCGACCAGCCAGATCCTGGCGGCTGCCTTGAAGCGACCAGCCAGCGGGCCCAGGGTGCCTCTTCGATCTCGACGATGTCGCTGCTCATTGCCGTTGCCATGTCGTGCTCCTTCCTTCCCCGCCGAGCATGGCGTGGAGGCGATTCGGGGGCATCGTGGCCAGCGCCAATCCACGATGGCGGCTGGCAGGTATCGCAGGATTGCTGCTGACCGGCAGCCACAACGGGTGCTGGTCGTGACGACAGCGGGCCGCTGCGGCGCGATCCTCGCCGTATGCGAAGCGAAGACGAGCGGACCCAGGAGGCGGCATGCACCCTGCCTCCCCTCCTCGGGAACCCGCTCCGGGGGAGGGCCTGTCCCCCGAGCAGCATCCGCGCGGCGGGCCTGGAAGCCCCGCGCGTGATTGAAGGAGGTAGAAGCTGATGACGACATCGACCACAAGACCAGCAACGGAGCGCCGACGGCCGTGCGCGCTGATCACCGGCGCATCCTCTGGGCTCGGGGAGGCGTTCGCCGAGCGGCTGGCGGCCGACGGTCACGACCTGATCGTGGTCGCCCGGCGCGAGGACCGCCTCCGGGCCCTGGCCGACCGTCTCCGCGACAGGCACGGCGCCGCGACCCAGGTGCTGGTCGCCGACCTCACCGCCCCAGAGGACCTGCGACGGGTCGAGGCACAGATCGCCGCCGGACCCGCCCTGGACCTGCTGGTCAACAACGCCGGGTTCGGCGGCTACCGGCCGTTCCTGCAGTTGGACCCCCACCGGGCCGAGGAACTGATCCGCCTGCAGGTGCTGGCGGTGACCCGGCTTGCCCGCGCCGCGCTACCCGCGATGGTGGCGCGCGGCCGAGGCGCGCTGATCAACGTGTCCTCCCAGCTGGCGTTCAGCGCCGCCCTGCCCTCGCCGCCGCTGCCGCCGGGCCGTGCTGTCTACGCCGCCACCAAGGCCTACGTCAACGCCTTCACCCAGCTGCTGGATGGCGAGCTGGCCGGGACCGGTGTGCGGGTGCAGGCCCTGTGTCCCGGCGTCATGCGCACCGAGTTCTACGCCCGGATGGGCACCGACCTAGGCCGGCTGCCCATCCGTCCGATGGAGCCCGCGGAGGTGGTGCGCGCCTCGCTGGCGGGCCTGCAACGCGGTGCGGTGCTGTGCCTTCCCGGGCTGGACGACGCCTCGGCGCTGGACGAGTGGCGCGCCGCCGAGCGCCGCATCCTCGAGCAGGCTTGGGCGAACACGCTGGCCGAACGCTCCACGCGGTAGCCACACGCCAGGCCGGAAGGAGAACGGGAGTTCGAGATGCCGACGAGCGACAACGCGGCGGTGGTGTGGCGCTACCTCCAGGAGGTGCTTGGTGGCGGCCGGCTCGAGCTGCTGGACGAGCTGGTCGCCCCCGACTATGTGGATCACACGGCCCGGGCGGGGCGGTCGCCCGGCGTCGCCGGGATACGCGAGGTCGTGCGGATGTTCCATACGGCCTTCCCTGATCTGGCCGTGACGGTGCAGGACTGCCTGATGGACCGTGACCGGGTGGCATCCCACCCGAGTGCAACAGCGCCCGCACAGCGCCTGCGACCACCATCCCTCTGCCGAGCACCACGCCGCCTTCGATCCTGCCCTACCTACCCCGACCCCGACGGACCAACGAACTCATAGGTAGCACTCTCGAAAGCTGGTGATTGTCATGGATGCTCGCAATGCACGCCGGTGGTGGGCGCTTGGCGCGCTCACCCTGGCCGTGCTGGCGGTCGGCCTGGACGCCACGGTCCTCAGCGTGGCCCTGCCCACCCTGGCCACCGACCTGCACGCCACCACCGCCGACCTGCAATGGTTCGTGTCCGCCTACACCCTGGTCCTGGCGGCGGCGATGCTGCCCGGCGGCCTGCTCGGCGACCGCTACGGCCGCAAGAAGGTCCTGCTCGGCGCGCTGGCGCTGTTCGGGGCCGGTTCGCTGGCCTGCGCCTACGCCCCCTCGGCAGGCGCGTTCATCGCCGCGCGGGTGCTCCTAGGGTTGGGCGCGGCCGCCATCATCCCACTGGCCCTGTCGGTGCTGACGGTGCTGTTCACCGACCAGGAGCGCCCCAGAGCGGTCGGGGTCTGGGCGACCGCCAACTTCCTGGCCCTGCCAATAGGACCGATCCTGGGTGGCTGGCTGCTCACCAACTACTGGTGGGGCTGGGTGTTCCTGATCAACCTCCCGGTGGTCGCGGTGGGGCTGCTGGCCGTCGCCGTGCTGCTGCCGGAATCCCGCAGCGCCACCCGCACCGGGCTGGACCCGGTCGGGGTCCTGGCCTCCAGCGCCGGCCTGGCCGTGCTGGTCTACGGCGTCATCGAGGCGGGCGAGCACGGCTGGGGCGACACGACCGCGCTAGCCGGCATGCTGGCCGGGGCGCTGCTGCTGGCAGGATTCGTGCTGTGGGAGCGCCGGCTCGGCCAGCGCCAGGGTGGCCAGCCGCTGGTCGACCTGGGCCTGTTCCGCTCGACCAGCTTCACCTGGGGCGCCATCCTGGCGGCAGTGGGCGTCTTCGCGATGTTCGGGGTGCTGTTCACCGCACCGCAGTACTTCCAGGCGATCCTTGGCACCGACGCCATGGGCAGCGGCCTGCGGCTGCTGCCGCTGATCGGCGGCCTGGCCGTCGGCGCCGGGTTGGCCGACCGGATCGCCGCCCGGGCAGGCGCCAAGCTCACCGTCGCGGCGGGGTTCGTGCTGCTGGCCGCCGGGCTGGGGATCGGCGCCACCACCAGCATGAGCAGCGGCACCGGGTTCCTGTCGCTGTGGACGCCCATGGTCGGCCTGGGCATGGGGTTCGCGCTGGCCACGGCGTCGGCGGCGGCGTTGGGCGCGCTGTCGGCCGAACGCGCCGGGGTCGGCTCGGCGGTGATCCAGGCAGTCAACAAGGTCGGCGCGCCGTTCGCGGCGGCGATCCTGGGCAGCGTGCTCAACGCCACCTACCAAGGCCGGCTCAACCTGGTCGGCGCGCCGGCCAGGGTCGCGGGCGCGGTGCGTGACAGTGTGTTCGCCGGGGTCGCGGCAGCCCGCCAGCTCGGGTCGGTGTCGCTGCTGCACTCGGTGCGCACCGCCTTCGTGGACGGCATGGACCTCATGCTGTGGGTGTGCGCCGCCATCGCGGTGGCGGGCGTCGTGCTCGCGCTGGTCTTCCTGCCCGGGCGGACCGCCGCGGCTGCCGCGACCGAGGCCGAACCAGCGCCTGTGGAGGACGACGTCGTTGTCCGAGGATGATCGGTCAGCGGTCGGGTGGCGGGAGCGCAAGAAGGCCAAGACCAAGGCCGCGATCCAGCAGCACCCGCTGCGGCTGTATCGCGAGCGGGGCTGTGCCGGCACCGGGCGGGTGGGATGACCGCGGAGCCATTGTCAGGCGACGATCCGGCCGACAGCTCCGGCGAGAGGAGACGACCGATAAGGCCAGTGACACGCTTCCCATCTACCCTGACCTGGCCGGCAAGGTCGCGGTCGTCACCGGTGGGTCGGGTGGGATCGGCGCGGCCACCTGCCGGCTGCTGGCCGCCAACGGCGCCAAGGTGGCGGTCAATGGCCGCGACCAGGCCAGGATCAAGGCCGTGGTCGATGCGATCCGCGCCGCCGGCGGCCAGGCGGTCGGGGTGACCGCCGACTGCACCGACCTGGCCGCGGTCGAGCAGCTTCGCCAGAAGGTCGAGCAGCAGCTCGGCCCGGCCGAGGTGCTGGCTGCATTCGTGGGCGGCGGGCGGGCGCGGGCCGGGCCGGTCGCGCAGGTCCCCGTGGAGGACTGGCGCTCGACGGTGGACGGCATCCTCACCGCCACCTTCCTGACCCTCAAGGGCTTCCTGCCCGGCATGATCCAGCGCGGCCAGGGCGCGATCGTCACGATGGCCTCCAGCGCGGCCCGCCTGCCGGGGTTGGGCGCGCCCGCCCCGTATGTCGCCGCCAAGGCGGGTGTGGTCATGCTCACCCGCCAGGTCGCCGGCGACGTCGGCCGCCATGGCGTGCGGGTCAACTGCCTGGCGCCGCACACCATCCTGACCGAGCAGATCCAGCAGCGGGCGCCGGAGGAGTGGCAGCAGAAGATGGCGGCGGCGATCCCCCTGGGACGGCTGGGGACTCCCGAGGACGTCGCCCTGGCCGCCCTGTTCCTGGCCTCCGACAGCGCCTCCTGGCTGACCGGTGTCACCCTCGACGTGGCCGGCGGCTACGTCATGACCTGACGCGCTCACCCGGGCCGTCCCATGAAGCGGTGGTCGGCTCGACAGCGTCGAGGACGGCGTCTGGGCGCCACGACCATTGCAGCCCCAGCAGGCACTTCGGGATTCCAGGCGACGGGAAGCGCGATTGGACGCTGGCGTCCAAGACGAGACGAGCGCTCGAGGCCAAGCTCGAAGGCATGACCCTGCTGCGCATGCGATGGCGCTGGCCGATCGCCACCGCGGCCGTCCTGGCCGTCACGGTGGCCCTGACCGTCCTGCAGTTCCCCTTCCCCAAGGTGCGGCTGGCGCTGTGGCGCGACCCGGACGCGCTGGCGGCCGGCCAGTGGTGGCGGCTGGTCATGCCCCTGCTGGTCCAGTACGACCCTGTGTGGCAGATCGTCATGGTGCTCACCCTCATCGCCGCCATCGGCGCCCTGGCCGAGCGGGTCTTCGGGCACAGCTGATGGCTGCTGCTGTACCTGCTGTGCGGTGTGGTCGGTCAGGCGTTCGGCCATCGGTGGGCGCCGCCGGACGCGGGCGCGTCGGTGGCCGGTGCCGGGCTGCTCGGGGCCGTGTGCGCCTGGCTGCTGTCGCCGGCCGGGCGGCGCCTGGCCCGCGTGCGCGTCTGGGCGGTGGCCTGGCCGCTGGTCGGGCTGGCGCTCACCGCGGCGGGTGACCTGCACGGCCCCCCGCTGCTGCTCGGCTTCGCCCTGGGCGGGCTCATGCTATGGCGCGACCGGCGACGGGTGCCACCAGGGACCTCCACGCCGGGACGCGGGCTCCGAGGGCGGGCATAGGAGGCAGACATGGACCACCACACCGATCCCGAGGTGCTCATCGTGGGGTCGGCTCGACCGGCTTGGCGCTCGCCTGCGACCTGGCCCGGCGGGGCGTGCGGTATCGCCTCGTCGACAAGGCGTCCGAGTACTTCGCCGGGTCGTGCGGCAAGGGCCTGCAGCCACGCAGTCTGGAGGTCCTCGACGACCTCGGCGTGATCGACCAGGTGCTCGCCTCGGGCGTGACCCACCTGCCTTCCCGGCGCTACCGGCGGGACCGCGTCGTCGGGGACGTGGACCCGCACCAGGGTCGGCAGCCTACGCCGGACGCCCGTACGCCAGCGTGCTGATCATCCCGCAGTGGCGAACCGAGCAACTCCTGCGCCAGCGGCTGGCCGAGCTCGGCGGCCGGGTGCAGCGGGGTACCGAGCTGACCGGACGCTGGTCCGCGCCGGCGTGACGGAGCGGGTCCGGGCCGGCTGGCTGGTGGGCTGCGAGGGCGGCCACAGCGTGATCCGCAAGCTGCTCGGCGTGGGTTTCGAGGACCAGACGTGGGAGATCGAGCTGATGCTGGTTGCGGGCGCCCGAGTGGCGTCTCGGGCCTACGAGGAGGAGTGGCTGCCGGTTGCCGCCTGGGCGCTGGGCATCAGCTCCAGGCGACACCGGGAGCTGCTGGGCGATACCGCCGCGGGCGGCGCAGCGGCTCCGCTCGCCGAGGAGCTGCGCCAGCTCGGCATCGGCTACGTCGGCGGCGCGCTCGCCCGCGACATTCCCCATCCCACCGGCCGCGTGCGAGCCGGCGACCGCGCCCCCGACGCCTCTGCCGCGACGCCGCGGGCACCCTGGTACGGCTCGACGTCTTCTGCGGCCCGCACTGCACGCTGCTGGCCTTCGGCGCGCGTCATGCGGACATCCTCATGCGAGTTGCACGGCCGTGCGAGCCGCTGCCGTGGTCCGGCCGGGCGAGTCGGCGGCGAGCGCGACCTCGTCGACGTCGACGGCCATGCCCACCGCGCGTACGACCTGGACGGCGACGCGCTCGTGCTGGTCCGCCCGGACGGCTACATCGGCCTGCTCGCCGGCCCGGCACCGCGGAGGAGGTCGACGCGCGTACCTCGACCGGCTCACCGCCGGGGTGGTAGCGCGTCGCTGACCCCGGGCGGGCAGCCGATCCACGATTGCGGCTGGCAGGTATCGCAGGATTGCTGCTGACCGGGATCGACAACGGGTGCTGGTGGTGACGACAGCGGGCCCTGGGGGGCGCGATCCTCGCTGCATGCGAGGAGGTCGAGCGGACCCAGGAGGCGGCGTGCACCCGCGCCTTCCCCTCCTCGGGAACCCGCTCCGGGGGAGGGGCTGCACGCCCCTCCCCTCCAACCACGGTGGATCCTGGCCATGACGAGCAAGCACGACACGGCCGACCTGGACCTGTTCCGGTTGTACCTGGATGAGGTGGGGCGGCATCCGCTGCTGACCAAGCAGGACGAGATCGAGCTGTCCCAGGCCTATGAGCAGGGCCTGGACGCCCAGCTCAAACTCGCCGCCGCCGACCCTTCGGATGCGGCCCGCCCGGAGCTGGAGCAGATTGCTGCGCGGGGGGAGTGGGCCCGGCGGAAGATGATCGAGTCCAACCTGCGGCTTGTGGTCTCCATCGGCCCGGCGGTTCTCCGCCACCGGCTTACCCCTCGGCGACCTCGTCCAGGAGGGCAACCTCGGACTGCTCCGCGCGGTGGAGAAGTTCGACTGGCGCAAGGGCTTCAAGTTCTCCACCTACGCCACCTGGTGGATCCGCCAGGCCATCGCCAGAGGCGCCGCCGACCGCGGCGCCCGCGCCATCCGCCTGCCCGTCCACGTGGATGAGCAGGCCGGCCGCCTGCGGCGCACCCAGACCCGGCTGCATGAGCTGCTGGGGCGGGAGCCGATCGACCAGGAGCTGGCCACCGACCTGGACATGCCGGTCGACAACGTCGGCCGCTTGAAGGACACCGCCCAGGCGATCACCAGCCTGGACACCCCGATCGGCGACGACGGCGCGGCGTTGCAGGACTTCCTGGAGGACGACAGCGCGGTGGGGCCCGATGAGCTGGCGGTGGAGGCGGTCGGCCGGGAGGCGTTGGAGCAGGTGCTCAAGGCGTTGCCGGAGCGGGAGCGGCAGGTGCTGATCCTGCGGTTCGGCCTTGACTCCGGCACCCCCAGGACCTTGGAGGAGGTGGGGGCGGTGATGGGATTCTCCCGCGAGCGGGCCCGCCAGGTCGAACGCGACGCGCTGGCGGCCCTCAGGAGCCCCGAGATCCGCGCCCGCCTCCAAGACCTCGACGGCGCGGCCTGAGGTGGCCGGTCCCATGCGCACCACTCCACGCCAGCGCGACGTCGACGGCTTCGACCGCCGGGCCCGCAGCTACGAGCACGACTGGCGCGCGGAGTTCCACGCGCGTGGTGGCCGGCAGCGCCGAGGTCGCGCTGGAGGCGGTCCCCGACCCCGCGACCGTGCTCGACGTGGGCTGCGGCACCGGCGCGCTGCTGCGCACCCTCGCCGACCGGCTGCCGGCCCGGACGGCGCTGGCCGGCGTGGACCCGGCACCGGCCATGATCGAGGTGGGGCGGGCCGCCCTTGGCCCCTACCCGCGGGTGCGCCTGGCGCGGGCGGCCGCGGAGCGGCTGCCGTTCGGCAACGCCAGCTTCGACCTGGTGGTCAGCACGGTCTCCTTCGCGCACTGGGCGGACCAACCCGCCGGGCTCGCCGAGATCGCCCGCGTGCTGCGTCCTGGCGGCCGGCTGGTGCTGGTGGACCTGTTCGCGATCGGCTGGCTGCGCCCGCTCGCCGCGCTCGGGCGGCGGCGGGACCGCATGCCCACCGCCACCGAGCTGGCGGCCATGCTCGCCGAGGCGCGGCTGGCGCCGCTCGCATGGCGGCGCGTCTTCGACCTGGGCCCGCTCCCGCTGGTCCGGTCGGTCGTCGCCGGTTGCAGCTAGCGGGCACCGCAGGATTGCAGCCCGCCGGGCGCGCGAATGGGCGCTGGCGTCGACGACATGTGGCCGCGGCAGGGTGAACCTCTGAGGCATGCAGGGTCCGCACCGGACCCGCAGGACAAGGAGGTCTCCGATGGGCAGCCGATACCTCGGGGTCGTGTCGCTGGAGCGGTTCCTGGCCGTCGAGCGGTACTGCGAGTCGCACCGGCCGGCGGCATCGGCCCAAACCCGCCGGGTTCCCGAGCCGGGCGGCAACACCACCGCCAAGCGGTCGCAGGCCGACCGCGCGTCGACCAAGGTCCGATGAAGGAGCTCCTGCTCGGGCCGCCGCTGGCCACCTCGCGGCTGACCTCGGAGCGGCTCGGCAAGCTGGTCGCGCTGCCGGTGTTCTCCTCCGACGCGATCAGCTCGACCGCCTACGGCACCGAGCAGATCATGCTGATCCTGGTCGCCGCCGGCGCGGTGGCGACCAGGATGGCGTTCCCGATCGCGGTGGCGATCGCCGGGCTGCTGACCGTGCTGATCCTGTCCTACCGGCAGACCATCACCGCCTACCCGTCGGCCGGCGGCGCCTACATCGTCACCAAGGACAACTTCGGGCTGAGGTGGGCCCAGGTGGCCGGGTCGGCGCTGCTGATCGACTACGTGCTGACCGTGGCGGTGAGCGTCACCAGCGGGGTCGCCGCCCTGACGACCGCGTTCCAGCCGCTGCAGCGCCTCATCCTGCCGCTGTCGCTGGCCGCGATCGGGCTCATCATGTGGGCCAACCTTCGCGGCGTGCGCGAGTCGGGCCGCATCTTCGCGGTGCCGACCTACCTGTTCGTCGGCGCCTGCGCGGTGATGCTGCTGGTCGGCCTGGTCCGCCTGCTGCGTGGGCAGCTCGACCCGGTCCCCGCCGGCCGGACCGCGCCGCTGCCGCCGGCGACCGCGGCGGTGGGGCTGCTGCTGGTGCTGCACGCCTTCGCCGCGGGCTGCACCGCGCTGACCGGGGTGGAGGCGATCTCCAACGGCGTGCCCGCCTTCCGCAGGCCGGAGGCCCGCAACGCCCGCCGGACGCTGGTGGCGATGGGGATGATCCTTGGCAGCCTGTTCGTCGGGGTGAGCTTCCTCGCCGTCCACGTGGGCGTCCGCCCCTACGAGAGCGGCAACCCCACGCTGATCGGGCAGCTCGCCGGCTGGGTGCTCGGCGGCTCCACCGCCGGTCGCGCCTTCTTCTACCTGTTCCAGGCGGCGACGCTGGCGGTCCTGGTCCTGGCCGCCAACACCTCCTACGCCGACTTCCCCCGGCTGGCCTCGTTCGCCGCCGCCGACGCCTTCCTGCCCAGGTGGTTCACCAAGCGCGGGCAGCGGCTGGTGCACTCCAACGGCATCATCGCGCTGTCGCTGGCCGCCGCCGGGGTCACCCTGGCGTCCGGTGCCGACTACAACCGCATGCTGCCGCTTTACGCCATCGGGGTGTTCACCTCCTTCACGCTGTCCCAGGCCGGTATGACCCGCCGGCACCTGCGCCGGCGCGAGCCGGGCTGGCGCCACGGCCTGGTCGTCAACGGGACCGGCGCGGTGGTGACCTTGGTGGTGCTGCTGGACATCATCCAGACCAAGTTCGCCGCCGGCGCGTGGATGGTCCTGCTGGCGCTGCCGCTGCTGGTGCTGCTGCAGGACCGGACCGGCCGGGCCTACGCCAGGGAGCGGGAGGAGCTCGGTGTGGAGGTCCCGGAGGTGCTGGCGCCGCCCAGGCCGCGCCACGAGGTCCTGGTGCTGGTGGACGGGCTGGACCGGGCGGTGCTGCGCGCCCTGCAGTACGCCCGCCAGCTCAACCCGCTGTCGATCACCGCGCTGCACGTCGCCGCCGACCCCGACGCGGCCAGCAAGCTGGCCAGGCTGTGGGCCAAGCTGCCCGTGGCGGTGCCGCTGGAGGTGGTCGCCTGCCCCAACCGCGACCTGGTCGCCTGCGCCGCCCACGCGGTCGCCGAGCACGCCCGCCCCGACACCGAGGTCACCGTGCTGCTGCCCCGCCACGGCGACCTCGGCGGGGTCGGGCGGCTGCTGCACGACCAGACCGGGCGGGAGCTGCTCGCAGCGCTCGGCCGGCTGGAAGGCGTCAACGTCGCCGTCGTCCACCTCCCGGCGCGGCAGTCCCCCAGCCGGCCGCCGCACCGGCCGGCCGGACCGTCGCGGCGTGAGTTTCCGGCTAGCGGGAATGCGCACCGGCACCCCGCGCTGCGATCCTGAGGCCATGATGCTGCGCTGCCTGATCGTCGACGACAGCCCCCGCTTCCTGGACGCCGCCCGCGGCCTGCTGGAGCGGCAGGGAATCACGGTCGTCGGCGTGGCCTCCACCAGCGCCGACGCGCTGCAGCGCGCCCGCGAGCTGCGGCCGGACGTCACGCTGGTGGACATCGACCTTGGCGGCGAGAGCGGCCTGGAGCTGGCCAGGCGGCTCCACCACCAAGCCGGCCCCGCCCCCGCGCGGGTGATCCTGGTCTCCACCCACGCCGAGCAGGATTACGCCGACCTGATCGCCGCCAGCCCCGCGGTCGGGTTCCTGTCCAAGACCGCGCTGTCGGCCGGCGCCATCCGCGACCTGCTCGCCGGCGACGGCGACCGCGGCGACCGGGTCAGCGAGCCTCCAGGAACGTGAGCACCGCCAGGACGCGGCGGTGGTCGTCGTCGGCCTCGGCGAGCGTCAGCTTGGTGAGGATGCTGCGCACGTGCTTCTCCACGGTCCCCTCGGTGACCCACAGCCGCCGGGCGATGCCGGCGTTGGAGCGGCCCTCGGCCATCAACGCCAGCACCTCGCGCTCCCGCGAGCTGAGCACCGCAAGCGGGTCGTCCCGCCGACGGGCGGTCACCAGCTCGGCCACCAGCGCCGGGTCCACCACCGACCCGCCCCTGGCGACCCGCTGCAGCGTGTCGAGGAACTCCTCCACGTCGGTGACGCGGCTTTTGAGCAGGTAGCCGACCCGCCGGCCACTGGCCAGCAGCTCCATCGCGTGCTCGACCTCGACGTGGGCCGACAGGACCAGGATGCCGGTCTCGGGGCGCTCCTCGCGGATCACCCGGGCCGCCTCCAGTCCCTCGGTGGAGTGGGTCGGCGGCATGCGGATGTCGACCACCACCAGCTCGGGCGCCTGCTCACGGACCAGCGCAAGCAGACGGGCGGCGTCGCCGGCCTGCCCGACCACCTGGAACCCGGAGCGCTCCAGTAGGCTGGCGAGCCCCTCGCGGAGCAGGACGTCGTCCTCGGCCAGGACCACCCGCGTCCCGGTCATGTGCCGGTCGTCACCGCCCTCACCCTCGATCCAGGCTCGGCTCCTGCGTCGTCACGGTCAGGATTATCGGCCAGCCTCCCCGCTTTCGGCACGCCGCCGCTCGGTCCCGCTAGCTGGAACCGCAGAGTTCCAGGGACCGGGGGGCCAAGAAGGGCGCTGGCGGTGACGACACGCGGCGCCGGCGGGGCCAAGCTCGGACGAGCCAACAAGGTCCTGCATCCATGGGAGACGGTGTGACGGCGCAATCCATCCAGACCGACCGGACCGCCACCAGGGCGCCGAGCCCGATCGCCCAACGGCAGCTCCACATCGTGCTCGGCGGGCTCATGCTCGGCATGCTGCTGGCCGCGCTCGACCAGACGATCGTGGCGACCGCGCTGCCGACGATCGTCGGCGACCTCGGCGGCCTGAACCACCTGTCCTGGGTGGTCACCGCCTACCTGCTGACCTCCACCGCCGTCACCCCACTGTGGGGCAAGCTGTCGGACCTGTACGGCCGGCGCGGCACCTTCCAGGCCGCGATCGCCGTCTTCCTGGTCGGCTCGATGCTGTCGGGCCTGTCGCAGAGCATGGTCGAGCTGATCGCCTTCCGGGCCGTCCAGGGACTCGGCGGCGGCGGACTGATGGCGCTCGCCATGGCGATCGTCGGCGACCTCGTCTCGCCCCGCGAGCGGGGCCGCTACCAGGGCTGGTTCGGCGCGGTATTCGCGCTGGCCAGCGTCGGCGGCCCGCTCCTCGGCGGCTTCTTCACCGACCAGCTCTCCTGGCGGTGGATCTTCTACATCAACCTGCCGTTGGGCGTTGCCGCGCTGATCGTGACCAGCGTGGTGCTCCGCCTCCCGTTCAGCCGGCTGAAGCACCGCATCGACTACCCCGGCTCGGTGCTGCTGGTCGCCGCGGTCACCTGCGTGGTGCTCGCCACCACCTGGGGTGGCACCACCTACCCGTGGGGGTCGCAGCAGATCATCGGACTCGGCGTCGCGGCGGCCGCGCTGCTGGCCGGGTTCCTGGCGTGGGAGGCGCGGGCGAGCGAGCCGATCCTGCCGTTGCGGCTGTTCCGCAACCCGATCTTCACCGTCGCCTCCGCCATAACCCTGCTGATCGGGCTGGCGCTGTTCGGCGCGATCGTCTACCTGCCCGAGTACCTCCAGGTCGTCGAGGGCGCCTCGGCGATCACCTCGGGCCTCCAACTGATCCCGCTGACGCTCGGCATCGTCGTCGCCTCGGTCGGCTCCGGCCAGGCCATCAGCCGCATCGGCCGCTACAAGGTGTTTCCGATCGTCGGCGCGGCGCTGCTGACCGTCGGGTTCTGGCTGCTCAGCCACATCCAGGTCGGCACCAGCACGGCCACGCTGTCGTTGTGGATGGTGGTGGTCGGGCTCGGCCTCGGCTGCATCCTGCAGGTCGCCGTGCTCGCCGTCCAGAACGCGGTCGACCACCGCGACCTCGGCACGGCCACCTCCGCCACCGTGTTCTTCCGGATCCTCGGCGGCACGCTGGGGACCGCGCTGTTCGGCGCCGTCCTGCTCAACCGGCTCCAGCACAACCTGGCACTGCTGCTGCCCGCCGGCCATGCGCACCTCGGCCTCGGCGCCCTGCAGGGCGCACCCCAGCAACTGCGGGCCCTGCCCGGCCCCATCCTGCACCCGCTGCTGGAGGCGTTCGCCCGCTCCTACCAGGTCGTCTACCGCTGGGCGATCCCGTTCGCCATCGCCACGCTGCTGCTGGCGCTCCTGCTGCGGGAGGCACCGCTGCGCACGACCGCCAACGTCGGTCGCGGCGAGGAAGAGGAGGAGGCCACCCCGTGACCGAGCTGGTCCTGTTCCGGGCGGGACGGGCGCTGGTGGTGACCCTGTCGGCGCTGACGCTCGCCCATCTGCTCGAGCTGTCCCACCGCCTCGCCCACGACGCGCGGCTGTGGGCGCAGCTCACCAGCCCCGATGGGCTGTACCGGTACTTCGGGATCATCGGCGGTCCCCTGGAGGTCACCGTGGTCGCCGTGACGGTGCTCGCCATCACGGTCGGATACCAGCGCCCCGCAGGCCGTTTCGCGCTGGCGGCGGCCGTGCTGCACACCGCTGCACTGGGGGTGTGGCTGGGGGTGGTGCTGCCGGCCGACGTCGGGTCCGGCGGCTGGAGCGGCGGCGCCGTCCCGCCCGACTGGGGCGAGCTGGCGCGTCCACTGGGAGACGGGGCACACGGTCAGCTTCGGGCTGCTGCGCGGCTTCGTCGCGCTGGTGCTCGCCCTGCTGGCAGAGCGGCGCCCGGCGAGCTGATGCCCGGTACGGCTGGCAGGTACCGCAGGATTCCGGCCGCCCGGGGGCCAGAACGGGCGCTGGCCACGACGCCGCAGCCCACCTTCGGCGCGATCCTGGGGAGGTAGGAAACCCGCCGGCACTGGAGGGAATCGATGCGCCTGCTGCTCGTCGACGACAGCCCCCACTTCGTGCAGGCCGCCCGCGGGCTGCTGGAACGGCAGGGGCTGACGGTGGTCGGCGTCGCCGCGCACGGCTCGGAGGCGCTCCGGCAGGCTCAGGCGCTGCGACCCGACGTGACCCTGGTGGACATCGACCTGGGCGGCGAGAGCGGCTTCGAGCTCGCCCGCCGGCTTCACCAGGAGGCCGGCCTGGCACCCGGGGAGCTGATCCTGATCTCCATCCACGACCCCGACGACTTCGCCGAGCTCATCGCGGCCCAGCCCGGCCGGCGGGTTCCTCTCCAAGGCCGACCTGTCGGCCGGCGCCATCCTCGGCCTGCTCGGCGCCGGACCTCGACCAAACTGATCAGCACCCCTATCCGGCGGTGTTAGCCTCATCGGCGTGAGGGGTGGACTGACCCGCCGCATGCTGATCGCCAGCGGCCTGCTCGCTCTGGTGATCGGCACGGCCTTCGCGGTGCTGCTGGTCTCGGTCGCCGACCTGCGCGCCCAGGAGCGGCTGACGACCCGCTCCCAGGAGGTACTGATCACCGCCAACCAGCTGGAGCGGCTGGTGGTGGACCTGGAGACCGGGGTGCGGGGGTTCGCGATCACCGGCCAGGAGCAGTTCCTCCAGCCCTGGGAGGACGCCCAGAGTGCCCTCCCAGGGGTCAGCGGAACCCTGGAACGGCTCACGGCCGGCGGGGTGCAGGAGCGCCGGGCCCAATCGCTCGCCCGCGCCGCCACCTCCTATGTCCGAGACTACTCGGCGCCGCTGATCGACACCGCTCGGCGCGACCTGCCGGCGGCCCAGACGGATGCGGCCACGGAGGAGGGCAAGCGACGGGTCGACGCGATGCGGGCGGAGTTCGACCGGCTGCTCGCCACCGAGCGTGACCTGACGGCCGAACGGCAGGCGCGCTCCGACCGCGCCGCGACCCGCGCGGTCACGGCGGCGGCGGTCGGGCTGGCCGGCTCGGTCCTGCTGGTCATCGTATTCGCGGCCTACCTGACGCGCGCGATCGTCCGGCCCGTCCTGGGGGTGGCCACGATGGCGGGCCGGCTCGCCGCCGGCGACCTGGCGGCGCGCATGCCCGCCACCGGCGTGGGTGAGATCGGGGCGCTGGAGCGCTCCTTCAACAGCATGGCGGGGTCGCTGCAGGAGAGCCAGGCCGAGCTGGCCGCCTCCAGGGCGCGGATCGTGGCCGCCGCCGACCAGACCCGCCGCCGCATCGAG
>WNFV01009765.1_pt1 | contig 19608 bp, 16 predicted proteins | sample 5400101 | NCBI WGS metagenome assembly WNFV01 (sample SAMN13153361, study PRJNA577476) | soil metagenome | isolation source: 115 cm soil or saprolite under grassland replicate 1 | place: USA:California | collected 2016-06-15 | reverse complement strand
TGATCGGCGCGGCGCTTGCAAAGCTCGTCGACCACAACAACGGCCGGCGTGACACGCCACCACTTCTTTGCTTTGATAACGTGCATCTGGTGCAAGACGACCCGGAGGTGGTCCAGGTCTTGCGCCATCTATCGGCCACCACAGTCGCACGACTGCTGCTGACGAGTCGCGAGAATCTGCAGGTATTACCAGGCTGCCCGCAGGTGCGGCTGACCGGGCTGGAACCGGAGGAAGGGTTAGAACTCATCGAACATCTAATGGCCGACACGGCCGGGCCCGAGTCACTACCGGCGTGGGCCGATAGTCTGCTCGACAAGACCGGCGGCAGCCCAATGCTTTTGCAGTTAGCGGTCGGGGAAATGCTCGATGCTCAGATCGCGCCGACGGCGTTGATCACCAACCTCGAGAGTCAGCCTCAGATCGCATCATACCTGCTGGAGACAGTGCGGCGGCACATCAGCCCAGCCGCCTGGGGCTTGCTCGCACTGGTGTCGGTCTTTCGGCAGCCGATCAATCTGCACGATCCGGCGCTGATTGAGCTGATCCAGGAAGCGGATGCAGCCTACGACCTGAGCATGGCGCTAGACGAGCTGATGCAGCGCCATCTGATTGACCATCCTACGCACGCCCAGACACATCCACTGGTGCGCGACTATATCTATGCTGGGTTGCTCACGCTACCCCTGCACCGACGCCAGCTTCACCGCATCGCGGCCGAGTGGTCGGAGCAGGGATTGGATGATGCGGTGGAGGCGAGCTATCACTATGGTCACGCCAGTGACTTGGCCGCGGCGACCGCCGCGCTGATAGATAATGTTGAAGCGCTAAGCAGGCGCGGCAAAGCGTTTGTGGCGGCGGATATAGCCGAGGCCGTGCTAATACAGGCCAAGCGCCAGCGTGGCGACACCAACGAGATCGTACGGTGCCTGCTGACGGTGCGGGGCGATCTGCTCATCCATACTCTGCGCGCGCAAGAGGCTGAGACTAGCTACCGAGAAGCGCTGGCGCTGACCAGCGCCGCGGACGAACGGGCGCGGATCACCTGCCGTCTGGCGCATAGTCTCACACAGCGTGGGCAGGCTGCCGAGGCAGTACGCCTGTGCCAAGCAGCGGCGGCTGTGCTTGCACCGGACGCGACCGCGCTCCGAGCGCAGCTCCGCGCTGCCGAGAGCCAGGCCCATCTCGCTCTGTCGAACCTGGACTCCGCGACTGAAGCCGCCGACGAGGCGCTGGCGCTGGCCGATCAGTTCGGCGCCGGGCAACCATGGGCCGCAGAGGTTCGTGTTCATGTGCAGCGTGCGCTTGGCTTCATCAAGCGGTACAATCAGGAGCTCGATGCGGCGCTGATCTACATACAAGAAGCCGGCCGTGTCGCCGAGCAATTCGGAATGACCGAGCTGGCATGGCGTTGCAGGTTGGATGAAGCCAAACTACTGTTTACGTATGGTCGCCTTGGGCCGGCGCTGGATCTCTGTGACGTGATCATACCCCAGCTGCGCACCCATGGCGATAGCTATGGGCTTGGGCAGGTCTATGGCATCATGGCGTTGAGTAATCTGCTGCGTGGCGACCTCGACGCTGGCCTGGCAGCCGCGGAACAGGGCTATGCTCTGCGGGAGGAGATCGGTGATCGGCAAGGGCTGGTGATGGCGGCGAATCAGCGCGCGCTGCTCCTGATCACCCTCGACCGACTACCCGAGGCCCGTGCGCTGATTGAGCGTACACTGGCGGGTCACGATTTGACTGGAGATATGTACGAGTTGGGGTTCGCGCTGGAGAAGTTGGCCATCATTCAGATGGTGGATGGCGACGCGGGCGCCGCTCGGGTGACCCTGGACCGGGCCCTCGCATTGCCAGCTACTGCCGGCGACGCCAAGCTCCGCGGTGACCTGCTCCACGATCTGGCGATGGCGCTGCTGATGATCGGGGAAGTGGCCGAGGCGCGCCGCGTGGCCGGGACGCGACCGGTTGAAAGTGCACTCTGGCTGGACCTGGATTACACGTTGCTGGAGGGGTGGATCGCGCTGGCGAGCGGCGATACCGAGACGGCGCGGTCGGCGATTGATGATGTAAGCCGGCGCGCTCAACAGTCCGGCCACTATCTCTATGAGCGCAAAGCCGGCCAGTTCGCCGCTATGATCGATGCGCCGCCTCCGCTTTCCCAGTGGCCACGGCTGCTATGGGTCATGAGTGCTGGCTGAGGCCCTGTGCTGCGGCCTTCATTGTTTCGGCGATCATCGTATACGCGGCAGTCCAGGCCACCTCGTCGGCCACATCGAACTCCTCTTCCAGGCCAGCCCGCAGCGTCCATAGCAGCGCAGCGCAGCCTGAATCGTAGTGCTCGTCCAGCACGCCATAGCCAGCGTGAGCGCGTCCGAGCGCTTGAATCTGCGGCAGCAGTGTCTCGAACTGGCTCAAGTTGTCGACGATCAGCTCGATCATCGCCATCAGCTTCTGGCTCTGATGGGCCATGTCGCCGGTAAACAGCCAGCGCAGCTTTGGATCGATTTCAAATAAGCGTCGGTAGAACAGCGCGCCAGCGCTCCCGCGGATCGGCGCAATCTTATCGAAGGAGACCTGCACCAGAGTGATTTGTTCAGGAGTCATAGCGAATCGCCTATCATTGATTCCTCTATGATGATAGCACAGTTCGCTAATGTTGAGGTCATAAACTCATTTCTCTTTCGCATTAGACACGCATCGTCTTCCAGGCTCCCTTGTGGAATCGCCAGAGTGCGAGTATTCCCTGGACCAAAAAATCCGAACTCATCGCGATCCACGCGCCGGTCAGCCCCAGCCCAAGATGCAGCAGGAGCAGCACCAGCGGGAGCCGCACCCCCCAGGTGCTGATGATCTTTGTATAGAGCGGCCAGCGCGTGTCGCCCGCGCCTCGCAGACCGCCCGACATCACGAAGTTGAGCGCCAGGAGCGGCTGAAATAGCCCGGCGATCCGCATCGGCGCCGCGCCAGCCTCGGCGACTGATGGGTCGGCGGCGAACAACCCGATCAACTGGTGCGGGAACAGCACCATGATCACCCCCAGCACGGTCATCATCAGCCCACCCTGGAGTAGCGCCTCGTAGGCGCTGGCCTCGGACTCCGCAGGGCGGCCGGCGCCCAGCCCCTGCCCGACCAATGCCGTCGCGGCGATCGCGTAGCCCATGCCGGGCAGAAATGACAGCGACTCGATGTTCAGCACGACGTTGTGCGCGGCGTAAGCGACCGTTCCCAGGCCGGTGATGAAGCGCACGAAGATCAGCAGTGCACCCTGAAAGACCAATTGCTCACCGCCGCTCGGAAGCCCGATCCGCACGATCCGGCGCAGCACCAGCGACAGCTTCAGGCCCGATCGGCCGCGCAGCAGCACGCCGATGAGCACCAGCCCACCGCCGCCGCGTGCCACCGCCGCACCGATCGCCGAGCCGGTCACGCCGAGCGTCGGCGCGCCCAGATTGCCGTTGACCAGCAGCCAGGAGATCAGGATATTGACCGCGTTCACGCCCAGCATCACGTAGAGCGGTGTGCGCGTGTCGCCCGCGCCGCGCAGCGCCGCTGTGCCGATAAACAGCAGCGCGGCGGGGGCGAACGTCAGCGCGGCGATATGCAGGAAGGTGACGCTGCGCGGCAGCACATCCGGCCCAGCGCCGAGGATCTGCATGAATGGCGCGGCGAACAGGGTGCCGAGCAGCGTCGCCGCCACGCCCATCGCCAGCCCGACGATCATCGACTGGCGTAGCGCGCGATTAGCAGCCTGCATATCGGCCGCGCCCCTGGAACGCGCGATCAGCGCCGTGCTGCCGACGCTTACCGCCATGAACAGCACCGTGACCAGCCAGACCATCTGATTGGCCAGGCCGACACCGGCGAGCGCCGTCGCACTGCTGTAGCCCAACCGCGTGGCGGCTTGAGCGCTCAAATTGCCGACCAGGAAAGTATCAGCGAGACCGACCAGCGTGTTCAGCACCTGCTCGCCGACGGCCGGCAGCGCCAGAAGCAGCACGCTTCGGCGTAGCGTCGTGGGTGATGTGGCGGTCGTCACCAGCGGTTGTGTCGTCGTAGCCATTTTCACTCTCATTGCGCCAATCGCGCAGTCACGCGAAGGGACGCGAAGTAATTATCGCAGAATATTCGCACGAATCCGCGCAGATTCGCAGATTCAAAAACAAACCAAACCGTAGCGCTCGCTCAGTCTAACAAAAAAACGACCGTGCTGTCTACGGCCAATGGTGCAGGTTCGGGGAGACAATCGGTAGAGATCAGGCCGGCCGCTGGTAGCGTGCGAACAGCCGGCCCCACTGCGTGCCGCGCAGCCACCCCTCGAACACGCGGCGCTCTTTGAGCGGCCAGCGCAGATAGTCGCGATAGCTTTCCGCACCCGGCGTCAGCAACTGCGCCAGTGGTGTGCGCATCAGGAAGCGCTGGAGCCGCTCAAATCGTGGCCCGGCGCCGGCGCTGAACCGCCAGTTCTCGTTCGCCAGGCCGGCATCGCCGACAAGCTCGATCGCGCGCACGTCGCCGACACCCAGGCCACGCTCGTGCGCCAGCCTCAGGTACTTCACGTCGCGCAGCGGGTCGAAACCCATGAGCTTCGCGGCGACGGCGTCGATCGCCACCTGATCGGCAGAGGCAAGGATGACGTTTTTAACCTCAGGATAAAGCCGGTATGGTCCTGGCCCGCTGCCCGCGGTCGTGCCATCCATCACGGCGAATCCTCCGGCGAGAATCTCCTGCTGGATGCTCAGCATATCGACCAGCAGTTCATGAATCCAGTTCCTCGCGGCGTCCGATCGGCCGGGGAGCAACCCGCTCAGAGCATTCCGCATCGCGCCGCCGATCCCCGTGGCGCTGTCGGTCTTCAACGTCGGCAGATGAACGATATTCGCGCCGATAAGATACGCAGGGATGCGAATGCAACCCTCATGCAGGCGATCCAGCACCAGCAATGCCCGTTTCGGCGTGTAGCACGTCCAGCGCATATCCGCCGGCTCGGAGTCGTGGAGTGCCGTGAGATTGTAGGCGCGGAGGATCGGCGTGTAGCCATTGAGGTCTTCGCCCTTGAACACGCTGATCAGCGCGGTTTTGTGCTGGGCACAAGCAAGATCGCGATAGCCGGCACTAAGAAGCACACGCGCGCTCCCTTCGAGCTGCCAAGGTGTCGTATTGGCCGACGGGAAGGGGAAATGCCGGCGCTGGTCGAGATTAAGGAGCGTTAGGGTACCCGGGTCGAGGCTGCGGCGAAACTCCGCCAGCTCCAGGAGCCGCTCGTAATCCCGCAGAACCGTCGCGGGCGTGGTTCGAATGAGCGCGACTCTGGCGCGAGATGTCACGGGGATGCTCCTCAAGCAATAGGTGCTTAAGTATAGCCCTGCGGCACCGCCCGTCAAGCGGCATACCTGAGAGTAGTACAAGATGAAAAAGGTGTCATAATTGCCGTAAAAACCTCTTGACTTAACACACATGTTCTGGTAAAATATCGTCAACCCGATAAACAGAACATACGTTTCAATGGAGCGAAACTTTACGCAGATATGTCGGGTGGAAAAGGTTGAACTTCCGCGTGCCGCTCTGGACAGGAGGAACCAGCGATGGCCGTTCGTAGCCAGGAAATACGCAATACCGTCACCCGACAGGGATCCGTCCAGTCACGCCCGATGATCGCTATCCCAGCGATCCCGCTACACTCTGCCGCTTATCTCGTGACGCTCCTGCTGGCGCTGCTCGCGGTCTACGCGGTCATGGGCCACGTCGTCGCTTGGGGCGATAGTCGCCTGAACGACTTGCGCTATGGTGCGACACGGACGTTCCAGATGGATGCGGTCGTTGGGCATGGCGATGGCGCCGGGACGCCGTCGCACTTCATCGCGATGAACCTCAATCGCCAGGTCGTCGTGATCGAGATCCCTGGCGGCGATCCGAGCAAGACTCGCACGCTCACCGGCCCCTACTTGTTCGGCGCCGACGAAGACAAGACACCAGTCCTGCTGCGGCTCGACGATCTGAACCGTGATGGGGCGAAAGATCTGATCGTCAGTGTCAAGAACGAGGAGATCGTCTATCTTAACAGGGATGGTGAATTCAAGCCGATCACGCCCGAGGAGCGCCTGAAGCTCGCGCCACATAGCTGAGGCCTACTCCCGGCGTCTAACACGGCGAAGTATTCCGGTGGTCGATACTGCCGAGGTACTTCGCCGCGTTGCATGTATAATCTCATTAGTACATATTGCGCGCTATACGCCGGAAGACACGACCGCGCCCCGACCCTGGAAGGGGAGTCGGGGCGCGAATTTTGTATCCGCATTCCTTAATCTATATCCATGGTACCACATACCCCCGCTAAAAACAACGGGCGAATGTCCGATGTATTGTGACTGCCTGTTTGTGTATACTCAGCTGTGCAGCCCCTATTGGCCGCTACTATTACGATCGCCATTCAAGGGATAGGACGGATTTACCGGAAAGCGACTCAGTCGGTTGTATCAGTTTCCAGCTGATACAATTCGTTGAAGTATCGTGCTAACGATACATACCCATGAAATCTACAGGAGTGCCGGGGTGATCAGCACACGCGATTATTCAGAGCATCCTAAAGCGACATCCGAAGGCGATGGGTTCTGGCTCCAGCGCGAGCTGGACGAAGCCCACAAGAAGATCCGCAAACTGCTGCGGCAGATCGACCAGGAGCAGGCCCGCTCTAGCGAGATCGCGCGCGCCTACGACTTGACGGTCGCCAATCTCGTCACGATCACCCGCGAGAACGCCGCCCTGGAGCGCGAGCGCGACCACTGGAGGACGAGTGCCTTGAGGAAGCCAGCGCCGTTCAAGACCGGCGCCGGCGCCCTCGAGCTAACAGCCGCTGAGGTAAGCGCAATTCGCAAGGCGGTCGCCCGCATCCACCACCCCGACACCGGCGGCGACAGCGAGCGCCTGAAGCTCTGGAACGCGACGCTCGACGCACTAGAACCTTGAGTCATGCTCACACACGTTCCTTGTGACGATACTTGACACAACCTTCCAGTATAATATCCCAGCTCAGGTTCGTACATGTGCGCTCAATGCCAGGAAACCATCACTCCTGTCCTTCTGACCAATTACATCCCGCCCCTTTTTGTGGTATTATTTAACAGTGTTGAATATATTCGCAATTAAGTAAGCGCTGTTCCAGCGCTGATTATGGATCGAGATTCTTATGGTTGTTCTACCCAAACCAGGCCGCCCGCGGCCGCCCAAGGACGCATCCGAGCCGGCCAAGCCGTGGCGCGAACGGCTCCAGGATGTCCGCACCGCGTATGGCAACATCCCCGGTGCATTCCGGCTAGTCTGGGGCGCCGACCCGCGCAGCACGATCGTGATGGCCGCGCTCACGCTGATCAGTGCCGCACTGCCGGCGTCCCAAGCATGGGTCGGCAAGCTGATCATCGACTCGGTAATCGGCTCGATCAACCGGCATACGGGCGCTTGGCTCGGCCTGCAAGCGACACTGCCCTATCTGGTGCTCGAATTCAGCCTGCTGCTGGCAAGCGCCGTCATTTCGCAGGTGCGCAGGCTGGCCGAGCATGTGCTGAACGCCCGGCTCGGCCACTATATCAACAGCGCCGTCATTCGCAAGGCGCTGGCGCTCGACCTGCAATACTTCGAGGACGCCAACTTCTACGACCAACTCCAGAATGCCCGCCGCGAGGCCGACTTCCGCGCCCTTGGCATCATCAATGGCGGTTTCCTGGTCGTGCAGAATGTCATCACGCTGCTGTCATTCGCCGCGATCCTGCTGGCCTTAAACCCGCTGATCGCCCTGATTCTGTTCGGCGCAACGATCCCATCGTTCATCGCTCAGGGCAAGTACAGCAGCCTGTACTTCCGGCTGCTGACCTGGCGCGCGCCCGAGGCGCGCCGCATGAACTACCTGGAACACGTGCTGACCGTCGACAATACCGTCAAGGAGATCAAACTGTTCGGGCTGGGCGAACCGCTGCTGCAACGCTACAACGATATCTTCTGGAAGTTCTTCGAGGAGGACGAACACCTGGCTCGGCGGCGCTCGCTGATCAGCCTGCTGTGGGGCCTGGTCGCGTCGGCGAGCTACTACGTCGCCTACGCCTGGATCATCTTCGAAGCAGTCGGTGGCCTGATCACAATCGGCAGTATGACGTTCTACCTGACCCTGTTTCGCCAGAGCCAAGGCACCTTCCAGGGGTTGTTCGACAACATCGCCAAGCTATACGAGAACGGGCTGTTCATGGACAACTTGTTCAGTTTCCTCAAACTGATGCCACAAATGTCCAGAGCCGAGCGCCCCGCACCAATGCCCAAGCGCTTCGAGCAGGGACTTGAGTTCCACCACGTCTGGTTCCGCTACCCCGGCCGCGAGGACTGGGCGCTGCGCGACGTGAATTTGCGAATCGCGCCGGGTGAGAAGTTGGCGTTGGTCGGGCCGAATGGCGCTGGCAAGACGACGATGATCAAGTTGCTGACACGGCTCTACGACCCGACCGAGGGCCAGATCACGCTCGACGATGTCGACCTGCGAGAATACGACCCCGTCGAGCTACGCCAGCGCATCGGTGTGATCTTCCAAGACTTCGTCAAGTACCAGCTTACAGTCAAGGAGAACATTGGCTTCGGGCAGATCGACCAGTTGGATGATGCCGAACGGGTGAACGACGCGGCCGAGCGCGGCGGCGCGGATGAGGTCGTTGCCGAGCTGCCGGATGGGATCGACACGATGCTGGGGCGCTGGTTCGAGAAGGGCCACGAGCTGTCCGGCGGTCAATGGCAGAAGGTCGCGCTGGGGCGAGCATTCATGCGCGACGGCGAGGTGCTGGTGCTGGACGAGCCGACCGCCTCGCTGGACGCCGAGCGCGAGTACGAGATTTTCCAGCGCTTCCGCGAGCTAACCAACGGGAAGATCGCGGTGCTAATCTCGCACCGCTTCAGCACCGTGCGCATGGCCGACCGCATCGCCGTGATCGAGGACGGCCGGATCTCCGAGATTGGCTCGCACATCGAGCTGCTGGCGCGCGGCGGGACCTACGCGCGGCTGTTCGAGCTACGGCGACGCCCTCGGTGTAGCCGCGCGCGCCGGCCTGCTCCAGGATGTCGAGTATGCGCCGCACATCCTCGTCGCCAGGACGCTTCTTGCCGTATAGTCGCGCCAGGCCTTCGCGCTGCTCAGTGCCGTGCAGAGCGTAGATGATCGGCAGGCTGACTTTACGCCGATGCAAGTCGGCCGCCGGCGGCTTGCCGGTTACCGCCGAATCACCCCAGATGCCCAGCACGTCGTCCTGAACCTGGAACGCCAGCCCGAGGTTCTGGCCGAAATCGAACATGGCGGTGGCCGTCGCCGCGTTCGCGCCACCTACGATCGCGCCAAGCCCGCACGCCGCCGCGACGAGCGATGCCGTCTTGCGGCCGATCATCGCCAGGTAGTCGGCCTCGCTGATGCGCAGATCGCCCTCGTAGTTCAGGTCAAGGAACTGCCCTTCGCAGACGGTCAGAATCGTCTCGTCGAAGCGGCGGATGACCTCCAGTGCGATCTCGGCCGGGACACCCACCTCGCTCAGCCGGTGTAACGCCAGATGCGCGACGATCAGCATCCCATCGCCGGTGTTGATCCCCTGGGCAAGCCCCCACAGTTTCCAGACCGTCGGACGGCCGCGGCGCGTCTCACCCTGATCCTCGATGTCGTCGTGGATGAGCGAGAAGTCGTGGACAAGCTGGATGCCGGCGGCGATCGGCAGCGCTCGCTCGGGGATGCCGCCGGCGGCGCGGCAAGCCAGCAGGCTTAGAAGTGGGCGGAGCAGCTTGCCAGAGTTGGCATGGAACGGCGTCAGCCGTTCGTCGCGCCAGCCGAGCTGGTACTCCTGCATCGCATAGAACCGCGCCACGCGTGCCTCGGCCTGCGGGAAGGCGGCGCGCATCATATCCTGGATAGCTGTGCGAGGATCGTCCTGTTTCATCGTTTATATCGATAGTATGACAAACTGTTGTAATCGTCCGGTAATCTTGTGTAACCGGCTAGTAATCCAAATCTATTGTAGTTTGCGCCCGCGCCTAGTACACTGCAAATGCGGACCGCACACAAAACCTAGTACGCAAAAGCACATACGGCGAACGGTGACATTCGCTGACACAACCGGCGTGTATCATCGACTCACCGCACCTCTTCCACCAACGTTATCGACGGCGGACACGCCACCTGAAAGGAGCCTATTCCCATGCCGCTCAACATGCGCTTTCGCTTCAGCCCGACCAAGGATGGACTGGTCAAGGTGCTTGGTCCGCTCGAGACCGAGATCATGCAGATCATCTGGCAGGATGATCGCAGCACGGTCAAGAAGGTTCATCGCAAACTCTCGCAGCACCGCGACATCGCCTACACGACGGTGATGACAACCATGAGCCGTCTGGCCGAGAAGGGAGTGCTGAACCGTCACCGCGAGGGCCTGGCCTATGTCTACACCCCGGCGATCACCGAGGACGATTTCGTGACGATGGTCGTGCAGCAGGTACTCGACGGGCTGCTGGACGACTACAGCGAGACCGCGGTAGACTACATGGTAGACTACCTGGCCCGCCGCAACCCCAGCGAACTGAAGCGGCTCCAGAAAGCGTTGCAGGCCCGCGTCGCCGCTTGAAGAGAACCGGATCCCCAGTAGAACCGAGAACCGAGAACCAAGAACGTAATATTTCGCTGGCGGTTCTCGGTTCTTGGTTCTTGGTTCTACGTAAGTTCGCCCCACAGATCATACTCAAGTGCCTGTGTCACCCGCACGGTCACGAAGCTCCCTGGAGCCGCCGTCCCCCAGGCGAACACTTGCCCGTCAACCTCCGGCGCGTCGCGGAACGAACGCCCCATGAGTAGCGGCGCGCCGTCGTCAGAAGCACCCTGCCCCTCGACGAGCATTGTGATCGTCCGATCTTGCCAGCGCCGGTTGCGCTCTAGCGAGATCCGCTGTTGCAGCCGCATAATCTCGTGCCAACGCCGCTCGATCACGCTGTCACGCACCTGATCGGGTAATCTCGCGGCGGGCGTGCCCGGCTCGCACGAGTAGCGGAACACGCCGACACGGTCGAGCCGTACTTGCTCCAGAAAAGCCAACAGCTCCGCGAACTCCTCACGCGTCTCGCCGGGGAAGCCGACAATGAAGGTCGATCGCAGCGCGACATCTGGCATCGAGGCGCGCAGATCGCGAATGATGCCCAGTGTACGCTCGGTATCAGGCGGGCGGCGCATGCGCCGCAGTGTGTCCGGGTGGGCATGCTGCAAGGGCATATCCAGGTAGGCGCAGATCTGCGGGTGGCACGCCATCGCCTCGATCAGGCGCGGCGTGATGCCGTGCGGATAGGCGTACATCAAGCGTAGCCACGTATCCTCCGGCAGCACAGAGCACAGCTCGTCCAGCAGCGTCGCCAGGCCGTCCTTAAGGCGCAGGTCGCGCCCGTAGTCGGTCAGGTGCTGGGCGACCAGGACTATCTCGCGTACTCCTTGGGCGGCCAGCTCCTGGGCCTCGCCGAGGATCGCGCCGACAGCCTTGGAGCGCATATCGCCCTTGAATGATGGGATCGTGCAGAACGCACAGCGCAGGTTGCAGCCATCGGAGATCTTCAGATAGGCCGAGGGGCCGCCGGCGTGCCGCCGGATCGGCGCGCTGCGCCAGTCGGCGTAATCGCCGGGAACGGTCAGATCAGGAGAGGAGGAGCCAAGGAGAGCGGGAGCCAAGGAGACTGGGGAAGCTACTGGCGCGATAGCGACGTGTGATGGTTCAGTCGCCATCAGCGGAATAACTTCTCCCCAAACCTTCCCCGGCTTCTCTGCCCGCTTGTCTCCATGGCTGCTCGTCCCTTTGTCCGCTACCAATTCGCCGATCCGCATCCACTCGCGGGTACTCAGCGTCCCGTCCACACCGGGCACCGCCCGCACAAGCGCACCGTGGCTCTCGGCCATGCAGCCGGCGGCGATCAGCCGTTGGCCAGGCGCCTTGGCGGCGGCGACATCGCGCAGCACGCCGAGGGTTTCCTCGCGCGCGGCGGCGATGAACGAGCAGGTGTTGATGATCACAACGTCAGCATCGTCGGCGCGCATGACGGCGGTATGGCCTTGGGCCGCCAGGATGCCACCCATGCCCTCGCTGTCGACCGCATTCTTTGGGCAGCCTAACGTTATGATGTGATACTTCATATTAATAGTCACAAGCTGAGGATAGAAGATGAGGATAGAGGATCTGTCTAATTACGCACTTCTATCCTCTATCCTCATTTAGCGGTAATTCGTAAACTGCAATGGCACCGTGAACTCGTCCTGGTGTTCCTTTACCAGCTTGATCACGCCCTGAAGCTCGTCTTTGCTCTTGCTGCCGATGCGCAGTGTCTCGCCGTGGATGCGCGGCTGCACCTTCGGGAATCGGTCGCGGATCAGCTTCTGAAGCTTCTTTGCGACCTCCTCGGGGATGCCCTGCTGGAGCGTGATAACCTGGCGCACGCGGCCGCCGGCGATCTCCTCGATCGGGCCGTAGCTAAAGATTTTTAGCGACAGATTGCGCCGCAGCGTTTTCGTCTCCAGGATATCGCGAACTGCGGCCACATGCATCTCGGAGTCGGTCGTGATCGTCAGCTCTTTCTCGCCGAGCGCAAGGTCGGTCTTGCTATCCTTCAGATCGTAGCGAGTGCGTACCTCGCGCTGAGTCTGATCGACGGCGTTCACGAGCTCTTGGCGGTCGAACTCCGAGACAAGATCGAATGTACTTTCGGCAGGCATCACTCACTCCACCGACGACCGACCAACAATCATCGCTCTCTAGACAAGGCGACAAGGTGATCGCTTTCAGATCTCCCTCGGTCGTCGGTCGTCACTATAACACAAAAGTGGGGGGCTACGCCCCCCGGCCACGCGTATCGCTGAACCTCGGCGCTTATGGCGGCCAGCGAATAGTTCGCACCTCACCAATGCGGGCATCGGCGCAACAGAGATCCTTGCCGTTGACGATCACCGACACGACCCCCGCATTGCCGGCCCTGATCAGGATCGAACGTTGCGCCCGCAAAGCAAACGACTCGCCCTGACTCAGGGTCTTCGCGAAGACTTCGACGCCATCCAGCTTGATCGAGAGCCATGAGCCAGGGTTATTGCCGGCCACAATGCGCACCTCGCCCGAGATCGGAGCATCCGCCTGGGGCGTCGCGACCGGCGTCGTGACGATATTGCCGCCAGCCGGATCGGGCGGCGCGGTCGGCGCCGCCCGATCCGGCCCGCCGGCGAGCACCGGCAGTTCGGTTGCGTCGAGCGACGAGGTCGGGAGCGGGGGCGGCGTCGGCGCCGCCGTCGGGCGAATCTCGGCCTGCGGCCGGGCGCTTTCGCCGATCCGATTCGTCGCGCTCAGCCCCAGGTAGAACAGACCGATCAGCGCCAGGACGACAAAAAAGACGCCGAAGAAACTTGGGAAAGCAAAACCACGTATGCGCGGCGCCGAGGTGGCTGGGACGATGCGGATCGGCTCGCTCATACCGCGCTCGCGGCGATACAGATCGATCAGCTCCTCGACCGGCAGGCCTACGTAGGCGCCATAGTTGCGAATAAACCCACGAGCATAGACATCGCCGGGGAGGTGCTGAAAATCGCCATCTTCGAGGGCGACGAGATAGCGCTGTAAGATGCGTGTCTCAACGGCAGCCTGCGCCAACCCGATCCCCTGACTCTCGCGGGCCGTACGCAAACGCTCACCAAGTTGACTCATGACCCTCGCTCTCTCCACTCGCTCATATGCGTCCAGGAACCTGATGTTCATTCTCCTGCCGCATCGCGCCGCCTATTATAGCACAAAAACAAATGCGGGCCGCTAGTAACAAAACAGGGGAAGCTAGAGGGGGCGGCCCCCTCAAAACTTCCCCACCCACACGGTAACGTGCTAAAGAACCTTGTTTTAGGGCAGATCGGCCGAGGGGTCGATCTCATAGCTGTTGATGATTTTGTTTGTCTCCGGCTTCAGTTTATCGAACTGATCGTCGGGCACAGCGGTCGTGAGGATCGAGACTTTATCGCCGCGCTGCTCGATGAAACTGTTGCCGAGCAGCTTGGCATTCACGCCGCCAGTGGCCTTGGCGGTGTAACTCCAGACGATCAGCTGGCTGCCGTCGGACTGCTCCTGGGGATCGTCCATGCTGAAATCTTGCTCGGACTGAAAGGATTTGTTGAGGAAGTCGCGCAGCAGTTTGACGAGCTCATCGTTCGACTGCTGCTTCTTTTCCTGAAACAAGTCCACGACGATCAGGCCGTTCTCCGACGAATCGCTCCAGACCAGGATGGCCTCGCCCGTTTTGCTGTTGTCCTTGAGCGTCCAGCTCTTCGGCACATCGATCGAGAACAGGCCGGTGCTATAGTCGTAGGTCTCCAGCTCGCCGATCTCGACCGGCTTGAGCTGGCCAGACGCGCCGCTTTCGGCGGTTGGGCTGCTCTCGCCCGCGACGGAGATCGAGCTGTCGATCGTGTAGGAGTTGAGCAGGGTGTGAATTTGCGGGCGCAGGCTATCGAACTGCTCATCGGGCACCGCCAGCGTCAAGACCGAGATCAGGTTGTCGTTCTGCTCGACGAAGCTGTTGCCGAGCAACCGCACTGTCTTGCCGGTGGAAAGATCGACGTCATAGCCCCACACTACCAGAACGCTGCCGTCGGCTTGCGGCTTCGGGTCGTCGCGCGAGAACTTCTTCTGCTTGGTGTAGGTTTGGTCAAGGTAGTCGTTCAGCAACTTCGTGAGCTGTTCCTGGGTCTGCTGCTCTTTGTTCTCGAACAGATCGACCAGGACGACGCCGTTCTCGGTCTTGTCGGTGAAGCGCACCAGCACCTCGGTTGCGGAGCTGCGGTCATCCGCCGACCAGCTCTCGGGGACATCGATCGAGAAGATGCCGGTCTTATAGCTGTAGGTCTTCAGGTTCGCCATGTCGATCTTCTTGGTCGCCAGCGGCCCAGATGCGGTAGTTGTCGGCTCTTCGATCGGCTCTTCGGTCGGCGCGGCAGTCGGTTCCTCGGTCGGCGCGGCAGTCGGCTTGGTGGTCGGTTTCGGGCGCGGGGTGACGGTCGGGCGCTCGGTTGGCGACGGGGCTGCGGTGGGCGATTCGGCGATTGGGGCGACGCCACAGGCGGCCAATACGATCATGCCGATCAGCCCCAGGGTGGGCAACCAGAGACGACGCATAGTGGACTCCCTCCATTAACATTAACTAGAGCTCGCGACAATACGGCGGTTGACCTCTGCATAGATAACGACACTCCTTGGCTACAGGTTGCACCTTGCAGGTTACAGCTGGCTTGTATAGTCTTTCAGAAAATGATCTGGACTTTGAGACTTCGGAAGTCTCGCCGGAAGCTTTTAGGACGCCGCGATCAAGACTTCCGAAGTCTTAATCTTTACCTGAAGGGCTATAGCTTGCGATGTTCATTATTTGTGCAGCGGTCTAATAGAATACCGACACACTCGCCCGATCCGGTGCGGACAGTTCCACTCCATACCATCGGACGGCGAGCGATCAGCCCACATGTGGTATGAACGCGGCATGGGCCTGTAATGAACCAGTACTGATCATAACAGCGTCAGTTTGCCAAATCAATGCTTAATCGGTTGCGGATGGGGAACAACTTCGCATACATCTTTGTGGTACGTTTTCATACCATTCATTTGACAAAATAGACAGACTGACCTATATTACCGGGCTATCCAATGCAGGATACCTGGCCTCGTCGAACGATCATTAGGTCATGGTGGGCTACAGCCCGCATTCGAGGCCGCATTCCTGGCCGGCCCCCCGTGCCATGCCAATCGCTATGCTCTGGCCGGCGTCCTATCGCGGCGCACGGCCGATCTCGCAACCATGACAATGTTCGTTTGGCGATTATGCGCGGCAACCCACAGCACGCTCGCGCAGCCAGACCCGCGCCCTCGGAGCCGGGCACACGGAGGAGACGGTGAGCGAGGAAGTCATCCTGGCGGCAAAGGAAGCACGTGCGGCGAGCGGGCGCCGGTTGGCGTTCGGCGGCCCGTGGCCGTCAGCGCTGCTGATCCTCGCGCTGGTCGCGATCATCTGGGAAGTCGTCAAGGTCGGCTTCGGCGTCTCCGATCAAAAGCTCCCGCATCTCACGGCGATCGTTGGGGTATTCTTCGAGCAGACCCAGGGGGATACTGGGCCGATTCGGGCAGTCTCGATGCTTCAGAACGCCGCGACGACACTCGGCGAGGCGATTATGGGCTTCGTACTGGGCGGCCTGCTCGGCTGTGGGCTGGCGATCGTCTTCGCGTCCTCGCGGCTGCTTGAGCGCGGCCTGCTGCCCTACGTGGTCGGCTCCCAGACGGTGCCGATCCTGGCGATCGCGCCGATGGTCGTGGTTGGTTTAGGGCAGTTGCACGCGCCGGATTGGCTGGCGAAGGCCGTGGTGGCGGCCTACCTGACATTCTTTCCGGTGACGATCGGCATGTTGCGCGGCCTGCGCTCGACTTCGCCCGACGCGCTCGACCTGATGCACTCTTACGCCGCAGCGCCAAGCCAGGTCTTTCTGAAGCTGCGCCTGCCCGCCGCGCTGCCATACTTGTTCACCTCGCTCAAAGTCGCTGCGACGGCCAGCGTGATCGGCGCGCTGGTGGCCGAGCTGCCGGCTGGTTCACGCTACGGCATCGGAGTCGAGATCATCAAGGCGGCGCAGTTCTACAACTCGCGCCCACCGCTGCTATTCGCGACCGTGTTGGTAGCAAGTGCGATCGGCCTATGCTTCTACGGCATGGTGGCGCTTGCCGAGCGAGCGATCGTCCATCAGAGAGACGAAGAATGAGAAGAATGCAAAATTGAAAATCGCTAGACTTCAGCTTTCTGCATTTTGCATTTGAGAAACTATGACAGCAGCACCAATCATCGCGATCGATCACATCACCAAGATCTTTGAGAGCGGCGGCGGCTCGATGACGGCGCTCCAGGATATCAGCCTGACGATCGCGCCGGGCGAGTTCATCTCGCTGATCGGGCCGAGCGGATGCGGCAAAAGCACGCTCATGCGCCTGATCGGCGACCTGACGCAGCCCAGCGCCGGCAGCATCCGCGTCAAAGGCAAGACGCCCGAACGGGCTAGGATCGATCGCGATTACGGCATCGTGTTCCAGTCGCCAGTGCTCTACGAGTGGCGCACGGTACGCAAGAATGTCGAGCTGCCGCTGGAGGTAATGGGCCGCGATAGCGGCACGCGGCGCGACCGCGTCCAGGCGATGCTGCGCCTAGTCGGGCTGCATGAGTTCGGCGACTCCTACCCGTGGCAGCTCTCCGGCGGTATGCAGCAGCGGGTCTCGATCGCGCGGGCGCTCTCGTTCGCGCCCTCGATCCTGCTGATGGACGAGCCGTTCGGCGCGCTCGACGAGATCACACGCGAGCGGATGCAGGCCGAGTTGCTCACGATCTGGGGCGACGCGGAAACCGACACGACCGTGATCTTCGTTACGCACAGCATCCCCGAGGCAGTGTTCCTATCGGATCGGGTGGTGGTCATGTCGCCGCGCCCCGGCCGGATCGAGCATATCGTGACGATCGATCTGCCCCGCCCGCGCGATATCGCCACTCGCGAGTCGCCGCGCTTCTTCAATCTGATCACGCAGGTGCGCGAGAGCCTGAGAGAGTCTTGAAGATGACTGCTGTCTCAATCCAAAAGCCAAAATCTCAATTCCAAAATCGCATGTCGAGTTGGCTGCCACCGCTGCTGACCTTCGCGCTGGGGATCGGGCTATGGGAGGCGGCCGTGCATCTCTTCGGCATCCCGCTCTACCTGTTGCCCGCGCCGAGTGGCATCATCGAGGCATTTCTCCAGCAGCCGGGCTATTTGATCCAGATCGGGCTGTTCACTTTCGGCGAGGCGCTGGCCGGCTTCGCGATCGGCTGCGCGCTGGGGTCGCTTGTCGCCGCCGTGTGTGTGCGCTATCGCGGCCTCGCGGAGGGCCTGATGCCATTCTCGGTGGCGTCCAACGCCGTGCCGATTGTGGCGCTCTCGCCGCTGCTGGGCATCTGGCTCGGCAGCATTAGCCCAGCCTCTAAGATCGGCGTCGTCGCGGTGATGACCTTCTTCCCGACGCTGATCAATGTCTATCGCGGCTTGATCAGCCCCAGCGCAGACGCGCTCCAGCTCATGCGCTCCTACGCCGCGCGGCAGCGGGATATTTTTTTCAGGCTGCGGCTGCCGGCCGCGCTGCCCTATCTCTTCAACGCGCTGAAAATCTGCTCGACGCTCAGCATGATCGGCGCGATCGTCGCTGAGTTCTTCGGCGGCCGCCAGAACGCGCTCGGTGTTTATATCAAGAGCCAGGCCGGCATTTTGCGGCTGCGCGAGTGCTGGTCTGCGATTCTGATGGCTTGCCTGCTCGGCATCGCGTTCTACCTGGTGATCGCCATCGTCGAGCGCCTGGTGATGCCCTGGCATGTCTCGTTCCGGCGCGACCGCGTGTGAAGCGTAGATGTAAAACGTGGAATGTTGAGCGTAGAACATGAAGTGTGACGTATCAGGCGTAAAGTGCTTAACAAATGTGAAAGGAGGTCAAGAGAATCGCGAAACGCTGAACGCGATAAATGGTCCTTCATCGTTCATTGTTCATCGTTCGTCCTTCCGTCCCTAAGACAAGGAGTAAGACCGAATGCGTATCCACAGATTCCTGAGCGCCGTCGTCGCGCTGCTGCTTCTCGGCACGCTGCTGGCGGCCTGCGGCGGCGCCGCCGCACCAACGACTTCCGCGCCGACCACGGCCCCGGCGGCCCAGCCGACTACCGCCCCGGCGGCCCAACCGACCACGGCCCCCGCCGCCCAGCCCACAGAAGTGGCCGCGCCGACCGCCGCCCCGGCCGCCCAACCGACCGCCGCACCGGCGGCCGGCGGCACGCCCGACAAAGTCACCGTGCAGCTCAAGTGGGTGACTCAGGCGCAGTTCGCCGGCTATTACGCCGCGCTCCAGCAAGGCTACTATAAGGATGAGAACTTGGATGTCACGATCAGGCCGGGCGGTCCAGACATCGTGCCCGAGCAGGTCGTCGCCGGCCAGCAGGCCGAGTTTGGCTTGGACTGGCTAGCGAGCCTGCTGGCGGTGCGTGAGCAGGGAACGCCGCTGGTCAACATCGCCCAGGTCTTCACCTACGCCGGGATGCGCGAGCTATCCTGGAAGGACAGCAACATCAAGACCCCCGCAGACTGGAAAGGCAAGAAAGTGGCGGTCTGGTTCGGCGGCAATGAGTACAACCTGCTCGCGACACTCGCCAAGTATAACTTGGATAAGGATAAAGACGTGCAACTTATCCAGCAGCCCTTCGATATGAACCTGCTGCTGAATAAAGAGGTCGACGCCGCCGCCGCGATGACCTACAACGAGCTCTACCAAGTGCTCAGCGCCGGCCACAAGATCGACGAGCTGAACATCGTGGACTTCAACAAAGAGGAGACCGCAATGCCGGAGGACGGCATCTTCGCGCGTGCGGACTGGCTCCAGGATCCCAAGAACAAGGACATCGCCGCGCGCTTCCTGCGAGCCTCGTTCAAGGGCTGGGAGTACTGCCGCGACAATGTGGACGCCTGTGTGGACATCATGGTCAAGGCTGATGCCCCAGGCG
>WNFV01003638.1_pt1 | contig 19615 bp, 17 predicted proteins | sample 5400101 | NCBI WGS metagenome assembly WNFV01 (sample SAMN13153361, study PRJNA577476) | soil metagenome | isolation source: 115 cm soil or saprolite under grassland replicate 1 | place: USA:California | collected 2016-06-15 | reverse complement strand
GCCGAGATGCCCTTGATCTGCCCGATCTCCCTGGTGACGTTGCTGGCCTTGCCGACCTCCGTCTGGATCAGGATGTAGGCGCTGACCACGGGAACCCCCTCGTGCGGAACGTCCGGGCAATCGTATGCGAAGGACGGGTAGTCGCGCGAACCGACCATGTGGGCCGCAGGTACACTCAGCCCATGACTCGGGTGGTCGTCCTCGGCGCGGGCAGCGTCGAGTTCACGCGGAACATCGTGGCCGACCTGTGCTCCTACCGCGAGCTGCAAGCGGGAGCATCATCGGGCCTCTCCTCGGGGCGGCGTGGACCCGCGCTCCTTGCTGAGGAAGCCTCTGCCTACGGCGGCCGTCAGTATTAACGAACCCCTCAAGTCGCAGAGAATGAATACGGCTGTGCCTCCCAACGGCACGTACGAAACGTCGACCCATCGATTAGCAGGCGAGACGAGCATCGGCCCAGTCAGCGTGGTCGTACGCGTTCCCGTCGCCCGCCTTCGTCACCACGAGCTCGAGCTGCCGGACACCCTGGAGGTCCGCCCCCATCGGGACGGACGTCTGGGGCCCGCGCAGGACGCCGCTCGACACGAGCATCTCTCCATCGCCCCACACCTGGAACTCGACCGAGCCGCGATCGCCGACCTCCTCGTCAATGCCCACGTCCGCGAGGAACAGCGAGCACGGCTGAGTGAGTTCGATCACGATACGCGAGGGAGCGTGGGCGCCGATTCCCCGGTCGAACCTCGTGAGCCCGAGCGTAATGGCGTTGCCGTCGTCCGGTGAACGCTCGCCGTTGCTTCGATCACGTTCGGCAGGCCCCCAGCCGTTCGTCTCGGTCTCCCAGTCGAGCGCACTCAGGTAGATGGCGGAGCCCGAGATCGACGGCGTGGGCGAGGGAGGCGGAGCCGTCCGCTCGAAGGCGCCGACGTCCGTCGCGCTCGCCTGCTGCCGCGGGTCTCCCGCGAGGTCAACGGTCCCCGCCGCCGCGACGAACGTGCCGGTGTTGACCGCTGGGGAGCTGCTAGTGAGTCGGAAATCGTGCGCGGCGGAATCGACGAAGCCGGGATCCACGAAATCGGAGTTCTGGTCCACGCCCGATCGCGCCTGCCATTCGTCGAAATCTGGGTACTTCCGGCCCTTCCACTGCCAGACGCCCGCGTCGGAGCCGTCGGTGGACCAATACAGGTTGTGATCGATGCGATTGTCGGCGTTCTCAGCGAACGGGTTCTCCACGAATCTGGCCTGAGGCCCGGCGACGAAGATGTTGTTCACAATCACGTTGTCGCGGGTATCGAACTGCACCAGCAATTCGACTCCGTCCGTCCCGACGACGGTGTTGTTCACGATCACGCAGCCCTCGGTGAATCCCCGGTGCCGATCGTACCCGCCGATCGCGATTCCGATCGTGGTGGCGTCGTACACGATGTTGTTGCGCGCCGTGACGAAGCTCGTCGACCGGTTATGGTGCTCACTCGCGAACTCCATCCCGATGTTCACGTCGTGCACGATGTTGCGCTCGACCAGCACGTCTCGTCCGCCGTCGACATAAATGCCGTTCGCGCTGCGATCGGTTCCGTACGCGGGGTTGCCGTAGCTATCCACGTTGTAGATGGTGTTACCGCGGATGACGCCGTCGCGCGCGGAGTCCACGGACGGGTCCGGCGCCGTCCCCTCATACCCGATCGCGACGATCCCGATGTTGTTCGTATCGTGGACTAGATTGCCCTCGATGAGGAAATGCGTGACGTTGCCGTTGACGACGAGCGCCTCGCTCGATCCGAGCGCCAGGTTGAAGAGCCGATTATTCCGGATGGCTACGTCGTCGATCGGGTGTTCGGCCAGGTTCCCGTACACGGCGATGCCGTGCGCGTCTCCGCCGACCCGACCCCGGTACGTCGTACCCATGTCGTGCACGACATTACCGACGATGGACACATGGTCGGAGGCACCGGTTACGAGAATCCCCACCGGATTGTGCCCCGAGAGATCGGTCCGAAGGTCGCGGATCTCGAGGCCGCGGATCTCCACGAACCGCTCGCCGTCCACGGTGACCATCGGGGAGAACTCCTGCCCGACGTCGAGCGTCGAACCGTCCAGGATCGGGCGCTCGCCGGGCGCGTTCCGGAAGACGATCGGCCGCCCTGGAGCGCCCGATCTCGCAACGGTCATCCGCTGGGCATAGACACCGCCCTCCACGTATACGGTCGAACCGGCCGTCGCTTCGTCCGCGGCGTGCTGGAGCGTGGCCCAGGGAGAGCCCCGAGAGCCGGACGCGTCGTCGTCGCCGTCGGTCGCCACCCAGTACGCCGGACCGGTTGATGGGCCGCGAGAGCTGCGGGTGGCGAGCGCCCAGATCGCCACGCCGCCGAGGACGACACAAAGCGAAGAGAGGAGCGCGATTATGCGCGTTCCTGTGCGGATCATCATGGAACGATAGGAATTGATCACTGACGAGTCAAGCGGGACGGCTGCGTGGATCACGCCGAGCAGCCCTGCCAAACATGGTTTCGGGTGCACCTATTCCGATCGGCAACCTCAGCGGCGCGTTTCCCTCAGCCCGTTTGGCTGGGCGGAAACCCTGAGGAAGAGGCTGCCCTTCGACGAGCTCGAGATCGCGCTGGCGCCCGGCCGGTTCTCGGACAGAGCTCGGGTACCCACCTCTGGGAAGAACACGAGCGGGCAGCTCGTCACCCAATCCGCGAAGTATGCTCGGCCGCGTGCGTCGGATCGTGGTGATCGGGGCGGGTAGCGTCGAGTTCACCCGCAACATCGTTGGCGACCTCTGCTCGTTCGAAGAACTGCACGGTGGGTTGACGCTCGCGCTGAACGACATCGACGAGGAGCGGCTCGCGTACGCTGGGCGGGCCGCCGAATCGATCGTCCGGCGCACAGGGGCTGGCTATCTCGTCGAGGCGCATGCCAAGAGGCGCCCGGCGCTCGACGGCGCGGACTACGCCATCAACGAGATCCAGGTTGGCGGCTACCGGGCGACCCTCACCGACTTCGAGATCCCACGGAAGTACGGCCTGCGCCAGACGATCGCCGACACGATCGGCATCGGAGGAATCTACCGGGGCCTGCGTACGATCCCGGTGATGGTCGGCATTGGCAGCGACATGGCCGAGCTGTGCCCAGACGCCCTTCTGCTCAACTACACAAACCCGATGTCGATGGTCACGTGGAGCGTGTACGCGGGAACGCCCTTCTCCAACGTGGTCGGGGTCTGCCACTCCGTCCGGGACACGCACAACTTCCTGGCGCGCACCATTGGGATCCCAGAGGATCAGATCGCGTTTCGGACGGCGGGGCTCAACCACCAGGCGTTTGTGCTCGAGTTCCGCGACAGGTTGACCAGGGAGGACCTGTATCCGCGACTGCTCGAGGTCGTCGAGGCCGACCCGGAAGGCCTCGGCCGCCGGGTCCGCGTGGAGATCTTCAGGAGGTTCGGGTACTTCCCCACCGAGTCGAGCGAGCACTCGAGCGAGTACGTCCCTTGGTTCCTAAGCCACGACGACCAGGTCGAGCGGTTTCGCTGCGAGATCGACGAGTACGTGCGTCGCAGCGACGAGAACCTGCTTGAGTGGGAGCGAACGAAGACGCGCCTGGATGCGGGCGAGGAGCTCGACGTCGAGCCCACCTCTGAGTTGGCCTCGGAGATCATCCGTTCGCTCGAGACCGGAGTGGCGCGTGAAGTCTATACGAACGTTCGTAACAAGGGCCTGATCGAGGGCCTTCCGGACGACGCCTGCGTCGAGGTCCCGGCTTTCGTCGACAAGAACGGTGTCCAGCCGACCAGGATCGGCCGACTCCCCCCGCAATGCCTCGCCCTCAACCGGACGTTCGTGAACGTCGTAGAGCTGACAGTTCGAGCTGCGCTCGAGGGGCGGCGTGACCTCGTGTACGCCGCCGCGCTGCTCGATCCGAACACGGCCGCCACGCTGACGACCGGCCAAATTGTGGCGATGTGCGACGATCTGATCGAGGCCCATGGTGAGCTGCTGCCCGCCGGTATTCGCCGGCCGTGACAGTCTGCCCTCCTCGCGTGCGATGCGGCAGCTCGCTCCCTACACGACCGTGACCGTGAGCCCTGCCTCGCGAAGGAAGGTTACGGCGGCCGGATCGGCACCGGCAGTGATCAGTTCGTTGGCTGCCGAAATCGGACAGATCCGGGCGAACGCGACCGATCCGAGCTTCGTCCCGTCGGCCACGACCACCACGTGGTCGGCCCTTTCGATCAATGCGCGGTTCGTGTGCGCCTCGACTTCGTGATGGGTGGTGAGGCCATCCTTGGTCGAGATACCGTCGACGCCGATGAACACGACGTCGAGGTGGAGGTCGGCGAGGCTCTGGTCGGCCAGCGGACCGACGAGCTCGTAGGACTCGCTGCGCGCAAAGCCGCCGGTCACGACGAGCTTGATGTTCGGCCGGACCGCGAGTTCCCCAGCGATGTTCAGCGCGTTCGTCACGACCGTCACTCTGTGGCGGTCGACGAGCGCCCGCGCGACCTCCGTTGTCGTCGTCCCACCAGTTAGGCCGACTGCCGCCCCATCGGGAAACCGGGTCACAGCCTCTTTCGCGATCCTGCGCTTCTCATCGTGGTGCCGACCCGTCTTGTATCGGAGGGGCAGCTCGTACAGCACCCCCTGGGCCACGGCACCACCGTGAGTGCGGCTGAGCAGCCGCTGGTCCTTGAGCAACTCGAGATCCCGGCGGATCGTCGCGGCGGACACCCCGAGCCGTGCGCACAGGTCGGCGACCGCGACCGAGCCCCCGTTCGACAGCTCCTCCAGGATCGCCCCAAGACGATCGGCCTGGCGCACGCACGCAGTATAGAGGACCGCCTTGCGTGCGTGAGTGATTGTGTCCTATAGTCGCCCCAAGTGAGCGAAATCGCGCGTGAGATTGCGACCCAGCCCGCGTGCTGGGCGAGAGCCGCTGCGCTCGCACAGCAGATGGTGGATGCGCTCCCGTCGCCAGGGGAGCGGGTCGCCGCCGTCGGCTGTGGCACCTCTCTCTACGTGGCCCGAGCGTTCGCGGCCCTTCGTGAGGCGGCTGGAAGAGGCGAAACCGACGCGTTTCCCGCCTCCGAGTTCCCGGCCGGACGGCGCTACGACCGCCTCGTCGCGATAAGCCGGAGCGGGACGACAACCGAGGTCATCCGCTTGCTCGAGCGTGTGGACGGGCTCGCCCCGAGCGTGGCGATCACGGCAGACGGCAGCGCGCCCCTTGCCACCCTGGCCAGCGAGTCGATCGGCCTGGACTTCGCCGACGAGCGGTCCGTTGTACAGACGCGGTTTGCGACCACCGCGTTCGCGTTGCTCCGAGCGCACATCGGCGAGGATCTCGGGCCGTCGATCGCCCATGCCGAACGAGCTCTGGCCGAGCCGCTTCCCGTCGAGGCAGACCGGTTCGACCACTTCGTGTTCCTCGGTCACGGCTGGAGCGTCGGGATCGCAGAGGAGGCGGCACTGAAACTCCGCGAGGCGGCTCAGGTCCACGCGGAAGCGTATCCGGCGATGGAGTTTCGGCACGGTCCGATCAGCCTGGCGGGAACCGGTTCGCTTGCCTGGATCCTTGGCTCTCCGGACCCGGCGATCGCCGAGGACGTCGCCGCAACCGGCGCCGTCGTGCGGGTTGCGTCTCTGGACCCTATGGCCGAATTGGTGTTCGTCCACCGCCTCGCCCTCGTGCTCGCCGAGCGTCGAGGCCGAGACCCGGACCATCCCCGCCACCTCACACGGTCGGTGCTTCTGACCTCCAGCCCGACCCTGGGAGGTCGGAACGCGCGTACGTGAAATCAGGGGGAAAGGAGCGATGATGCCACGACGTTACCGAGTGGTCCGCTGGCTCGCCCTCGCGTTCATCGTGACGCTGCTGGCAGCCGCGTGCACGTTCGGCGAAGGCGATACGCAGGATGATGGAGGCGGCGGCGGCGGCGGGCCAGTCACCCTGCGGATGTGGGCCCACCGAAGCAAGGCGTTCAACCAGGCCCTCCGAGATGCCGCCAGAGCTTACGAGGCCGATCACCCCAACGTGACGATCGAGCTCGAAACGTTCGCCTACGACGAATACATCCAGACGCTCCAGACCGCGCTCCCGGCCGGGAACGAGGCCGACATCCTGCATATGTTTGGCACGTGGGCGTGCACCTACACCGACTTCCTGATGCCGGTCCCCGAAGACGTTGTCTCGCTCGCCGAGGCGCAAGAGAAGTTCTTCGCCGGCCCGCTCGGCGGCTACACCTGCGATGACACGTTATACGGGCTCCCGCAGGAGTCCAACGTCGAATACGGAGCCACCCTCGTAAACACGGCTATGGCCTCGGATGCGGGTGTGAGCACCGACGGATGGGCGACGTGGGACGAGTTCATTGCAGACGCCAAGAAGATGACCGTGATCGAGGACGGCGTCATCACCCGCGCGGGGTACCACTTCACGTCGTTCGACGGATTGGCGCATTCTTTCCTCTCGCTGATCCTCCAGGCAGGAGGCAATTACCTCAACGAGGACGGCACGGCGTTCACGCTCGATACCCCCGAGGGCAAGCAGGCGCTCACACTCCTCAAGTCGATGGCCGATGCCCCGGTCGTCGATCCCGTCCTCTTCAACGACACCCAGAACTGGGTGGGAGACTGTTACTTCACCGAACTATGCGCGATGGGGCTCGTCGGCCCGTGGGCGGTGGCCGACTACGCGGCCGACTACCCCGAGGTCGTGGCGGATACCGTCTACATCGAGCTGCCCCCCCTGGAAGAGTCGAAGGCCTTCGTTGCCGACTCCGGATGGGGGCTGACGGTGTCGGTCCACAGTCCCAACGCTGACATCGCGTGGGACTTCGCGAAGTTCGCCGCACTCGATGCTGAGTCCGCGGCGCAGTGGAACCTGACGTCCGGGACGCTCCCGGCCCTCAAGGAGAATGCGAAGGGCACCGCGAAGGACCAACTCGTTTCGGCATTCCCTCATTTCGATGCCTGGTTCAAGATCCTGCCGAACGCGCAGTTCGTGGGCCAGCTCCCCGACCGAGACAAGTTGTACTACGAGATCATCTACAATCACGGCCTCGCGGCGCTCCGAGGCGACGAGACCGTGGATGAGGCACTCCAGGCGATGGAGACGGAAGCGAACGAGACTTTCGGATAACCGGCGCGACTGCGAAGACGGACATGGCAAGCGAGACGATCGGGCTCGAGGCGCGGCGCCGATGGTTCGTGGGTCGCGAGGGCGCGCAGAAGCGCTTCGTGGTGGCCGTCACGTTGCCCGCCATCGCTTTCATGGCGGTCTTTCTGCTGCTCCCGATCGTGTGGGCCTTCGCCCTCTCGTTCTTTGACTTTAGCCCGCGCAGGACCGGCACTCCGTTCCTGGGCCTCGGAGCCGACAACCCGTTCGTCGGGCTCCAGCACTACGGGGCGATGACCGACTTCTCGTCCGACGCAACGCTCAACGTCCGCCAGTTCCATATTGCCCTAAAGGTCACGTCGATATTCGCGTTCCTGGTCGTCCCGCTGAACCTCGCTATCACGCTGCCGCTAGCCGCGATGATCGAGTCCGTGCACCCGCGAGCGCGCCCCATCTACCGAACGATCTTCTTCCTGCCCGTGCTGGCTTCGTCGGTCGGCGTCGCGGTCATCTGGCAATTCGTCCTGCATCCACAGAACGGGCTGTTGAACGGGCTGATCTCCAAAATAACCGGGAAGGTGACCGCAATAGCATGGATCTCCGACCCGCACCTGGTGTACTTGGGGATCCCGGTGGCGCTGCTGATGGTGATCGTGGCTTATCTCTGGCAGGACATCGGCTACAACCTCGTGATTTTCATCGCTGCACTCCAAGCGATCCCCCAGTCAGTTAAAGACGCGGCTCGGGTGGACGGAGCGAGTGCTTGGCAGACGTTCAGGCACATCACGCTGCCGCTGCTCAAGCCGACGATACTCCTGGCGTCGATCCTGACGATGATCTCCGCGTTTCAAGTATTCGACCTATTCCAGGTCATGACCGAAGGCGGACCGCAGGACCAGACCCTAGCCCTGTCGGTGAACATCTACCGGAACGCGTTCCGCTACCAACAGATGGGATGGGCTGCGGCCATGTCGGTCGTGTTGTTTGCAATCGTCTTCGTGATCTCGGTGGCCCAGGCCCGCCTGCTGCGGACCAAGTGGGAGTATTAGCGCGATGGCGACGACCGTGCGGCGACCGGCCGGAGTCGTCCAGCCGCAGCAGGTCGCCCTCCGCACCCAGCCGTCCCGCGAATCCCGTCAGCGGATTGGCCGTGTGGGCCTCTACGTGGTGCTGACAATCTTGGGCATCGTCGCCGCGATGCCATTCGTCTGGATGATACTGTCGTCGTTCAAGACGGAGGCGGAGATCCGGCAGATCCCGCCGACGTTTTGGCCTCAGGACGCGACCCTCGACAGCTACCGGACGATCCTCGAGGATCCGGAGCTTCCACTGCTGCTCTTCTACCGGAATTCGGCATTCGTTGCGGTCATGAATGTCGTCGCGACCCTGTTCACGGGTTCCCTGCTCGGCTACATCTTCGCGAAGTTCGAGTTTCGCTGGAGGCAACCCCTGTTCTGGTTCATCCTGGCTACGATGATGATCCCCCATGAGGTCACGATGATTCCCGCCTACCTCATCCTGCTGCAGCTCCACCTTCTGAACAACCTGTGGGGGTTGATCGTTCCGTCGTTCATCGATGCGTTCGCGATCTTCGTGATGCGGCAATTCATCCTCTCAATCCCGAATGACGAGATCTACTCCGCGCGGGTCGACGGCGCGTCAGAGTGGCGCATCTACCGATCGATCGTCCTGCCGCAGCTCAAAGCACCGCTCGCCACGCTCGGGATGCTGACGTTCATGTTTCACTGGAACGAGTACCTCTGGCCGCTGATCGTCTTAACCGAACAGAACAAACGGACTCTCCCGATCATCCTTACCTGGTACTCGGATCAGCACTCCGCGCAGGAGAACCTCGTGATGGCCGCGTCGGTTCTGATCGTGATCCCGGTCCTGATCGTCTTCGCGCTCTCACAGAAGTGGATCGTTCGCGGCCTGACGCTTACAGGCGGGAAGTAGGACGACCTGGGTCGTGTCGCCGCTCAGCGCCCGAGAGGCCGTCAGTTGATGTTTCCGCCGTCGTCCGAGTCGAAGAGATGGAGCCGCGACGTGTCGACGACGAGCTGGACGGTGTCGCCGACTTGCGCCTCGGCCCGGGGATCGATCTTCGCCAGGAAGGCGGACACGCGGTTCTCGATCCGATCTTCCAGCTCCTCGGTCGCCTCCCGGTCCCGTGCAAGCTCTCGAGTGTCGTCGGTCAGCACAGGTGGAGCGTCCACGTTGAAGTGGACGAGGACCTCCGAGCCCAGCGCTTCTCGAAGGTCGATCTCGGCTCGGAGCTGTCGTCCCTCCGGCGCCTGGCCGGCGAATCGCTCGTCCTGGATGTTCTCCGGCCGGATGCCTAGTACGACCCGTCGTCCCACGTACCGTTCGAGTGAAGGACGCTGGGCGACAAGGGCGGGGTCGAGCTCGAGCCGGGTCGATCCGAAGCTGACGACGAAGCGGCCGTCCTCCTTGCCGAGGTTCGCTTCGACCATGTTCATCGCAGGCGACCCGATGAACCCCGCGACGAACAGGTTGGCGGGCTGATCGTACAGGGCCTGCGGCGAATCGACCTGCTGCAGGAGGCCCTTCTTCAGGACAGCCACGCGATCCCCCATCGTCATCGCCTCGATTTGGTCATGGGTGACGAAGATCGTCGTGACGCCGAGGTTCGTCTGGACGCGCCGGATCTCGGCGCGCATCTGAACGCGGAGCTTGGCGTCCAGGTTCGAGAGGGGCTCGTCCATCAGGAACGCCTGTGGCTCCCGCACGATGGCCCGGCCCATCGCGACTCGCTGACGCTGCCCACCAGACAGCGCCTTCGGTCTTCGGTGGAGCAGGTCTTGGATGCCAAGAACGGTTGCGGCATCCCGAACCCTGCGGTCGATGTCCGCCTTCTCGAGCTTCCGGACCTTCAACGCGAACGCCATGTTCTCGTAGACCGTCATGTGCGGGTACAGGGCGTAGTCCTGAAACACCATCGCGACGTCGCGATCCTTGGGGGGCAGCTCGTTCACGACCCGACCGCCGATCAGGATGGTGCCCCGGGAGACGCCCTCGAGACCTGCGACCATCTTCAGACCCGTACTCTTGCCGCACCCCGACGGCCCGACGAGCACCATGAACTCACCGTCTCCGATTTGGAGGTCCAGGTCGCTCACGGCTTCCGTGCCGTCCGGGTAAACCTTCGTCACGCTCTCGAACGCGATAGTCGCCATACCTCCACTCCCGGTTGCGAAGCATACAGCCACGTTCGCCAGCGGTGCGTTCTCGCTCGACGTGGTGCCTTCTCCTGCTCGTTGAGACCTGTCTAGCCTCGAATAGGGCGCGTCTACGGCCCGCGCCGCGATCCCGCTGGATCTCCTCGCCGCTTCGTCACGGAGCCAAGCCGGGAACGATACGAAGCGCGTTGTCCGCGTAGACCTTCCGCAAGACGTCGTCCGGTAGATCGAGCCCGCTGATCGCCCATCGGCCCGTCAACGGCACCTCCTCGGTGGAGTAGGGAAAGTGCTCGTCGGCGGTCTCCAGGAACCGGAAGTAGATGGCGAAGTTCTCGACTGAAGGCGGGAACTCGTCGATCCCGAACAGCACGCGGTCGGGGTGCGCGAGGATCAGGTCGCGTGTAGCTCGCGGCTGGCGGCCCAGCTCGGCCACTCGCCCCGCGATGTCCACGTGGAAGTTCTGATACGTCTCGAGCACCCTCGCGACCCATGCCAGATTCTCGGCGTAGCCGCCGACGTGGACGCCCACGAACGTCGTCGACGGGTTGCCGGCGACGAGGCCTTCAAGGGCATCGATCAGCCGCTCGAAGCGCGGGAAGGATGGGTCGGCAAATGACCATTCAGGGTGCGCCAGCAGCTCCTCGAGGCGCTCGTTTCGTTCGTCGAGCGGATCGAAGAACGCGACAGGGTCGGCCGAATGGATGAACACGGGGATCCTTAGGTCGGCGGCGGTATCCCAGACGGGTGCCAGACGTTCATCGTCCGGCAGAACCAGCTCGCCCCGATCGTCGCGCACGTGGAGTCCCAGATCCTTCCAGACCTTTACCCCCTTCGCGCCGACGCCGACCGAACTCCGGAGGGAGGCGGCAAGGCGTCGGCCGAACCCAGATGTTGTCGCCTCGGACCAGTCGAGGTGACAGAACGTTGCGAACCGGCCGGGGTGCGGGCGATCGAACCGATCCAGGTTCTCCTCCAGCTCGCGCCCCCACCGTCCGTCCAGATTCACGATCGCACGGAGATTGCAGCCGTCCATGAGATCAAGCAGGGCCTGGACATCGGGGATGACCCAGGCGTCACCCGGACCCACCCACGCCGAGAGCCACCGCCCGAGGTGATTGTGCGCATCGACGGCGCCGAACCGCGCTCGCTCCACCAGGTGCTCCGGCACGACCAAGCGCGAGACTGGCCGCCAATCCCGCAGCCGAAGATCACGAAGCGAGGGCCGCGCGGCCGTCGTCGCCTCCTCGTTCACGTCACGCGACGGCACCGGCGCGCGCGAACTGCGGAAGCCATGGCGCCTCTGCCTCGAGCATCCGGTCGGTCATCTCGTGGATCTGCGGCAGGGTGAGCATTGCCCCAGTGAGGGGATCGAGCGCGATAGCCGCATGCACGAAGTCTCGGTCTCCGGTCATCGCCGCCTGGACGGTCAGGCGCTGCACCGTGATCTGCACATTGTTGAGGGCGGCGCACGCGGCAGGCAAGGAGCCGTACCGGAGCGGTCGAACCCCGTTCCCATCGACCGCGCACGCCACTTCGACGCACGCATCATCGGGAAGGTTGGCGACCGCCCCGGCGTTCCGGACGTTCCCATAGACGACGCGCTCCTGCCCGGTGACGACGCTGTCGATGATCGGCGCGGCGAACTCCTCCCCGCGACTGATCCCGTTCGTACGCGAGTCCTCCTCGTTGGTCATATCAGCGACCGCGGAACGGCAGATCTCGAGATAGTCCCACCGGCGATCCAGGTACTCGTTCGTCAGCTCGGGGGTCTTGCGGAACCACGCCCAGTACTCGCTGGCGTGGTGGCTCGACTCGGTGTGGAAGTAGCCGGTGAGCAGCATCAGCTCGGACCGCACGCGCTCGATGCTCTCGTAGGGGTCGTCCGACCGCGGCAGCAGAGGGATCGCGCGCTCGACGTGCCGCCTGGTCATGATCTCGCGGATCCGTGGGATCAGGTCCTCATCGCCCCGCCGGTATGTCGTGAACCACGCCGTGTGGTTCACGCCGGCACAGTCGAACGTCACTTCCTCTAAGGGCACGCCCAATTCCCTTGCGAGCAGCTGGGACGTCCCCTGCACGCTGTGGCAGAGCCCGACCATCGGCACGCCGACCAGGTCCGTTGCCCAGCAATTGACGGACATCGGGTTCGCGTAGTTCATGAGAAGTGCACCGGGGCAGATGTCGAGCATCTCCTCGGCGACGACGCGAAGCGCCTCCACCGTTCGTAGTCCACGGAATATGCCTCCAGGTCCGAGCGTGTCGCCCACCGTCTGGTCGATGCCGTACGTGCGGGGGATCTCGACGTCGAACCCGTACGCCTCGACACCGCCGATCTGGAAGACGGTGAGCACGAAGTCGGCCCCGCGGAGCGCCTCACGGAGCTCGGTGGCCACACGCACGCGAGCCGCGAGCCCGCCGATGCCGATCAGCGTCTCTACCGAGGTCCGCGTCCGGTCGGCCGCGGGGACGTCGATGTCGTAGAGCACGAGCTCGCAGCCGGAGAGTGAAGGGAACGACAGGATGTCCCGCGACAGCTCGAGAGGGAATACCCATCCGCCTGCGCCGACGATCGCGATCCTCGGCGATTCAGTTCGCATCCCTCCTCCTCCCCCGTTCCTCGGCTGCCAGAGCGGGGATGGGGACGGCAAGCCCGGCCGCTCCCCGCTCGGAGATGGTCGCCGCCACGCCGCTTCGGGCAAGGAGCTCCAGCCCGAGCTGTACGCGTCGCACGCGCTCACGAGCGAGCGCGACCGTCGTCGCATCGAGGTGCATCCCGGACGGGTACAGGCTTGGCGCGTTCCGCAGCCCGAACTTCAGGTAGACGGGAGCGGCGATCCGGATGAGCTCGGGGATCTCATGCAGGCGGACGAACCCACCGAGCTCGTCGGGGGACTCCACATATACGTCCAGCGGGATGTCGACGGCGGCGCGGATCGCGGCGACCTGCGCGAGCGAGAGATCCGTCGGGACGTTGAGGGTGTTCGCCCCCAGATCCTCAAAGACCCGCGCCGAAGCGGCGTTCGCCGCCGGCAGCATGACCGACACCTTCGCCTGCATCTCCGCCGGCAGCTCACCTGCCGAGCGCATTGCGGAAAGCACGGCCAGTACGCCAACGTCGGAGATCAGGACGCTCCGGAATCCATGCGCGGCGGCGCGTTGGCAGTCCGCCAGCGCGGCGACCAGCTGTTCCTGCCCATGTGCCGCCGCCGCAACAACGGCCCCCGCCGGCGATCGCGCCATTGCCGAGGTTCCCCAGCCGGCGCCGGGCCTGGCGAATAGGCTCACCTCGACGCGGGACTCCGCGGCCATCCGTGCCATCCGGTCGAGCTCGTCGTCCGTCAGCAGGAACACGCCGCTCCCCTGCGACACGCGATGGACCGGAACCGACCTCGCGGTTGCTTCGCCCAGGACGGCTTCGAGGCAGGCCGGGCCCTCGGTGCTCGGGATCTCGATCCGGTAGCCGGCGCCGTCGGGGAAGCGCTTGGCCGACGACGGCAATTCGTCCAGGTCGCCTTCCGGCATCGACTGCGAAGTTAGAAACCGCCGAACCTCCTGCATCCGTGCATCCTATTCCGATCGGTCATTGAGCGGTGGTGTCCATTCCTCCCCGATTCGGTCAAATCCAGTCAATCTCCGATCCTGGCTGGGGGTCGATGAAGAAAGGTATGGAGGTCGTTCCACCTGGCGGAACGGCCTTCCCCGAACGTACGATGCGATCCGCCGCCCAAGCAGGATGCGTGACATATCCGTCGATCCCCGAAGAAGAGCGAGGAGGCCTTGTGAGCCCACTGGTTGCCGTCACGACCGAAGAGGCGCCCCGTGGCACGGGGGCGTATTCGCAGGCGATCCGGGCGGGTGACTTCCTCTTCATCTCGGGGCAGGGTCCGCTGGGTCCAGAGACCCTCGAGGTGCGTGGTGAGGGCGTGGAGGAGCAGACCGAGCACACACTGCGGAACCTCGAGGCGATCGCCCGGGCGGCTGGGGGCTCCCTGGAAGACGTAGTGAAGGTGTCGGTGTTCCTCGCGTCGATCGAGGACTTCCCCGCGTTCAACACCACATACGAGCGCTTCTTCCACGAGCCCTGGCCCGCGCGAACCACTACGGGCGCCGACCTGCGAAACATCCTCGTCGAGATCGACGCCGTCCTGTACCTGCCGCGGCCGTGACGACCGAGGCCCTCTATCCCGACCTCGACACGCCGTCGCTGCTGATCGATCTCGACGTTCTCGAGCGCAACATCGAGGAGATGGCCACCGTCGCACGCGATGCGGGCGTACGCCTGCGGCCCCACACGAAGACCCACAAGTCGCCCGAGATCGCCCGGATGCAACTGGAGGGCGGTGCGACCGGGGTCACGGTGGCCAAGCTCGGCGAGGCCGAGACGATGGCGGACGCCGGACTGGACGACCTCCTGGTGGCGTTCCCCATCGTGGGCGAGGCGAAGCTAGCCCGGTTGCGCGCCCTCATGCAGCGAGCCGCCGTCCGGGTAAGCCTCGATGACGTCGAGGTGGCCGAGGGAATCGGGCGCGTCGGGCGTGACTTGGGGAGCGATATCGCTGTGCTCGTGGAGGTCGACACGGGCCTGCACCGGCTCGGGCGGCCGCCCGGAGAGCCAACGGCCCGGCTGGTGTCCGAGGTGGCGCGCATCCCAGGCGTCGAGGTCCTCGGACTGCTCACCCACGCCGGCCACGCATACCGCAGCACGAGCGAGCACGAGCTGCGGGCGACCGCGGAGCGGGAGGGCCTCGACCTTGTGGAGACCGCCGAGCGCTGCGCGAAAGAACGCATCGAGCTGCGCGAGATCAGTGTGGGGTCCACGCCCACGGCCCGGATCGTGGCCCGCGTCCCGGGAGTGACCGAGATCCGGCCAGGGACCTATGCGTTCAACGATGTGCAGCAGATGCGTCTCGGGCTTGCCACAAGGCAGACCTGCGCCGCTCGCGTCCTGGTCACGGTCGTGGCACGACCGTCGGCCGAGCGATTCGTCATCGACGCCGGGACCAAGGCGTTCACCTCCGACGGGGGCGACGGCCCGCCGTTCCCTGGCCGGGGCGCGGCCGCCGGGCGTCCGGACCTCGTGCTCGACTTCATGAACGAGGAGCATGGGGTTGGCCACATAGCCGGTGACGGCCGGCTCTCGATTGGAGAGCGGCTGGAGGTCATCCCGCTCCATGTCTGCAGCTGCGTGAATATGTTCGAAGTGGCCTATGGCGTGCGCGGCCACCGCGTCGAGCGCGTGATTAGCATCGAGGCCCGAGGAAGGATGAGGTGAGGTGATGCGCGGGCTCGAGGGCAAAGGCGTGCTCGTGGCAGGCGGCTCCAGCGGCATCGGGCTGGCGACCGTGGAGCGCTTCCTCGAGGAAGGATCACGCGTCTTCATGTGTGGGATCGACGAGCGAGAGGTCGATGGGGCGCTCGGCCGGCTCGGACCGGGGCGGGCGGTCGCGGGGATGGCCTGCGATGTCAGCCGCGCCGACGATGTCGCGCAGCTCGTCGACGAGGCCGAGCGGTTCCTGGAACGTATCGAGGTCCTGATCAATAACGCGGGGATCGCGCGCAAGGCGTCGTTCCTCGACATCGCGGCCGTTGAGTGGGACCAGACGATCGCCGTGAACCTCCGCGGGATGTTCCTCGTTGCGCAGTCGGTCGCTCGTCGCATGGTGGGGCAGGGAGTGGATGGTTCGATCGTGAACATGGCATCCACGAACGCTCTCGGCGGCGAGAAGGAGTTCGCGCACTACAACGCATCGAAAGGCGGCGTGCTGCAGCTCACCAGGACGATGGCGGTGGAGCTCGGCGACAAGGGCATCCGCGTGAACTGCGTCTGCCCTGGGTTCATCGACACTCCGCTGAACCGAGCTCTCGGAGACGAGGAGGCCTTCCGCACGTACGAGCAATCCAAGATCCCGCTCGGACGCCGTGGGCGACCAGACGAGATCGCCGCCGTGTACGCGTTCCTCGCGTCCGACGACGCATCCTTCATCCACGGCGCGGCGATTGTCGTGGACGGAGGTCAGACCGCGATCATGTGAAGGAGGCAGCGTGTCGACCCCGCTCGACCGAATCAAGCAGGTTCCCATCGGCTCGGGCCGGATCGCCATGTGTTGGCTCGGACAGGCAGGCTTCATCGTCCGTGGTTCGCGGGCGACGGCGCTGATCGATCCATTTCTGGCACCCTACGAGGGACGGCTGTACGAGAGCTCGCTCCCGCCGGCGACGGCCACGGAGATCAACGTGGTCCTGTGCACGCACGAGCACGTCGATCACTTCGATGCCGACAGCGCGCCGGCGATCGCCCAGGCTTCACCCGGCGCGGTCTTCGTGGTTCCCTTGCCGATCGTCGACATGGTCGTCGAGGCCGGCATCTCCCAGGAACGTATCGTCGGCGTGCAGCCCGGCGAACCGGTCGAGGTCCCCGGGCTGACCGCTCGTGCCGTCCCCGCGATGCACGGCGTCACCATGGAAGACGCGTACGGATTTGGAGAGAGTCTCTCGGACGGCCTCGTCCGTTTTCTTGGATACGTCGTCGACATCGACGGCGTGCGTCTGTACCACGCGGGGGACACGATCTATTACCAGGGGATGGAATCCCGGCTCCGCGAGCTGTCGGTCGACGTCGCGATGCTGCCGATCAACGGTCGCGACCCCGAGCGCGAGGGGCGTGGCATCGTCGGGAACCTCTCGGAGCGAGAAGCTTCATGGCTCGCGCACGAGATCGGCGCAGGGCTACTCATCCCCATGCATTACGATCTATTCGCTCGCAACCGCGGCTATCCGGCCCACGTGGTCGAGAGCGTTGAGCGCGACCATCCGGGCACGGCGGTGTTGGTCCCGCCGCGCGACATCCCGTTCGTGCACGCCCCCGCGAGGTCGGCGTGAGGGCGCTCGTTTACCTCGGGCCGCGACGGATGGAGGTTCAGGACGCCTCAATCCCCGAGCCGGGCCCCGGGGAGGTCGTGATCCGAACGGCAGCGTCGGCAATCTGCGGGTCGGATCTGCACGGGTTCCGAGAGGCGAGCCCGAGGCGCATCCCGCCGCTGGTGATGGGCCACGAGACGGTCGGCACGATCGACGCCGTCGGGGACGGCGTGGATGCCAGGGGGCTCGGCGAGCGCGTGGTGCTCAAGCCAATCCTGTCGTGCGGCTTGTGCGAGCGCTGTCGGGAAGGCCGGGGGAACCTGTGCGCCGATGGGCGGCTGGTCGGCCGTGACCTCGCCGGCGGCTTCGCCGATCGGTTCGTTGTCCCCGCGACCGCCGCCACGCCGATCGCGGCATCCGTGCCGGACGACCTCGCGACCTTGACCGAGCCCCTGGCGAACGCCGTGCACGTGACGGGCCGCGCCGTGAAGCCCCACGACACGGTGCTGGTGGTCGGTGCAGGCCCGATCGGCGTGTTGATGGCAGGGATGGCGCTGAAGCGCGGCGCAGGCGCGGTGTTCTCCGCGGACCCGATCGCCCCGCGGCTGGAGCTCGCCCGGAGGCAAGGCGCGCTCCCCCTCGATCCCGACGATCCGGAACGTGCGCTGGCTCGCGCCGCCGGGGGAAGCGTCGACGTCGTGATCGACGCTGTTGGGGTTGAGACGACATGGGGGCTCGCGCTCCGTGCCGTCCGACCGGGAGGCCGCGTCGAGGCCGTCGGCCTCGGCGCGCAGAAGGGGTTCGTCGACTTCTTCGCCGTCGCGGGGAAGGAGATCCAGATCACCGGCTCGTTCGGCTGGACCGACGAGGACTTCCGTCGCGCGATTGGCCTCATCGAGGCCGCAGAGATCGACACCGACGGCTGGCTGACCTCGGCGCCGCTCGCCGAGGGCCAGCGCGCGTTCGAGCAACTCGTGGACGGCGCGGAACTCTTCAAGGTCGTGCTCGTCCCCTGAGCCCCCGACCACTGAGACGGAGGAAGCGCACACCGCCGGCGGGGAGCGTATGTGACCCTGACGGACCGTCCTACACAGCCAGCTTGTTAGACTCGGCCCTGATGCCCGGTCAAGAAGCTCCGGGCAGAGGGGAGGCGGTGACCATGCTTCGGCGGGCTGTTGTTGCCCGGTATCTGACCGCAGGGGCGTTGATCGTTGCGGGAAGCCTCGTGCCAAGCGGAATCGCGATGGCAGCGCCGCCGCCCGCGCCAACTCCGTGCACCGGAGCCTCGTGTTGGTTTCCCACCCTCGACAGCCGATGGCAGTATCAACTTCAGGGGGTGGCGGCTTACGTCTCGACCGGCGGCATCAACGTGAACATGTCAGGGGTGCCGTTCACGGGGGGAGCGGCGGTCAGCCCATCGGTGTTCGACATAGACCTCTACGTCGACCCCGCGGTGGCCGGCAACAACGCCACGATCAACACGGCCGCGCTGAACGCGATCCACGCCAATGGCGGCAGGGTGATCTGCTACCTGAGTGCGGGAACGTTCGAGCCCTGGCGACCAGACGCGGCCTCATATCCCGACTCGATCAAGGGACGGTCGGTCAGCGGCTTCAAGGACGAGAAGTGGGTCGACATCCGTCAGACGAGCATCCTGTTGCCGATCATGGACGCCAGGGTCGCGAAGTGTAAGCAGGCCGGCTTCGACGGCGTGGAGTGGGATACGGTCGACGGCTACACGAACCGCACCGGCTTCCCGCTCACGGCGGCGGATCAGCTCTTCTACAACGCGAGCCTCGCGAACCTGGCCCACACCTACGGGCTCACCGTCGCGATGAAGAACGACGTCGAGCAGCTCGCCGATCTGAGTCCGTACTTCGACTACGCCATCAACGAGCAGTGTCAGCAATACAACGAGTGCGGTGGCTATACGACGTATTTCATAGACAACGGGAAGGCGGTCTTCCAGGTCGAGTACAAGTTGGGACTCTCGAAGTTCTGCCCACAAGCGAACAACGAGAACCGTAACGCGATCAAGAAGACGTACGACCTTTTCGACACACCCTGGACCCCCTGCCGGTAGCAGGCCGGAGTCTGCGAGAGGGAGGTAGGCAAGGGTCCTCTGCGTGACGGTTCGCGCCGCCCCAAGATTCACGTCGCGCGGGTTGGTGAGTCAACGCCAGCACGGCACACATCTCGAACGAGATGGGCTGCTCAAGGGGATCGGATCCCGCTCGGCATCAGCCCGGATGCCGTCCACGTGTTCGACCCGGCCACCGGCTCGGCGATCCGTTAACCGAGCGTCCGGACCTCGGCCCGTTTCGAGAGCTCGACGGCCCAGCCCCGGTCGAGCCGCCCGGCCCCGGGCATGTCGGCGTTCGCCGCGGCCGTCCCCAGGGCCATCGCCAGCGCGTCGGCCCATGTGGCGCGGCGGTCGAGCGCCG
>WNFV01008939.1_pt1 | contig 19621 bp, 14 predicted proteins | sample 5400101 | NCBI WGS metagenome assembly WNFV01 (sample SAMN13153361, study PRJNA577476) | soil metagenome | isolation source: 115 cm soil or saprolite under grassland replicate 1 | place: USA:California | collected 2016-06-15 | reverse complement strand
GACCGGAATCTGATGTTTATTGACCGCCGCCAGAATCTTGTCAGTCATCGCGCGCAATCTGCCGGCGTCGAACTGCGGGCCGTTGAGGGGTAGATCATCGATTGTTACGGCGACCTCTTTTGGTTGCGTGACGGTTTGCGCCTGAAGGCCGATAGAACAAATCGGCGCCAACCCGACGATCAGAATCGCCAGACACAACAACTTTCGTCTCATTTCGCCCCCTCTGAAAAAATGTACCGTAGGTTGTCCAACCTGCGGACGGCATCATAACCAAGCCGCTTGATGGCCACTAAACACTTCAATAACGCAGCGGGCTTGATAACCAAGCCGCTTGATGAGAACTGAACGCTTCAATAACCAGGCCTCCGCAGGTTAGCCCAGCCTGCGCGCCTGCTGTTGCGCTTTGATCGCCAGCTCGGTGGCCAAAAAGCAGTGCGCTTGCGTCATCGCGGTCTCAGTGCGGTTGAGAATGTCGTTGATGAGCTGCTCGCCGTAGGGCAGCGGCTCCTTGCTGCAATCGAAATAACGGGTCTCTTTTTGATTGACGAGAAAGAGGTGATTCCCTCCGGGGCTCTCGCTCCCGAGGTTGGTGTTCTTGCGAATTTCGATGAACCCTTCAGTCCCCAGAATCGTCAGTCGCCCATCGCCCCAGGTGTTTAACCCGTCGGGCGTGAACCAGTCCACTCGGATATAGCCGGAGCCGCCGTCGCCGCGCAGCATCACGTCGCCGAAATCCTCGAATTCTGGATACTGCGGGTGATTCACGTTGCGGACTTGCGCCGCGACCACTTCGGCTCGTGTGGAATTGGTGAAGAAGAGAAATTGATCGAACTGGTGCGACGCTATGTCGCAGATAACGCCGCCGAAATACTTCCTGTCCCAGAACCAGGCCGGGCGCGTACTCGGATTGATGCGATGCGGGCCGAGGCCGATGGTCTGGATGACTTTGCCGATGGCGCCGGCCTTGACCAGCTCGCCGGCTTTGACGGTGGCGGGATTCTCGAAGCGCTCGCTGTACATGATCGAATAGATGCGCTTCGTCTCCCGCTGTACGCGGCGTGCTTCGGCCAGTTGCGCGAGCGAGGTGACGCCCGGCTTGTCGACCATGAAATCCTTGCCACTCCGCATCACGCGAACGCCGAGTGGCGCGCGCTCATTCGGAATCGAGGCGCTGATGACCAGATGAATTGACTTGTCTTCGAGAATCTCGGCCTCGCTCCGCGCCTGCTTGGCCTGCGGGAACTGTTTGCTGTAATTCGCGGCCAGCTCCGGCTCTTTGGCGTAGAACGAGACCAACTCTGCGCCGCTACGCAGCATCGCGCGCGTCTGTCCAGTGATGTGCCCGTGGTTCAGGCCGATGGCCGCAAAGCGAATGCGCCCGCCTTCCGCCCACATCCGCCCGGGCAGTAGAGAACTAGCAGTGATCCCGGCCGCCGAAGCGGCGGTGGTTTTGAGAAAATCGCGCCGGTCTTTTTTTGCTTGTGACATAGTCCTAGCTCCGTAAGCTGAACGTTGCAATTGCCTTTGTAGTGGTGAAGTGGAAACTTTGCCGCGCTTGCGGCTGTTGAATTTGGCCGTGAGTTTATGGCCGGCGAGCAAGCTGCGCGCCGGCTCCGCGACCGACTCAATACTGAACGGGCTGAAGCCGATCGCGTCGTGCTGGCCTATGGCGTAAAGCGCATTGACTGCGCTCAGCGGTCCAAGGATGGCTTCGGGAATGAAGAGCGGATTGCCGGACTTATGATATTTCCTGCACCAATCAGCGAAATTCGTGAAGTAGATATCAGGCGACAAAAAATCGATCTGCGGAGCGCCCGCGCGCCAGACGTCCATCAGATGTGGCAGCGGCCCGCCGCTCGAATACTGACCGGGTTGATAGCCCGGGCGAATGAGCGCGGCGTTGACAAACATCGGCAGCGGATATTCGGCCTTGCCGAGTTCGGCCACGCGATTGGCGTAACGCGCAAAATGCCAGGCCATGAAAATTTCGTCCGTGCTCACGCCCGGCCCGAAAACCTCTTCCCACGTTCCGCGAGTTTTGAAGTTCGTCGCCGCCCACACGGCGCGAAGTTCCGGCATCAGCGCGTCTCGGCGCCGCTCCAAATAGTTCATCAATTCCGGCGGCGCCGATTGATTGAAAATCTTATTGGCGATGGCGCTGCGGTCGCGCGAGTCGGGAATCATGCCGATCTCGTTTTCGACCTGAACCATGATGACGGTGTGGTCGCGGCCGTCCACTTCGCGCAGATGGCGCATAAAGGCCGCGAACGCGCGCGCGTCGGCGTCGAGGTTTTCCTGGCTAAACGGCGATAGGATCTCCAGGCCGTTACCAGCTTTGTCTTCGGCGCGAGGGAAACGCTGTTGGTTGGTCTTCACCCAGGCCGGAGCGTAGCAGGACATGCTGTTTTTCCAGGAGGCGAACCATAACGGCGCGAGACGCAGCCCGTGTTTCCGCGCTTCCTGGATCAGGCCGTCTACGAGCGTAAAATCGAGTTTGCCTTCCACCGGTTCGATCAATTCCCAGTAGACAGGGACCAGAACAGTATTGAGATTGAGCGCGACGAGTTTCGGCCATACGGGCCGCATGTATTCGAGACTCGAAGAAGATGAATTGCCCAGCTCGCCGCCGAGAATGAGAAATGGGTTGCCGTCCACAATGAGTTGCGTCGCCGCGCCTTGTTTGCGGAGGTGTGGGAGTGAAGACGGCTGCACGCAGCGGATAGGGCGGGGGTAGGCCGCCGCGAAAACACAAATGGCGGCGAAGACAACTATCCAATGCTGGCGCAATAGTCTGTTGGACATGACCTTTGAGAATTTGAGAAATCATCGATCCATATTTTCCTCTCCTACATTTTCCTGTCGGTAAAACCAAAACAGGAAAATGTAGGAGAGGAAAATAAGAGTGGATGATTTCCGCAGTCTTCCGCCGACGGCGGAAATGATGATTAAGGCCCAGATCGGTTATCTCGATTCAGTCTGCGGCTGCGAAAGCGGCGGCCCTTTGATGTAACGGCTGGCGAACGTCAAAAACGTCGGCCAGTTCGGGCCAGTGGTGTGACCGCCGCTATGCTGGCGCCAGGCCAGATCGCCATCTATGAGCGCAGTATCCACGGGCGGAAATTCCGTCGTCCCGAGATCCTTCTTGCCTAACAATTTGTAGACCGGCCCGGCGGCGACGGCGGCCATAAAGCTCCCCCTTTGATCCACCCACTTGCCTTCCGCCCCAGGCCCTTCCGCCGTGCCGTAACTTACAAAGACCGGACGCGGCGCGCAAAGCGCAATCAATTCGTGCGCATCCACCGGCAGATCATTCGCCGTCAAAGGCCCGCCGTATTTGATGAAGTTGCCAGCCATCCAATGGTAGCCGCCGGCGCCCGCCAGGTTTTCTACAAGTTCGCCGAAATTGCGGCGGTGGAGTTTCGCGCCGCCCTCGCCGGAAGAACCGATAAAGCCGATGGCGAACCGCTGGTCGTAAGCCATCGTGACCAGCGCGGCTTTGCCATAACGCGAAAGCCCCTCGATGCCGACCTGTTTGGCGTCCACCGCTTTGTCGGTCTCGAAATAATCTAGCGCGCGACTCGCGCCCCAGGCCCAGGCGCGCAGCGCGCCCCAATCGTCGGGATTGCGCGGTCGGCCTTTGTTGCACAGGCCGATGACGCCTTGCGTCAGACCCGCGCCGTTGTCGGGCTGAATGCTGGTCGGAACGATGACGGCGTAGCCCCAGCCCTTCATCAGAAGTTGTTGCTGCCAATTGGGCGCGCCGCCAGGGGCCGCCGGTCTGTTGGCGACAGGCTGAGCGCCGGGACGCGGGCCGCCGAATCCGAACTCCATAATCACGGGCACGCCAGCCTTCGCGCCGGCCGGAGTAACCAGCGTCAATTGAATATTGACGGTAATCTGAGGGTAGGCCGAATTATCAACGTGACCGATGAGTTGTTTCGTGACGACTGGTATGTCGAACGTTGTCTCACTCGTCGTCGTCGCTTCCCAGGTCACCTTGGGCGCGTTCTTCGGCGCGCGGCCATAAACTTCGCGGTCGAAATCTTCGACGATCTCCGGACGGCGTTGTTGACGCCACATCTTGGCCGAGGTGACTTTCTTGCCGTTCTTCAAGACCAGCAGGTCTGGCAGCTTGGGATAGGGATTCGCTTTAGACTCATCGTAATTGACGGCGTTGGGCGCTTGCGGATTATTGGGATTGGCGCCCGGTCGCAGTGAAGTGATCTTCAAAGCTTCCAGCATGCGCTGGTGATCCTGCCCTGGTGGCTTCTTGTTGCGCCTGTTGTTCGGGCGTTAACTGTCTCTGCTGCTGTTGGGCGGACAGCGCGGCGCCCGCCAGCGCAAAAAGCGCTGAGGCGGCTACGATCAATGAAAGTAATCGCTTCATGATTTAACCTAGTGGGGCGGACTTTAGTCTGCCCGTCTCATGGGCAGACTAAAGTCTGCCCATGACGGAAAATGCGCGAGCCTTGACCGACCGTCGATGTGATATAGCCAAATGTGCTCGGGTCTGTGACGTCGGACGCCGAGTTGGCGAAGTTCGGATGGTTCAGCACATTCAGCCTTTCAAAGCGGAACTGCAGCCTGATGTTCTCAGTAAACACAATCGTCCTGAACAGGCTCCATTTACGAAGCCAGGGTGGGCGCCGCCGCAGTCCAAAGCCACGCCGCCCACCACGTTCAGAAGCAACCGACGGCGGTCAGAAAGAGACATGCGCGCCGAAACGCCACTGGCGCGACTGGTTCGGCCCCGTGGTTCCCGTGATGAAGCCGAAGTTGGAGTTGTTGATGTCGCTATTCGGGTTTTCGCTGGCTGAAAGTAGCGGCGCGACAGGAAGGCGCTGTTGGTGTCGTAGCCCCAGCCGACGCCGTGGAAGTCGTTCCCTCCCGTCTTGATGGTTACGTGGACCGCCGCCCCGCCCGCGAGTCCCTGCTCAGCGTCGAATGCGTTGGTGACGATGTTCACCTCCTGGATGGACTCCGCAGGCGGGACGTAAACGGTGTTGGTCGGCAGCCACGGGTAGATGACGCTTGAGCCATCTATCCTGGTGTTGTTCTGCAACCGCGACACGCCGTTGACGTTGTACGAGATTGACCTCTGCGGGTTGCCGGCCGCTGAGTTTTCCTCGCCGCTGGTGGCTTCTTGTTGCGCCTGTTGTTCGGGCGTTAACTGTCTCTGCTGCTGTTGGGCGGACAGCGCGGCGCCCGCCAGCGCAAAAAGCGCTGAGGCGGCTACGATCAATGAAAGTAATCGCTTCATGATTTAACCTATCCTGAGTCAGGGCTTTGAACCCCTGGGCCGTAATGGTCACCTTATAGACGCCCACCTGAAGATTGCTGAACAGGTATGAGCCTCTTTGATCGGCGCTGATTATGGTCGAAACGCCCGTGGCGATGTTTCGCGCCTCGGCCTTGGCTCCGTTGACGACCGCTCCGGTTTGATCTGTTACATTGCCCGTGAGCGAACCGTAGAGAACCTGGGCATCGACGCCGCGCGGAGTCGCAATCGCCAGGAGCAGTAGCAGGGCTAGTGGAATGAGATGTCGTTTCTTCATAGAATGATCCTCACTTGAAACGTATTAACGCCTCGACGGTCGCGCGGTCGCGCGGCGACGGAGACGGGGAAATCTAGCGCGCTTCGGGGGTGGGACAGACTTTAGTCTGTCCTATAGGTGGACAGACTAAAGTCTGTCCCACCCCCCGGGCTCGAACGCTTGACGACGCCGTCAAGCCTGTGGATTCCCCAGCAAAGCCAACCTATTTACTGCTTATGAGTGGTGATAATCGCTGCCTTAGATCTATTAGTCTTGCGGACTATACATTTGTTCGGGTCGGCAACAAAAAAGAGAAACTAAGAATTCCGTTTATGCGACCAACGGCGCTCCGAAGTGTTTTTGTAGCACGAGCGCGATGGTCCCGCGCAGTCTCGGGTCGCCCGCCGGGTCTGTGGGAACGACGCGCGTGGGCGCGTAAGTGAAGGAGCGGCTTTTGACGACTTCATTGATGATCGGGCCGACCCGGTTCCAGGCGCGGGTAATCTCTCCGACCACCACGATGACGTCCGGGGCGAGTCCAGTAACGAGCAGCGCGACGCCTATTCCCAGATAACGAGCCACCTGATTGATGGCGTCGACCGCCTTCTGATCTCCCTGTTCCGCCAGCCGCAAAATGTCATCGAAGGCCGGCGCCGCGGCAGGGGATTTGGCCGCCGACTTGCCGTTGCGGGCGGTCGAGGAAGAGCCGGTGTAATAGCGAATCGCCGCCGAGTTCGAAGCGTAGACTTCCCAACAACCCCGGTTGCCGCATTTGCATTCAAGCCCTTCCTCCACAATGGTGATGTGCCCGAATTCGCCGGTCATCCCCGTAGAGCCGCGCGCCAATTGGTGATTCAGAATCAAACCCGTTCCGATCCCTTCCGAGACGGTGACGGCCACCAAATTCCGGACGCCCTCACGTGGCGGCCCGAACCAGAACTCAGCCAGCGCGCAGGCGTTGGCGGCGTTCTCCAGTTCCACCGGCAACCCTGTGACCTTCTCCAGCGAGGTTTTTAAATCAATCGGTCCCCATCCCAGGTTGGGAGCGAAGACGAGCCGCTGAGAGTTCAGGTCGACTCGACCGGGCAGACTCACGCCGATCCCTTCACAACTGATCTCCGGGCGCATCTCAATCAGGTTGCGAATTCGCGGCGTCAAATCCGCGATGAAGCGCTCCGGATCCGCGGCCGTCGGCAGCGACTCCTGCGCCACGAAATTGGCGTCGAGGTCGGCCAGCCCGATCGTGGTCGTGGCCGGACGAACATTGACGCCGATAATGCCCACACGCTCCTTGTTCAGGTGGAGGAACCGCGGCCTGCGCCCCCGTGGGACATGACCGCTTGCGCCCTCCCTCACCCAATCCTCTTCAATCAATTTCTCGGTGATTACAGAGACGGTGCTGCGCTGAAGCCCGGAATGGCGGGCCAAATCAGCTCGCGAAATGGGCTGATGATTGCGTATCAGATTGAGCACGATTCGACGGTTGATGTCGCGAGCCGTCTCGCTCGTCGCCACCTGAAAATTGGTAAGATCGATCTTTCGCATTTCAACTCTTCCGCCCATACAACAACCCCGAACACACGTTCAGGATTCAGAGCGGTTCTTAATTCGACTGTCGAACTATATCACTAATAGCGTCAGTTCCCAACACTTATTTGGCAAAAAGGGGATGGGGAATGGGATTGCGGATTGCGGATTGCGGATTGCGGATTGCGGATTTATGAGTCCGTTTACTCGGGGACTCGAAATCAAGATTGAATGTTTTGTCAATCCGCAATCCGCAATCCGCAATCCGCAATCCCACTCCCCTTGTCCCCTTGTCTTCTTTTCAACTGTACCTCAACCACCTGGCCAGTTCCGGCAGCGTGGGCCGTTTGCCGTACATCAGCACGCCGACGCGATAAATCTTCGCCGCGACCCAGGAGACGGCGACGATCGTCGCGACCAGGATGATGATCGAGGCTGCGATCTGCCACGCCGGCGCCGCCCCGAGCGCGATCCGCAGAAACATCAGCGAAGGGCCGAAGAATGGAATTAATGACAGGATGGTTACCGCCACGCCGTTCGGATTCTCCATCGCCAGCGTCGAGAGCACGAACGACACGGCGAAGGTCATCGAGACCGGCCATTGCGCCTGTTGCCCGTCATCTTCACTAGAGACTATCGCCCCGATCATCGCGTAGAACGCCGCGTAAAGGAAGTAGCCGAGCAGATAGTAGACCATGAAAAAGATCATCAGCGAGACCGAGATCTTCGGCATATCGAACCCGGCGACCGCGACGGCGCCGGCGGACAGGGCGCTGAGCGCCACGCCGGAGACCACCCAGACCACATATTGAGTCAACCCGACCAGTCCGATGCCGATCACCTTGCCCAGCATCAGTTCGAACGGCTTGACCGACGCCAGCAGGACTTCGATGATGCGCGACTGCTTCTCCTCCATCACGCCGCGCATGACGGCCACCCCGTAAATCAGCACCGTGATGTAAATGAACATCACCAGTATGAAGGCCAGCAGGACGCGCCCGCGCTCGCTTTCGCCACGCTCGTTGACGACCGTGAGTTCCACGTCCCTCGTCAGGTGGCGGACCCGCTCGGCGTCCAATCCTTCCTGCGCGATGCGGCGTTCCTGGATGGCGTTTTTGATCGCGCTATCCAGCCGACGCGCGTTCGATAAGCTGCTGGCGTTCTTCGCGTAAAATTTGATCTCTTCCTGACGCAAGGCGTCAGGCGGCAGGATTAAATAGCCGTCAAGTTGTTTTTCGGCGATGCGTTTAGAAAGGGCCTGGCGGCGCGATTCGAGTTCCTCCTGCGACGAGACCTCCACGCGCGAAAGTTCGTATCGCGGCTGGCCGGGCTTCGTGGGCGCGAGCGCCGAACGCCCGAGGAAAATAGGAATGAGGATGAGGGACGACATAAACAGCGGACTCAGGATCGTGCCGATGATGAAGCCCTTCGAGCGAACCCGCGTCAGGTATTCGCGCTTGATGATCGCTTTTAATTTGTCCATCCTACTCTCCCCAATGTAGGGCAAACTTCCTGGGAGCGCAGGCATCCCTGCCTGCGGAGTTTCCGGCAAGGACCGACTGACAGAAGCAAGCAGGCAGGGATGCCTGCGCTCCCAGGAAGTTTGCCCTACCCTCGCGCCACGATCTTCATTTTGCTACTTGCCCTTCGCCGACTCTTTCAAGAATCTTCCGGTGAATTTCGCGGCGCCCTTATTCTCAACCAACTCGCGTTTCAGCCGTTCAAAACCTTCAGGCGTGTCCACGTCGTACCATTCGGGCAGCAGAACCAGATTCAGCTCGGCCTCTCTCGCCCGATCCATCGTCGCTCCCATTACGCCGGCGCCGCCCCAGGGAATGTCCTCGAAAATTCGCCCGTGAAGTTTGCGCATCCCGACGAGGTAATAACCGCCGTCCTCGGCCGGGCCGACGACCACGTCGTCGTCGGTCTCGAAACATTCGAAGGCGTCGAACACGTATTCGCCCGGCGCCGTCGGGCTGTCGGCGCCGATGACGGCCACGGACTCGAAGCCGAGCGCGAAGAGGTCGGCGAAACAGTTGGTCAGCCGTTCGCCCAGGTTTTCGCCGCGCTGCGGGATCATCAAGGAGCCTTCGCGCTCGACTTCTTCGAAAGCCTCCTCTTCGCCTTCGGGCGTGTAGCAGAGCGCGAGGATGAGCCCCTCGCGCTCCTCCTTCAGGTCTTCCATCAGCGCGAACGTGTCGCTGAGGAACGCGACATAAAGCCGCCTCGCCTCTTCGGGACTGAGCGCGCCCAGCAAACGGGTTTTTACATCTCCCTCGCGCGGCGCTTTCGCCATCACGACCAATGCCTCTTTCAATTCTCTCCCTCTCCGCGCTCGATCCGCTTCGCCTCATCCCAGTGCCCGTCCATCTCCTCCAGCGAAACTTCCGGCCAGGCCCTTCCCTGCTCGGCGATCCTTTTTTCGACGTGTCTGAAACGGCGGCGGAACTTACGGTTCGTGGCCTTGAGCGCGCTTTCAGGCTCCACGCCGCTCCAGCGGGCCAGGTTGGCGACGACGAAGAGAATATCGCCGATCTCGCCGGCGACGGCTTCGTTCGAGACTCCTTCGCGGGCCATCTCTTCGCGCAACTCGCGGATCTCTTCTTCGAGTTTTAATAAAACGTCCTCGACCTTTTTCCAATCGAATCCGACGCGCGCCGCTTTGGTCGTCAGTTGAAGGGCTTCGAGCAGCGCCGGCAGTTTCGACGACACGCCGTCGAGCAGTGATTCTTCTTCCTCTTCTCCGCCCTCTTTTCTGCCATCTTTTCTAGAGGATTTTCGCTCGGTGGCCTTGATCGCCTCCCAGTTCGCCAGCACCTCAGCCGCGCCCGTGACCTTCTCCTCGCCGAAGACGTGAGGATGCCGGCGCGTCATCTTTTCGTGTACGCGGGCGATCGACTGATGCAGGTCGAAATCGCCTTTCTCCGCGCCGATCTGCCCGTAAAACACGATTTGGAAAAGCAGGTCCCCAAGCTCGTCGCGAAGATCGTTCCAATCTTCCGCCTCGGCGGCCTCGATTACCTCATAAGCTTCTTCGATCAGCATCGGGCCGAGCGTCGCGTAAGTCTGCTCGCGATCCCAGGGGCAGCCGTCCGGCGCGCGCAGTCGCGCCATCATATCGATCAAGTCTTGAAATGTTCTTTTCTCATCCATCCGTTTTTCAAGATTACATTCAGGTGTTCTTTACCCAGTCACTCGCCGCATGTCTTATCTACTCACCGCGCCAGCCCCATTTGTTTTATTAGAACTGTGTCTTGAGGATTGACAGAAAATGCGGCGCCACACCATAGATCAACCGCGCTATATAACAATAGAACTTTGGTTGTAACAAACTCAGGAGGTGTTTCGCTGCGTTCGCGCAGCTAAATTTTTCGCAACACTCAAATATTTATGGCGTATTTACGGCGTTCGCAAAAGTTATGGTTGATTTTTTGGCTCATGTTTCATTAGACTGCGGGAGCGGGTTAAGGCTCAGCCTCGGAAGTTATTCTTCGGGACGCCCCGCTACCCAAGAAAACCTGAGCCACCTTTCTATGTTGCTCCCTTTTAGTTCGAATACCGCACGCTTTCAACTCTGTAGCACGGCGATTGCTAATATAGCCGGGCCGCCGATACTGCGAAACACTCTCAGGAATTTACTGGGAGCCCTAAGTGTGCCCTTCAGTATCTATAAAGAAAAAGTTAGGAGGCTTAAACATGCTGGCATCTGCTGTCAATAGCGCATTGCAACCGGTTCAATTTCCGAATTCGAAGACACGTCTGTTATTGGTTAGTGATAGTCACGACCGTTTAAAATCATTAGAAGCTGGTCTTAATAATAACGGATTCGATATCACGACGGCTTGTTCATTAGAAGAACTGGCCACAGCCTGTAACAATTGCCACGATTTGATTGCGCTCGATGTCAGCCCTGAGCAGATTGCGCCTATGCTGAAACAAATCCGAACCAGCGCGTCGCATACGACGGTGCCCGTTCTGGTCGAAGCGACCCGGCTGACAAGCGACATCTCGCTCGCCGGACTGCTGCCCGAATATCGGGCCATGCCGTGCAGTCGCATGGAGATGGTGGCGCTTGTGCAACGCGGCGTCGGGCAGTACACCGGCGACCCGGCGCGGCGACACATCCTGTAACGCCGTCGAAGTCCGGCCCCTCACTAATGATTTCACAGGCAAGCCCTGCCGATGGTAGAATCCATCCCTTTCAAATCGGCTGAAAAACCTATCGCGGAGGCGCATCTGGTCTGGTGACCGGCTCGGACTTCAAATCCGTTGGACCGGGGCGAAAGCTTCGGGTCGGTCGGGTTCGATTCCCACACGCCTCCGCCAATTCCCTTTATTTATCAATAGGACTCATAGGACTCATAGGACCTATGAGTCCTATGAGTCCTATTCAGTTTGAACCACACCTAGTCCTTCACGGGCGATGCGATACGGAATGATTCGTCCTCCGGCCTTGCCCAAAGCGTCTTCGACTTCGGCCTTGCGCCCTCGCTCGCAATAGAAGGCAACGCATCCGCCGCCGCCCGCGCCGCAGACCTTCGCCGCCTCGGCGCCGGACGCGCGCGCGACCTCGATCAATCGATCAATGAATGGCGTGGTGATTCCGGGCGCGAGTTCACGGCGGCTGGCCCACTCTTCGGCGAAGATCGCGCCGACCCTGTCGAACGCGCGTGAAGTCAGGGCCTCGTCGATCTTCAAGGCGGTGTCGCGAATGCGCTCGAACCGGTCGAATATGCCGGGGGCGTTATCAATGTGGCGTTTGTACATCTCCCAGTTGTTGATGCCGGAATTGCGCGGCGCGCCGGTGAAACAGAGCGCCACGCGGCGCTCCAATTCGTCGAGGTCGGTCACGACTTCTTCGCGCGTTACGCCTTCGACCCCTAGCTTGACGCGCGATACCCCGCCGTACACCGCCGGGAAATAGTCCTGATAGCCGGCGGGGACTTTCAAGACCTGAGTCTCTACGTTGATCGCGATGAACGGGAGCCGCTCCGGGCTGTGGCGCTCGCCGGTCAATTTGTTGAGCGCCCCGCAAACGGCGATGTTGAGAGCCGACGACCCCGCCAACCCCGCTCCCGCCGGCGCCATGCAATCCGCGCTGATGTTCAATCCGGTCGGAGGGTTGAAAAAACAGATCAGTTTGGAAATGAGCGACAGTTCGTCGTCGCCGCGCAACTGTGCAATCGAATCGGCCTCGATCTTGACGTTGCGGTCTTTCGATTCAATGACGAACCGGGAGTCGTCGCGCGTCTCGACACGGCATTTCGCGTACTGGTCGATCGCAAAATTGATCGTTTGCGCGTCTTCGTGGAAGAGGTACAGAGGCCACAGGTCAATTGTGCCCCCGGCCAGGTCGATCCGCGTCGGCGCCTGCGATTCGATGATCAATTAATTCCTCCTTGTCAGATGTCAGATGTCAGATGTCAGATGCTAGATGTCAGTAAAAGAGTGACGCCAGAGGTCCCACACTGACATCTGACATCTGACATCTGACATCTGACATCTGACATCTGACATCTGACATCTGACATCTGACCCTCAAGGATCGCTGCCCGGCCGCATCGCGCCGGGCGTTCCCCCGCCTCCCTGGCTTTCTCGATCTTGGTCTCTCTCGCCCATCTCGTGTGTTACGTGCAGCCTCTCGCTCAGGGTTTCGGGCAAGTGGATGTGCTTCGGCTCCATCTCGGGCACGCGGCGGGCGATCACGTAACGCTCGACCAGGTAGAGCGTCAGGGCGACGGCGCAGGCGATCCCCAGGGCCACCAGCAACACGATCCCGGCGTGCCTGACGCGTCCGATGATCCTGTCGATGGCGTCGCTGAAGGTGAACCCCAGGCCGATCAGAATCAGCGCCCATGCGGCGCAACTGAGCAACGTCAACGGCCCGAACCGGCGGAGAAACCGCATGTGGGCGAATCCGAAAAAGATCGCGCTCGCCGTCCTCAACCCGTAAACGTACTTGACCAGGAATACCGAATAAATGCCGAAGCGAGCGCACAGGCGCTCCAACTGCGGCTGAGCGCGCCGATAGAAATTACTGTTCTTGATCCTCTCTTTGCCGGAGTAACCGATCAGGTAGCTGATCGAGTCGCCGACGAAGCCGCCGAGAGTGCTGGTGATCAGCGCCTCGCTGAAACTGAAGAGGCCGTAATGCGCGAGGACCCCGGCGAACAATAGCGTCAGATCACCCTCGATCATTACGCCAAAGAAGACCGCCCACAGACCGTACTGCCTGATCAAATCTTCGATAAGCATTGTTTCAATCGTTTCTATTTACGCTACGCTTCAGCCGCGAGACGAAGTGGGCCGGGACTGCAATGCGAGCGGCGTAAAGATACTTGATGCACCCTGACATCGCAAGCATACGCTACATTTCATATGACATGAGCGGATGGGGAAATTTTTGTGGGGTGTAATCATCAGGGTATTGTTCATCGTTCATCGTTCATTGTTCATTTGTCATTGTGGAATGACGCGTTCAAGGTAATGACAAATGAACAATGAACAATGAACAATGAACGATGAAGAATGGAAGTTCTTCAAAATTTCCGTCTACCCCCTTATGAAAGCTCGCCTCCCCACTTAGACGCCCTCCAGATCCAAGCGCCGCAAAAATTGACAGCCCCCTCGACCGGCGTTATAGTCCGCCGCGGGTGAATCCTATGACACAAACAAATGCTCCGCGACAGTCTTCTCAGGCTACTACTCACAAGTTTGCGTTGCTCGGAGTAGACCTGGGTAGTAATCACATTCGTGTCGGAACGGTTGACCCTGCGGGACGGGTTCTGGCCTTCCGTCGCGAGCCTTATTCGGAAGAGGCTAGGAAAACCGGACGCGCGCTGGCCAATCAAATCCTGTCGGTATCCAGACAGATGGCGGAAGAACAAGCCGCGACGGCGCCGGTGTCGGCGGTCGGCGTCGCTTTTCCCGGCCTGGTCAATCAGGCGACCCATCGGGTGATTGAACTCGCGCGACTGCCGAGTCTGGCGGAGATCGATTTGCGCCGGGAAATCATGCAGACGTTCGGCGTCCAGACGCATTTTGAGAACAACGCCAACGCCGCGGCCTTCGCCGAAATGGCGGTCGGCGCCGCGCGGGACTTGAGCGACTGGCTCTACCTACACATCGGCGCGAACGTGAGCGCGGGCCTGGTCCTCAACGGACGGCTGCATCGCGGCAAATCGGGGCTGGCAGGCGCGATCGGGAATATGAACGTTTACGCCGAGCACCCGGGCGGCCTGATTCCGCTACAGGCGATGGCCTCCGCCGAGAGCGTCGTCCGCCGCACGCGCGAAAGGTTGCAGAAAGACAGAACCTCGTCGCTCTCCAAACTCGGGGCGATGGGCGGCTTCACTTACGAGGACATCATCACGCAGGCGCACGCAGGCGACGACCTGGCCAAAATGATGCTGAACCGCACTGGATCTTACATAGCTATGGCCATCGCCGACGTCATCAACCTGCTCAACCTGGCGATGGTAGCCATCGGCGGCGCCCCGGCGGCGAGGCCGTTCCTCACCGCGTCCATCGCGGACGGCGTCCGCGAGCGCGCGTTCACGGCGGCCGTCAGCGATTGCCGGGTCGTCGCGGCGGAACTTGAAGTCGAGGCCTCGGTGATCGGCGCCGCGCTGCTGGCCGCCGAGGACCGAGAATAGAAGATCGAAGATCGAGGATCGAGAATCGAGAATCGAAAGTCGAGCCATCCGTTCGATCATCGATCCTCGATCCTCAATCCTCAATCCTCGATCTTCGATCCTCGATTCTCGATTCTCGATCCTCGATCCTCGATCCTCGATCCTCGATCCTCGATCCTCGATCCTCGACCTTCCCCTCATGCCTTCGGATGAGCCTTGTCGTAGACCTCCATCAATTTGTCCATCGACACATGCGTGTATTGCTGAGTGGTTGAAAGCCTGACGTGGCCGAGCATTTCCTGGATCGCGCGCAGATCGGCGCCCGCGTCGAGCATGTGTGTGGCGAACGAATGGCGCAGGCTGTGCGGGCTGATGTGGTGGACGTCGGCGCAGAGCTTGACATATTTATCGACCATCCTTCCGACCGACCGCGTGGTGATGCGCGTCCCCTGATAATTCATGAAGACCGCCGCCGGATCGAGCTTTTCGGGGTCGGATTCGGCGAGCAACTCGCCGCGAACGCCGAGGTAATCCTGCAAAGCCTTCTTGGCGTGATCGCCGAACGGCACGACCCGCTCCTTGCGCCCTTTGCCTTTGACGCGGAGGGTCTGGTTGTTGAAGTCGATGTCGGTGAGGTTGATGTTGACCAGTTCCGAGACGCGAATGCCGCTGGCATACAGCAATTCCAGAATCGCGCGGTCGCGCTTGCCCAGCGCCGTGTCGGTCTCAGGAGTCTCGATGAATTTGATCATCTGCTCGATGGTCAAGTGGTTAGGCAGCTTGCTTTCGACGCACGGGCTATGCACCAGGCTGGCCGGGTTAGCTTCGAGTATCCCTTCGCGGCAGAGGTGTCGAAAGAAAGTCCTGAGCGCGGCCACCTTGCGGTGAATTGAGCTTTTCTTCTTGTTCTGTTCGTACAACGAGGCCATGTACTCGCGGATCGTCAGATGGTCGATGTCTCTGACGTCGACCTCGCGGCGGAGCCCTTTGTTGTCGGGCGGCGCGATGTGGTCGTAAAACTGGACGAGGTCGCTTTCGTAATTGCGCAACGTGTGGTCGGAAGCGTTGCGCTCGTATTTCAAATGCTTGATGAAATCATCAATGTATTTTTGCATACTCAATCCTGTAAACAGGACTTATAGGTCCTATAGGACCTATGGGACCTATAAGTCCTATCCACGATGAATCACCCTCAGAGCCATGTCTTTCAGCGCCTCTTCATTTTCGCACGCGAACTCGATGCGGGCGGCGAAAATCGGAAGCGCTAAAGGTCCCACGAAACCGTCGGGTAGATTTGCCGCGTCCTTCTCGGTCGTGATGATCGCCTCGGCCCGGGCTTCCCGCACGCGTTCGACGATCTCCGCCAACTCCTCGCGCGTGTAGCGGTGATGATCATCGAAATCACGCCGCAGAGCAATCTCCATTCCGAGACGTTCAAGGTCGGCGACGAAGCGGTCAGGACGCGCGACGCCCGACACGGCGGCGATCCTCTTCCGAGCAAAATCAGCGGGGCTGGCGACCACCGCGCCGTCGAGACTGATCAACTCCGTCATCTTATGGACGGCGTAAAAAACCGGCGCCTCCGCGCGGGCGAACTTTCTGATCGCATTTTCAAACGCGCGACGATCGAACGGCTGATCGCTGCGCGTGACGATCACCGCGTCGGCGCGGCCCATCGCGGTGATCGGTTCGCGCAATCGTCCGAACGGGATCATCTTCGCCCGATCGAGCGGTTCGGAGGCGTCTACCAACAACAAGTTCAAATCGCGCGCCAGCCGCAGGTGTTGATACCCGTCGTCCAGAATGAAGACCGAAATCCGACCGCACTCTTCAAGCCACTTGCCCGCCGCGTAACGATCGCGGTCCACGACCACGCGCGCGCCAGGGCAGGACTTCGCCAGCAGAAAAGGCTCGTCGCCCGACTCATTCGGCCCGCACAAAATCTCCCTCCCGTCCGAGACCTCGACGCGGCCCCGGCTCTCGCGCTTGTAGCCGCGACTCAGGATGGCGACCTCGCATCCTTCATCGCGCAGGAAGCGGGCCAGGAAAGCCACGCAGGGCGTTTTGCCCGCGCCTCCTACGGTCAGATTGCCGACGCTGATCACTGGCGCTTTCAATTTGCGCGTCTCGAAAAGGCCGTTTTCGTAAAACGCGGCGCGCGCCCGCACGCCCAGTTCGTAAAGTTTGGCGGGGGCGTAAATGATGGGATAACTCACAGGTGGCAGAAACATATACATTTGTCATTTGTCATTGTTCATTTGTCATTTGTCATTGTCGGAGGCGATCCGGATTTAATGCCCAATGAACATTAGAAGATTTCCGGGCAATGACAAATGACAAATGAACAATGACAAATGAACAATGAAATTCTTCGTCCATCTCAATTGTGACTACAGGTAATCCGAGATGATCTCGACAGTCCGCGCCGTCGCGCCGCGATTTTCGTCGATCGCGCGGCGGGCGTTCGAGCCGAGCGTCTCGGCGTAATCTTTGTCGCCCAGCAGGCGCGCGAGCGCGTCCCGCAACTCCGCCGTCAGCTCGCGGGGGTCGGCGCCGCTCAATTGAAGGAGAGCGCCCCGGCGAAGGAACTCCGAGGCGATCTCGCGAAAATTCTCCATGTGCGGCCCGACGACGATCGGCTTCGCGTAGAGCGCCGGCTCCAGAATGTTGTGTCCCCCTTTCGGGACCAGGCTTCCGCCGACGAAGACGATCGAAGCGAACCGGTAGAGGGCGGCCAACTCCCCGACGGTGTCGAGGAGGATCACGTCGGCGGCCTCGCAATCCTCGTCAGGCGATGAGCGGCGCGCCACCCGCAGTCGCGAGGATTTGAGCGACCGCGCAACGGCGTCGAACCTCTCCGGGCGCCGCGGGGCGACGAGCAATCTAACCCTCCCGAAGGCCCTCCCGAAGGCCCTCCCGAAGGCGCCTTCTTTTCGCAACCCTTCAAAAGCTGCGATGACCATTTCTTCCTCGCCTTCAGTCGTGCTGCCCGCGATGACTAGCGGCGCGGAATCGAGAGCGAAGGTTTTCGCCGCCTCGTCGGCCTTCGGCGAATCATGCGCATCCCCGATATCGAATTTGAGATTCCCCGCGACGGCGACGCGGTCGGCGGGCGCGCCCAACCCGATTGCGCGTTCTGCGTCGAGGCGGCTCTGCATGACGAACCGCGTGACCAAACCGTACAACCGCCGGACGAAGAAGCCGAACTTCAGAGAACGCGCGAATGAGCGATCGGAGACGCGGCCGTTCGCGACGATCACCGGGACTCCCCTCGCTTCGCATTCGCTCAAAAAATTGAGCCACAACTCCGACTCCATCAGGATGACCGCTTGCGGCCTGATCACGTCGAGCGCGCGACGCACACTGAAGCCCCAGTCGAACGGGAAATAACAAACCCGGTCGGCTTCGGTCAGCCGCGAACGCGCGACGGCCTGCCCCGTAGCGGTCGTGGTCGAGACAATCAAGCGATATTGGGGAAAGCGGGCCCTCAGGGCGGCGATCAGCGGCTTTGCGGCCAGCGTCTCTCCGACCGAAACTGCGTGAACCCAGATCGCCGGGCGCAAGCCCGATCCCCATTTCTCGTTCAATGCGTCGGGCGGCGCGTCCGGCAAGAGGCCCAGACGCTGACGGAGGCTGCCCACGTACTTGCGATTGAATATGGCCTGGAAGATGAAATAAGGAAGCATCGCGACAAACGCGATGCCGAGCAGAAAACTGTAGATGAGGCGCATCCTTCGGTCTCCTTGACCCACTACAACCGGCTTTTATAAAGTCATCGCCGGCCTCGTTCCGCTGCAACCATATTACAGTACCGCGCGATAGTGGGACAGACTTTAGTCTGTCCGTCCACAATTCACGCGAAGGACAGACTTAGAGCCTGTTTTAAAAGCCGATTAGTTCAACCCAGTAATCCATGAAATACTTTTTCAATTTTAGCATCAGTTGTTGGAGAGGGAGTTTAAGCATGGCCAGGGCTTCCGGTCTCAGGACTTGATGACTCACTTGATACTTACTTGGGCTGTTCTCTCCTCGTGGCTATTATTTTGCGCCCTTTCAGTGTTTCAAGGAACTTTTAAAACGGGCTCTAAAGTCTGTCCCACTATCGCGGTACTGTACCGGCAACACAATAATCAAGCAAAGGAGTAATCGCTTGCAGTATTCCCTTTCTCAGATCGCGCGGCTCTCATTGATCGCCGCCCTTTTGATCCTCCCCCTCGAGATAAACTCTTTAAGCCAACCGTCGAGAAACCAAAAGAGACCGGCCTCGCGCAAGATCAGTTTCGCCGAGGCCCAAAAGTTGCTAACTAATGAAAACGAAGGCAATTTGAGCAAACAACCCGGGAAATTCAGCAGAACGAAATTGAGCGGCGGTCAGGTGCTCGAAATCTATTACCCGATAACCGCGCCCGACCCGCGAAGAAAATCGAGGCCGACGACCGTGCCAGGTTACGGCATGCTTTATGAATCGGAGCTGGCCTACAAAAATGCGAATCGCGTCCCCCACGTGCTCGAAGAGTTGATCCCCGACAGCCAGAGGCTGGTCGGCGACATTCCGCAGTTGGTCGGGAGGCTCGAAAAGCGCCTGCGGCTGGGCGCGGGCAAACTCGACTATTCGCGTGCGAGCTTGAAACACGTCGACGCTTATCTGGCCGGCTATCTGAGGTCGCATTCGACGATGCAGACCGATCCGCAATTATTTCAGGAGCTGACGGCGTATTACGGGGAGACGCTGCGGCGCGCCGTCGGCGGCGAGTGGCGAGTCCGCGAAGACAAGATATCCATGTACCCTGAGCCGAACATCATAATCGGCGGCGGCGGGACGAAGGAGATTAAACCCTGGAGCGGTCTGATCACCATCCTCTACGACGAGGTAGAAAAACGCGGCATGAGTTTGATGAAGCTCTTCGACGCCGACGCGGACGCGGC
>WNFV01009255.1_pt1 | contig 19628 bp, 20 predicted proteins | sample 5400101 | NCBI WGS metagenome assembly WNFV01 (sample SAMN13153361, study PRJNA577476) | soil metagenome | isolation source: 115 cm soil or saprolite under grassland replicate 1 | place: USA:California | collected 2016-06-15 | reverse complement strand
ATCCGCGGCGCCGCCGAGCGCAACGGGCTGCCGGTCGACCGGATCGCCGAGGTGCGGGTCCTCGACCCGTACTTCCACCGCTGAGCGGAGGGAGGACCATGCGACGCACCATCGGCGTGGCGCTCGGCGTGGCGCTGTACGCGACCGCCGTGTGGGCGGTCCACGCCACCGCCGGGCCGACGCCACGGTCGGCCAGTGCCGCGGACGCGGCGGACGTGGTCGAGCCGCCGAGCGCGATGGCGGTCGACCCGCACGACCTGGCCGCGCTGACGGCCGCGGCGGCCAACCAGCAGAAGCTGGCCGGGCAGCTCGCCCGCGCCCGGCTGGCCACCGCCAGGTACGCCACCAACCTCCAGGCCGCCAAGCACGCCGGCTACCAGATCATCACCCGCGACATCCCCGACATGGGCTGGCACTTCCTCAACCCGACCATCAAGGGCTTCCAGGTCACCAGGCCCCACATCCTGGTGTACCAGCGCCACGGCAAGACCTGGCAGCTCGGCGCGCTGGAGTGGGTCTTCGCGGCCAAGCCCGCCACCCCGCCGCTGAAGGGAGCCACCTACGGCTCGTTCGGTGCCGCCTGCCACTACACCGACGGGACCTTCGTGTTCCGCACCGTCCAGGAGAAGTGCCCATCGTCGAGCCCCCAGAGCGGCGCCCCGTTCAACTTCTGGCACCCGGACCTGGTGACGTTGCACGTGTGGCTCTGGTACCCCAACCCCACCGGCCTGTACGACGGCACCAACCCCTACGTCCGGCCCTTCAACCACACCTGACCGGCCCGCCTGCCGGGGCGGGTAGCCGTCGGGGTCCGCGCGGCGCTCGGCGCGGCCGGCGGGCACGACCGCCCGCCCGCAGCGGCGGCGGGCGTGGTCGCTGCCGGCACGACCGTCGCGGGCCAGGCCATCGGCGTGACCGTGGCCGCGGGCGGGGGCGGGTCGGGCGGCCCGGCCGCCACCGGCGCCGGCACGAGCGGCGGCGCTGGGGGTGGCACGGGCGGGGCCAGCGGCGGCGGCGCGAGCAAGGGTGGCCCGCCGCGGTCGACCAGCGGCCGGCCGACGACCACCCAGGCCACCAGCACCACCCTGCCGCAGATCGTGGTCCGAGGGGTGGGCTGGAGCGCGAGCGAGTCGTGCTACTCGGGGGCCGACGGCGTCTGGCACTACGTCGTGCAGTTCCACGTCACGGTCGACAGCGACGGCACCGGGACGGTGCGCTACCAGTGGGGCAGGGGCGCCGACGACGCCCGGTCCGAAGTCAAGACCTACGACATCCCCGTGCGGTACGCGTTCGTGACGGTCCACGTGAAGCTTGACGACACGATCAAAGGGAACGCCGCCTCCCCGACCGAGACGGTCGTCGACCGCCTCCACGTCCTGGCCCCGCCCGGCCTGCACGGCCAGCCGGTCGTCGCCACGATGACCCACACGATCTGCCCCTGAGCGGCGGGGAACCGTGGCGCGCATGAGTAGCGATCCGCATCTGGCGCGAGTCGCCGTTGACCATCGGTTGGCAAGCCCCCAGCATCGAACGAACGAGAAGTTTGGGAGGCCTGATGTTTGTGCACGCGACGTACTGGATGTGGACTCGAGGCCAGTTCACGGTATCCCTAACCATTGCGCTCAACAGGAACCGCCGCTACCTGGTGACCGGGGCGTTGACCGGCAAGTCCGGCGGCGACTACGGCCAGGTCTTCATCGCGACCGTCTGCACCATGCCGAGCAATGACCAGGTCCTTTGCGGGATCCGGGACGACCCCGCTGACCCGCCGGCCGACAACATCGCCAACCTGGGCATCGTGGAGACCCTCAGCAACGCCGTCCGGGTGACCATAAAGCTTCGCGGCGATGGCGGACTGCACCGCGCCGAAGGCGTGGTCTACGACGTCACCTAGCCTCCGAGAGGGGTCCATCATGACCATGATCTCGTACGCCGTGTACGACCGGAACACGGGTGAAGTGGTGCACGTGCATGTCGAGCCGGCCGGGCTCGAGACCTCGCACGAGGAGATCCTCCAACTGGTCGACCCCCGTCGGGGCCGAGCGTTGGACGTTGTTCGGATGCAGAGAGAGGACCTGGAGGCGAACGCCTTCCGCGTGGTTGACGGCCAGCTATCGCCTGCAGACGAGGCGGCCGGGTTCGGAGCCGCCGGCGGCGGGGACGGCACCGGCGAGCCGGTCGTAGAACGCCGCTACGAGCTCAGGCGACCAAGCGGAGACGCCAGCACGTGACGGTGCCTCAGCTCGCGCATGGCGGCGCTGCGGTGCGACGGCAGCCCGTCCCACCGCAGCGGCGCCTTCTCGCCGCCGAGGAAGCGCCGCAGCTCGCCCAGCGCCTCAGGTGATCGATGGAGCCCGCCGCTCCGACCGCTCAGCCCCCGATCCCCAGCATCCCCGCCAGCTCCTTGCACCGCGGGCACACCGGGAACCGCTGAGGATCACGAACCCGACTGAAGCGGTGACCGCACAGGTGCACGTTTCCTGCGGACCCGCCCATGTGACGGGACGCCGAGCTGGCCGCGCTGACGAGCCACTCGCTGGATGTCCCGATGCGAAGCCGATCGGGCGCTGCGTGAGGGGCTGACGGCGGATACTGGTCGGATGGATGGCCACCATCACCTGGCGTCGCTGGTCGGCGCGGCGCTGCTGGCGTACCGGCAGGTTCGGGCGGTGGAGTTGGTTGGCTCGCGGGCGGCCGGGACGGCGACGCCATGGTCGGACTGGGACTTCCGCGTGGAGGTGGATGACTTCGCCGCTGTCGCCGCCCAACTGCCAAGGCTGGTGTCGGTGCTGGGGCCGCTGGCCGGCCAGTGGGACCGGCTCAGCACGCATCAGTGCTACATGCTCATGTTGGACGGTCCAGTAAAGGTTGACCTGCTGTTCCCTGACCAGCCGCACCGGCCCGAGCCGTCGTGGACGGCGGGCCCGCAGACGCTCGTGGGGATCGACGCGCACCTCTGGGACTGGGTGCTGTGGCTCGTGGCCAAGCAGCATGCCGGCAAGGGCGAGCTGGTCCGCAGCGAGCTGGCCAAGATGCACCACCACCTGCTCGGGCCGATGGGGGTCGAGCGTGCACCGGTGTCCATCCAGGCGGCCGTGGCAGCCTACCGCGGTACCCGTGACCGCTTGGAGGCTCGGTTTGGGGTCAGGGTGTCCAGGCGGCTGGAGGAGGCGGTGTTGCCGGTGGTGGCCGCCCGATGATGAAGGAGGCAGCCATGCTCGAGGTCCGACGCGACGCTGAGATCCACGAGGAGGAGGGCGGCTGGTTCAATGCCCGCTGGCACTTCTCCTTCGACCACTACCGCGACCCCGAGCAGATGGGCATCGGCCCGCTCCGAGTGTTCAACGACGACCGCCTGGTGCCGGGCGCCGACTGGCCGATGCACCCGCACGCCGACGTCGAGGGGCTCACCTACGTCCTCGAGGGCACGTTCGAGCACGCCGACTCCCTCGGCAACGGCGGGACGCTGCGCCCCGGCGGCGTCCAGCGGATGACGCTCGGCTCCGGCGCCAACCACTCCGAGCGCAACGGATCCAAGATCGAGCCGATGAGGTTCCTGCAGTTCTGGATCCTGCCGGACACACCGTCGCTGCCACCGAGCCTCGAGCAGCGCCAGTTCACGCTCGGTGACCGACGGAACCGTCTGCTGCGGGTGGTCGGTCGGGACGGCGGCGATGTCGTGAAGGTGCACCAGGACGCGTCGGTCTTCGTCGCAGCGCTCGATCCCGGCGTCGGAGCAGCGCACCGCTTCGGCGACGGCAGAGCCGGATACCTCTACGTGATCGGCGGCGCGACCGAGCTCAACGAAACCCACAAGCTCGAGACGGGCGACGCGGTCAAGGCATTCGGGCCGGAGGAGGTCCGCATCCAGGCCGAGCAGCAGACGGAGCTCATCCTGATCGACGTGCCACGCCAGTACGTACCGGTCGGCGTGTGGGCGCGATGAGGGAAACGCCTTCCACCAGCAAGGGCCAGCCAGCAAGCGGAGGCTAGGATCACCGGTGTGGAGGCTGGACACCCAGAGTTCCGGAGCCCTCCGTGTCGGCGATCGACCAGCCCTGCGCGCGGAGCGCGGCTGCCTCCACGTCTTCCTCCCATGTCAGCATGGGGCGGGGCTCCTTGGGCTGCGGCGTCAGACACCGTCAGCATCAGGGAGCCCCACTCCATGTGGTGGACCCTGCCGGCCACCGGGAGCCTCCAAGGTGGGAGTTTCAGTGAGCAGGTCCGGGGAGCATCAGACGAGCACCGTCATCGGCAGGACGCGACCTTGACCAGGCATCGGCTCATCCGCCCGACGCGACCCGCTCGATCCTGGCGCGACCGCTCACCTCGGCCGCTTCGAGGCGGCGGAACAGGTCGGCCACGGCAGTGTTGGGATCATCCCCCACGCCAACCCACCAGGCATTGTCCGCGAACCACGCTGCGCATATGGCATCGCCACCGAAGGCGCCATGCGGCAGTTCCTCGGTGGGGAAGGCGAGCCACCGGCCGCCCTCGTACATGCCGCCGTAGCGGCTGGGCGTCACCAGGCAAGGGGTCATTACCCCGTCGGGCCACAGGCTGACCCGGATCGGCGTCAAGTCGGCTGCCATGCCGGAGATGATCGTCGAGCGCCGATCCAGCCGCCAGCCACCTGTGGAGGCCCCAATGCCCTGCAGCCAAGCCCACCGCAGCCGACCTACTGGCGCAGGCCCTAAGCAGGGCGTGAGCCTCGACACGGTCGATGCTAGGAAGATAGCCGCATGAGCACCCCAGCCGAGCCAACTGCCCCCGTGGTCATCGACCGGGTCGACCACCTGGTCCTCACCGTCGCCGACATCGAGCAGACGATCGACTTCTACGTCCGCGTCCTGGGCATGGTGCCGGTCACGTTCGGCGCCGGGCGCCGCGCCCTGCTGTTCGGCCGCAACAAGCTCAACCTCCACCAGGCCGGCCACGAGTTCGACCCCAAGGCCCGCCGACCGACACCAGGCTCGACGGACGTCTGCCTGGTCACCACGACCCCGCTCGACCGGGTGGTCGCCCACCTGCGGGCCTGCGGCGTGCCGATCGAGGAGGGTCCGGTCTCCCGGACCGGCGCGACCGGCCCGATCACCTCGGTCTACTTCCGCGACCCTGACGGCAACCTCATCGAGGTCTCGACCTACGACGCCGAGGCCCACCACGCCGAAGAGCCCTGACGGCTTCGATCTCACGGGAGGGTGCGCACGATGCCACGACGCCCACGATACGACGCGTCGCAGGGGCCGCGGATCGTCGGGCCGCGGGACGGCAGGACGGTCGACCTCGGCGCGGTCGGGGTCCGGTTCCTGGTCTGGGGCGAGGAGTCAGGCGGCGGGTTCTCCCTGGTCGAGCACCCGATCCCGCCACGCCACCTGGCCGCGCCGTGGCACCGCCACAGCCGCGAGGACGAGTACAGCTACGTGCTGGAGGGCCGGCTGGGGGCACAGCTCGGCGACGACGTGGTCTACGCCGAGGCTGGCGACCTGGCGTTCAAGCCGCGCGAGCAGTGGCACACCTTCTGGAACGCCAGCGACGGCCCGTGCCGGATCCTGGAGATCATCTCCCCCGCCGGCTTCGAGCACTACTTCGACGAGCTTGCCGCCGGTGCCGGCTCGCAGGAGGAGTACCAGGCGCGCTACGGCACCCAGGTGGACCTCGACCGCACCCGCCGCCTGTGCGAGCAGCACGGGCTGGTGTTCCCCATCAACGACTGACCCCGCAACCCGACAGCCGGCGACCAGCCCGCGGCGACCTCACTCCCCGCGGTCGGCTCAGCCGCCGATCCCCAGCATCCCCGCCAGCTCCTTGCACCGCGGGCACACCGGGAACCGCTGCGGATCACGAACCGGACTGAAGCGGTGGCCGCACAGGTGGACGTTCCTTGCGAACCCGCCACGTGTCAGCCAACGCGGGCGTGGAGATCGCTGGATCGGCGTCCCACCGTTTGGTGCCGGCGGCCGGCCGCGACGGTGACGCGGGCTCGGCGCGACCAAGCAAGCCGGCGAGCCCGTCGACCGAGCCTCGTGACGAGCTGGTCCGTTGCACAACGATCGGGATGCTCGCGCTCCTGCGGCGGTAGGATGGGGTAGGAACGAAGCCGCGCACCAGGCCGTTGGGGGAAGCGTGAGCGACGAGCCCAGGTTGGAGTTGCGCGGACACGTCGCGGTCCTCCGCCGGCGCAGGTGGTTCCTACTCGTGGCGACCGTTGCCGCGGTTTGCGGCGTGCTCCTCTCCGCCTTCCTGGTGGTCCCGGTATACGAGTCCAACGCCGACGTGCTCGTACGGCCGGTCGCGCTCGTCCCCACCCAGCCCTCCCGCGCCGCAACCGTCAACCTACAGGTCGAGCGGCGCCTAGCGAGCTCGGCCGCGGTGACCGCGCTGGCCGACGCCAAGCTCGGCAGCGCCGGTGTGACCCCGGGGACGATCTCGGTGGACGCGTCCGCGTCGGACTCGACGCTCCACTTCACCGCCACCGCGCCGGACCGCGTCGCCGCGCAGCAGACGGCCCAGACGTTCGCGGAGTCGTACCTGGAGCTACGGCAGCGAGACGCCCTGGAAGACCTCGCTGCCGCGCGCAGGCCGCTGCAAACACAGATCGACGCGGACAACCGGCAGCTCGAGGCCCTGCGGACGCAGATCCTGGCCGCGCGGGACGACGCGCAGCGGGCGGCGCTCAGGATGCAGCTCGACCCGCTGGCCAGCGAGTTGCTCGCCCTCCAGCAGTCGCTCCACGACCTGGTCCTGCCGGAGAACCTCCGGGTGGGAGAGGTCCTGCGGCCGGCGAACCGGCCGCGGTCGCCGTCCTTGCCCGGCGGCGATCGGATGACCGGCGCGCTCGTGCTGCTCGTGGGGTTGCCGTTGGGTGTCGGCCTCACCCTCGTACGGGACCGCCTGGACCAGCAGGTCCGTGGCCCAGAAGAACTGGAGGAACTGGCCGGCGCGCCGGTCCTGGCGGTCGTGCGGCGCACGGCCCGGCGGGGCGGACCACCCGACCAGGTGACCGTCGATCTCGAAGCAGAGGCCACTGACGCCTACAGGGACTTGTGCCGGAAGGTCATGGCGGTCGCTGCGCGGAGCGGCTTGCAGTTCCTGACGATCGCCAGCCCCGACGGCGGGCAGGCCACGGTTACGGCAAATCTCGGCGTCGCCCTGGCACAGGCACGCAAGCGCGTCATCCTGGTCGCGGCCGAGCCGGGAGGCTCGCGGCTGCGGCAGCTGTTTGCCCTACCGGACCGGGCGGCGACCGACGGCCCGACGACAGGAAGCGCGGCCGGCGGCCCGCGCAGCCTTTGGGAACGCTGCTGGGTCCTCCACGACAATCTGTTCCTGTTCCTTTCGCCTGAGGACCTCGATCCGCCGGCCGCGAGCGGGCTGCCCGGGCTGCGGGCTGAACTCCAGGAGGCCGCCGACTTCATCTTGGTGGATGGCCCGCCGATCCCGGAGATGGTGCAGGGCTCGGGGCTGACGCCGCCGACCGACGGCGTGCTGTTGGTGGTTGACGCGCAGCGCGCGAGCCGGGCGTCGGTGCGAGCGGCGCAACGCCAGCTGGACCAGGCGGGCGCCGTCGTGGTCGGCGCGGTTCTCGTCCACGGCACCCCGCGGCGCAAGCGGGCTGCCGCGCCGGCAGGGGCGCTCGCGACCAGCGGTCACGCGACGCCGATCGTGCTGAACGACCAGGGGGCGGTCGAGGCACAGCTGCTCCGGTTCCTGCGCAGCCGACCTTCCCACGCGGACGGGCCGCCGCAGCGCCCCCTGGTGGTGGTGACGGGCGACCGGGGTGAGCAGGGGAAGTCGACGGTCGCGGCCGACGTCGCGTTCACGCTCGCCGGCGACGGCAGGCGCGTCGCCCTGGTCGATCTCGACCTGAGTCACCCGACCCAGCACCGGATCCTCGACCTTCCCGAAGGGGTGGGGCTCGCCGAGGTCGCGCTCGACGGGGTGCCGCTCGAGCAGGCGATGCACCGGTTCGAGGTGAGCCCCGAGCACGACCCGCCCGACCCGGACCCCGACGGAGCGCGGCCCGTGCCCGGATCCGTCGAGGTGCTCACGGCGGGCGCGCTGCCTGCCGGCGGGGAGGCGGCCGTCACCGGCCCGATCGCCCGCACCGTGGTGGAGCTGGTGCGCGAACGGGCCGACGTCGTCCTCGTTGACGCGCCGCCGATGCGGCGGGTCGACGACGCGCTGTCGCTGCTCCCCCAGTTCGACGCCCTGGTCGTGGTGAACGGGCGGGGGCGCGAACGCAGCCGGCTGCTGGACCGGCCGCCGGTCCTCGACGAGCAGGCCGCGCCGAACCTCGGCCGCGAGCTCCAGGCACCACCGCTGGTCACACGCGCGCCGCGAGCGGGCGCCCGGATCGCCGAGACGCGCGCGGACGCCCTGCTGGCCGCGTCGATCGCGGTCGGCGGAGCGATCACGTTGCTGCTCGCGTCTACCGACGCGAAGACAATCGTGCGTCCGTTCGTGACCCTGGCGTTCATCGGCTTCGCGCCCGGAGCCGCCTTCGTCTGGCTCCTGCGCGGTCTCGACCTGCCCACCAAGATCGTCGCCTCGATCGCGCTCAGCCTCGCCATCGGCACCATGACCGCCCAGGCGATGATCTGGCTCCACGCCTGGTCGCCGACCGCTGGCCTCGTCGCGCTCGTCTCCTTGTCGATGGTCGGTCTGGTGCTCCAGGGCTGGCAGTGGCTGCGCGCACGCGCGAGCGCCGGATAGAGGACCGTGGCCATCCCCGGTCAAGGCCCGGACGAGGGCAGCAAGAGGAAGACGACGACGTTCAACAGGCCGTGCGCCGCGACCACTCCGACGACCGAGCCGGTCCGCTGACGGCACCATCCCAGCGCCATGCCGAGCAGGAACGCGAGCAGTACTTGCCTACCGGTGCCGCCCGGCAGGTACGCCGTGGCGTACGCCAGCGACGACAGGGGGAGCGCCCAGCGGCCCGCCACGCCGGCGGCGGCCGGAAGCAGCAGACCCCTGTACAGCAGCTCGTCGGGAAGCGCCGCGAACACCACGAGGACCGTCGCGGCGACCGTCGTGGAGGTACCCGCGCGCACCAGGACGGTCGGCGGCGCGAGGCCCCACACGAGCCGTCCCGCCAAGATCCCGGCGAGCGCCACCAGCACCTGGCCCCCCCATCCGCCGGCATGCGGGCGGAGCAGCCGCCACTGCCGCGGCCGCTGGCGTGCCGCCAGCGCCACCACGGCGAGGGCGGGCACGCCGACCACGACCAGGCGCGTCGACGGGCGGACGTGCGCCGGCTCGGCGGCGACCGTCACCAGCCGGACCACCGAGATCGCCACGAGCGGCGGCAGCAGCGCGGCGACGCGGGCGTCGGCCGTCGCGCGCAGCGTCAGGCACAGCGGCCCCAGCAGCGCGAGCAGGCCGTAGGCGACGGCGGCCGCCGGCGCGGAGAGGACGTGCAGCGACCATCCCAGCTCGGCTCCGGCGAGCACGCCGAGGTACGCCACAAGGACCGCCGCTCCGGCGAGCGGCGGCGCGGTCCAGGCGGCGGACCGGGCGGGCGACTCAGGCGATGACAAGGAACCGCTCGACGACGATCGCGACGAATACGACCAGCAGGGGCACGACCACGATGCCGAGCAGGCGCAGGGCGTCACGGCGCGGGAACGCGGTCGCGCTCTGCACCAGGACGCTGCCGGCGAGCGCCGCGACGAGGACGCCGAGCACGACGAGCCCGACCGACGTGGACACGGCCACCTCGCCGCGCGACAGGAAGTCGAGGACGCGGGGGTCCAGCGTCGGCGTCATCCACACCGCCCCCCGTCCGGATCGGCCGTCCGTCGCACGTCACGCCTGCCCTTGCTGCCGGGCCAGTACGAAGATCTTCGCCTCGGCGTTGGTGAACACGACGCGGAACCGCGGCGAGCCGAGCACCTGACGCTCGAGCTGCTCGCCCCATCCGGGCGGGCGGCCGTAGAACGACTCGCCGTACACGAACTGCGCCTTGCTCAGGATGAGGAACGCGCCACGGGGGTTGGCCTCCATCGCGGCCTCGATCGTGTCGAGCTGCTGAGGTCCGAGGTCCTCGCCGAGCGGCGTGTAGTCGTACCGCTCGAGCGCCGTGGACCGCCAGGGGACGTTCGAGGTGACGGCCACCAGGGTGGACCCCTGCGGCGCCTGCCGGTAGAGCCAGTTCAGGGCCTGGACGTCCGAGGGATGCACCTGCTCGAAGGCCTCGTTGCCGTAGCGCGTCAGGTAGAAGGCGCCGATGAGGCCGATGCTGAGCAGCGCGGCCGCGGCCGCGGTCGGTCCCCGTCGCCGCGGCGCCTCCGCAGGCACCAGGACGCCGGCGAGCAGCACCACCGTGGCGGGCAGGGCGAACAGGTAGGCACGCAGCAGGACCTCGCCGCCGTAGCTTTGCAGCAGGATGATGAGGAACGGTGCGGCGGCGAGGGCGAACAGCGCGAGATCGCCGGCGCCCCGCCGCAGGCGGCGCCACGCCCCCACGGCCGCGAGGCACCAGACGACCACGGTGAGCAGCAGCCGGGCACGCGTGACGAACTGGTGCGCCGCATCGCCCTGCACCCGCTCGGTCGCGCCGGCGCTGACCGTCCCGCCGACGTGGCCGACCGAGCGCAGCAGGTCGGGAAGGTGCCCGGACCAGTAGACGACGGTGAGGTAGCTGAAGTACGCGACCGCGATCACCGCCATCAGGACGGGCAGGGAACGGACCGAGCACCGCCTGACGAGCACCAGCCCGGCCACCGACGCGACCACCGCTGTGGGGGTGAGCTGGTGGCTGACGGTGCACGCCACGAAGATCGTCACGAGCATGCCCGTCAGCGCGACCCCCTGCCAGGGCGGGAGCTCGACGCCGCGAGGCTCGTCCCGCAGCGGCCGGGGCGCCAGCCCGGCGGCGCGCCGCAGCGGATCGGCCGCCAGCCGCAGGCGCCGCGCCCAGCGCCCGTCGCGCCGCCGCCACCAATCCAGCGGCGGTGGACGGAACCACCGCAGAAGGACCACTACGATGACCAGGTAGAAGAGGTAGGTCAGCCCCTGCGGGGCGAAGTAGTCCTGGCCGACCCAGTTTGCCGGGTAGAACAGCCACACCGCGAGCCACGCCGCGCGGCGGTCTGGCGTGGTGGCGCGCGCGAGGAGGTACACCCCCCCGCCGTAGACCAGGTTGAAGACCACCGGCGTCCAGCCCAGCAGCGGCATGGCGTCAGGGAGGCCGGCCACGCGCGTCGCCATCGCGGCGAGCGCGAAGAAGCCGGGCCAGCTCATCCTCGCGTCGAACTCTGGCAGCGTGCGGCCGGTCCTGGCGATGTAGTCAGTGAAGCCCACGTGGAGCCAGGCCGGCGTGAACCGCGGGACCGGCTCCACGATGGTCGCCGCGCCGTGCAGCAGCACCACCAGGACGGCGACGTGCGCGGCGAGCAGCAGGGCCGGCGCCGAGGGGCGGACGAACAGGACCGTCACGAAGCGAGGACGTCCACCACGCGCTCGGAGCGGATCACCCGCCCGCCCTTGTGCGCGCCGACCGCCACGCCCCGGCCGACGGTCATCGCTCGGCCGTCCGCAGCAGCCGGACCAGCGACGGCAGCACGGCCGACGCCACGACCACCTGGCTGACGAGGTAGGCGACCGCCACCCCGAGGATGCCGAGGCGCCCCATCAACGCGAGCGACAGCGACAGCACGAGCGTGCTGGTGAGGGCTTGAACGACGACGATGCGGCCCACCCGCCTCTGCACGCGGCAGACGGCGACGAACACGGTGACGAGCAGCTTGGGCAGCACGGCCAGGGCCAGCAAGCGCAGGGTTGCGCCGGACCGCACGTACTCCCCACCGAAGACGGCGAGCAGCAGCGGCGCCGCGAGGAACAGCAGCGCGATGCCGGGGGCGAACAGCAGGTACGCGCGACGCAGGAGCTGCCGGGTGTACAGGGGGAGCCGTGCCTCGTCGCGGGAGCCCTCGACGGTGAGCGACACGCCGAAGTTGTAGACGACCAGCTCCAACGAGGTGCTGACGGCGTAGGCGACGTAGAACAGGCCGTTGGCCGCGGCGCCGAGCCGCGCGATGACCAGCAGCGGCAGCGCGTTGGTGCCGGCCTGCATGAGCAGATAGCCGAGGTAGTCGAGGGCGACGAAGCGGCGCAGCACGCGCCAATCCGGCAGTGTCGCGGTGCGCAGCGATCGGAGGCGGGGCACCAGTCGCCGGAACACCAACAGGTTCACCGGCACCACGGCGACGACGACGGGCACGTTCCAGGAGACGAAGATGCCGAGACCGGGGAGCGTGCCGGCCAGAGCCACCAGCAACAGGGCCTTGGCAACCCCGAACGCCGCGTTCTCGACCGGCACCCACACCGCTCCGCGCAGCGCGGTGAGGACGCTGTCCTGCAGCGTGAAGATGCCCCACGCGGCCACGGACAGGCAGAACAGGACGGCCAGCGCCGGGCTGGCGGCGAAGAACGCGAGGTGGTCGGAGAGCGCGGGAGCGAGCACCAGGAACGTCGCGCCGACCGCGCAGGCGACCAGGGCGTTCGCGCCGTAGGCGTAGGCGACGAGCCGGCCGCCGGACACCCCCGAGCCCGGCAGGAAGCGCGCCAGGGCCGCGTTGAGGTTGAGCTGGGAGAGGTTGCTCAGGAACGTCATCGTGGACACCGCCGCGGCGCCGACGCCCAGCTCGCGCGGCGAGTAGAGCCTCGCCGCGAGCACCCAGTAGGCGCTCCCGAGCGCCGTGGAGATGACGGTGTTCAGGGTGAGCGCGTAGACGTTGCCGAACAGCGGGGTGCGCACGTGCCGTTGCAGCCGCGCCAGCCGGCCAGCCGCCGGGACGGCGGCCGGCCCCGGGTCGGCCGTGGCGGGCTCGGTCGCGGTGGCGGCCGCCGGCGGCGGTGGAGGAGGGGGAGACCTCAGGGCGTCCTCCCTTCGGTGGACGGTGCGTCGGTGGGCGGGCGCACGCGGTCGTCGAGCAGCCGACGGGCACGGCGGTACGCTCGCCATCCGCGCGTCCGCAGCCGCTCCCCGGGCCACGATAGCGGCGCACCCGCGCCGTCGAGGAGTCGGGCGACCCGTGCCGCGCCGGTGTCGCGCTCGACGAGCACCCGCGCCAGAGCGAACGGGTCGTCGGCCTGGTGGCTGAGCGCGTTCTTCACGCCGCAGGCGGAGGAGTAGCCGGCGGCCCGGACGGCGTCGCGGACCCGGGAGCTGAGGTAGCCGTAGGGGTAGGCGAAGGACACGACCTCCTCGCCGAGTCCCTCCTCCAGCAGCCGCTTGCTCCACCGCAGCTCGTGCTCCACCTCGGGCGGCGGCAGGCAGTCGAGGGCACGGTGCGAGTGGCCGTGGGAGCCGACCTGGACCCCGAACGCGCGCAGGTCGTGGAGCTGTTCCCAGCTCAGCGCGGGGTCGCCGTCCGCCGTCCGCGTGCCGACCCGGCCGCTGATCACGAAGGCGGTCGCGACGACCCGGTAGCGGTCCAGCACCGGAAGCGCCGTCGTCGCGAGGTCGGCGAACCCGTCGTCGAAGGTCACCAGGACAGGGTCGGGCGGCAGCGCGGCCTCGCCCCGCAGTGCCGCGGCGTACTGCGCGACCGTGAGCGCATGGCGCCCGCGCTCCACGATCATGGCCAGCTGCTCGTCCAGGTCGCCCGCCGAGACCGACCAGCGCATCGTTCCGTCCCGCGGCTGGTCCCCGATGCTGTGGTAGGCCAGGATGGGGACCGGCGTCATGGCGCGGGCACCAGGCGTCGTCGCGCGCGGGCACCGAGGGCGCCGCCCGCGCTGGCGGCGTAGCTGAGCGGACCGAGCGCCATCCCGAGCAGCTCGAGCAGGGTCAGGGTTCGCGGGTACGTGGTCGTCTTGTGGCGGTTCTTGCCCGAGCGGGGATCGACGGCGTAGGCGATGCCGCGCGGCAGCCGACGCAGCAACTCGCGCCGGACGGCGGCGTCGGCCAGCAACGTCTTAGTGATGACCGCACCCAGCCCCACGCCGTACCCGTACATCGTCCGATGCAGGGCATGCACCTCGGGCTTGTGCCTGTGCCAGACGACGGCCGCCGGCTCGTAGACGATCACCCCGCCCCAGAGGACGACACGGAGCAGCAGGTCGATGTCCTCGCCGGCGCGCACGGCGGTGCCGGATCCGAGCAGCGGGTCGAACCCTCCCAGTCGTCGCAGCACGTGGGCGCGGAACGCCATGTTGGCGCCGGACCCGAAGACTCCGGGGGTGTAGGGGTACAGCGACCCGGGCCCCGCCTCCACACGCCGGGGCCCACCATCCCCCTGCGTCTCGAACCCGCTCCGGTCGAACCGTTGCCGCACGCAGCCCTTGCCGAAGCCGCCGTACTGCTCCACCCAGACCTGTGCGGGCGTCTCGAACTCGCGCGCCATCACCAGGCCAGTCACGCCGGCGACCTGCTCGTCGACGAAGCCTGCCGCGAGCGCGCGCAGCCACCCGCGGTCGACCAGCACGTCGTCGTCGGCGAACGCGACGATCTCGCCCCGCGCCTCTGCCAGGCCGCGGTTGCGCGCGTGCGCGACGCCCCGTCGCCGCTCCGCCAGGTACCGGACGCGGCCGTCCGACGCCGCGTACCCGGCAACCACCCCGGCCGTCGCCGGCAGGTGCGGCGTGTTGTCGACGACCAGCAGCTCGTAGTCCGGGTAGTCCAGCGACACCAGGGCCTCGATGGAGCGCCGCAGGACCTCCGGGCGGTTGCAGGTCGGCACCACGACCGTGGCCCGCGGTGCCGTGGCCGGCAGCGGCCGACGGACCGCGCACCGTCCGCTCCACCCCAGGCCCCGGGCGGGGAGCGTCGCCGCGCGCGGCAGACCGTCCAGCTCGAGGTGCCGGTCGATGGCCACGGCAAGCTGCTGGCGGATGGCGGCGGCGTGCTGCTCGGCGGTGAGTCCCTCCGCTGGCAGGGTCTCGCGCAGCACCCCGAGGGGCTCACCGTGCAGCCGGACCAGGACCTGGGCGGCCGCGTACGGCGAACCGCTCGCGCTCGCGGCCGCGGCGACGGGAGGAACCCCGTCCGACAGCTCGACGGACAGCACCCGCGCCGGGACCGGCGCCGGCTTGCGGTCCGCCCGCGGGCGCACGGGGGCGACCCGGCGTCCCGCCATGCCCGCCCGGCGGTACAGGTAGCCCGAGGCGGTCACGAGCAGGCCGGTGACCATCGCACCCGACCGCAGCAGCCCTCCGAGGTCCCGGCGGGCACGCGCCTCGGAGAGCCCCCGCCGGACCCCGCCGGCCAGCACACGGCGCGCGTAGTCCCGTTCGGCCGACAACCCGACGGCCGTCCCGACAAGCCGTGCGACCACCGCCTTGGAACGTCCTTCGGCGAAGCAGCGGCTGCGGAAGTAGCTCCACGTCCGGCGGTCCCTGGTCACGTGGTGCCGGACGCTGGCCGCCGGCTCGTACAGCACGACCCCGTCGGGGCGGCGCTGCCGCAGCCGGATGCACAGCTCGGTCTCTTCGCAGCCCACGGGCACGCCACCAACCCGGCCGAGGGCCGGGTCGAAGCGCCCGGCGTCATCGAGTGCGCCACGCCGGAACGACATGTTGCAGCCGATCAGGTTGCGCACCGGCGCGGCCCTGGTTGGCTGCCCGAGGAAGCTGCAGCCGACGACCCAGTCGAACTCGGGCGGGAACCATCGTGGCCGCGGGCCCTCCCAGTCCGGCACCGCGCGTCCGCCAACGGCGAGCACCCGCGGGTCGTCGTAGTGCGCGACCAGCCGCGCCAGCCAGTCGGGCTCGGCGACGGCGTCGTCGTCGAGGAAGGCGACGACGTCGCCGCGTGCCGACGAGACGCCCGTGTTGCGCGCACCGGACAGCCCGCGCGGGCCGGCGTTCGCGACGACGGTGAGCCGCGGGTACGCCGCCTCGACCCGCCGGAGGAGCGCGAGGTTGTGGTCGACAACGAGGACGACCTGGTCGGGTGGGCTGTCCTGCCGCAGCACGGAGTCGACCGCGCCGAGCACCCGCGACCAGCGACGCTCGGTATAGGCGCAGATGACGACCGTGACGCTCGGCCGCGCCGCCGCCGGCGCGCCGTCGGGTCCGGCGGGGCGGGCCGGTGGGCGGGCCGTCGCGGACAGGTCAGGCACGGAGCAGGACCCTCTCGACGTTGTTCCGGAGCCAGTACCGGTTGTCACGGTGACCGTCCGAGTCCAGGAACAGCGTCGCGTGACGCAGCCAGCACAGGAGCAGGGCCGCTCGAGGGGGGATCCCGTCGGTCCACGCGTCGACGACGCCGGCCGGCACGCCGATCGCCTCGGGAACCCCGTCGGTCAGGGCCCTGACGACGACGTCCCCCAGCTCCTCGCCGCGCGCGAGGCGCCGGGCGTGCAGGTGCAGGTGCAGCAGGTCGTGCAACGGGAGCTGCCCCGCCGTGGCCTGGTCCCAGTCGACGATGCCGGTGACCCGTCCGTGCTCGGTCGACGCGAGGATGTTGCCGGGCCAGTAGTCACCATGGATCCAGCCGAGCCGCACCCTGCGACCGAGGAGCGCGGCGGTGAGGTCATGCCGCAGCCGGTCCACCCCCGCCCGCAGCTCCCCATGCCGGGGACGCGCCTCGGCGAACCGCTCGAGCCGGCGCAGCGGGAGCTCCACCCACCCCTCGACGGCCGCGCCGTCCACCAGGTCCTCCCTGGCGGTCCTGGAGTGCAGGCCCTGGATGAGGCGGGCGGACGCGTCGAGCAGCGCCGGCCCGTCCCGGCCGCGCCTGACCAGGCGAGCGGCCTGCTCCCCGGGCAGCGCCTCCTCGACGCAGTAGTACCGGCCGGCGACCTCACCTTCGTGGAAGGGTCGAGGCAGGGCCGCCTGCCAGTCGCGGAGCCTTCGATCGCGCTCGAGCGCGGACAGCACCCGGCGCTGCCGTCTGAGGCTCGCCACGCCCTCGGCGGTTGCGGGGACCTTCACCACGAAGCGGCGCGCGTCGCCCGGGTGCGCGACGACCGCTACCGCCACCGACGTCCCGGTCCACCGCACGGCATGCGTGCGCCACCAGTCCTCTGGGACTCCCTCGAGCCGCGCCAGGACCCGCGGCGCCATCGCCGCGACCCAGCGGAGCTCCGACCGGTGCCGACACCGGGCCGCGGCCGGGTGCAGCGCGGGCAGTGCGCGGGACACCACGCGGACGACGGTCATCGGGCCATCCCCCGGAGGGACCGCTTGGCGTACCGCAGCCAGATGCGACCGAGGACGTCGACCAGCACGACCTCGGGCGGGCGGTCGGCGTCCACGCGCTCGGCGTTCGGCAGCCGCCGCTGCAGCCGCACGAACTGCTCGCGCTCGGCCTCGAGCCGCACCGCATCGCGCTCGCCCTTGCGCGCGTGCATCACCTCGCCTGGCACGTCGAGCAGCAGGACGAGGTCGGGTGCCGGGCACAGCCGGCCGAGCAGCCAGAAGTAGGGTCGCTTGAGCCGGACCAGCGGGCCGGTCGGTGGCAGCAGGGCATCATAGACGTATCGGTCGAAGATGACGAGACGGCCGATGGCGCGGTGGCCGAGGGACGCGAGGTAGCGCCGCCATACGACGAAGGGGCGCAGGGCGACGTCGAGGATCACGCGATGCGCGCCCGACACGGTCTCGCGCCGCTGCCACAGTCCCATGTACACGCGCCTGACGGGGAAGCAGAACGACTTCTCGACGCCCTGGGCCAGGGTGGACTTCCCGGCACCGTCCGGGCCGAGCAACGCGACGCTCAGGCCGCGCCGGCTCCACGCCTGCATGGGCCGCTCGACGGTGCGCAGGAGCGAGCCGCGGACGAACCTCCGCACCACCTCGAGGCGGTGCTCGCGGCGCCACAGCCGGAGGATCGTGTCCCCGTTCCGGGTGACCGTCGCCCAAGCGCCCGCCCGTGCACCGGCGAGCAGGCCAGCCCGGTCGGGCAAGGCCCGGACCAGCGGGCTGTCGAGCGAGGCCGACCCGGCGAGCTCGGCGAGGCGCTCCGCGTGCCGCTCGCCGACGGCGCGCTTGTCGAGCATGCAATGGAGCAGCAACGCCCAGAACTCGTCCTCTTGCCGCAGGACCCAAGCCGCTCCCTCACGGCGGCGGCCGTCCAGGCAGGCGTCTTCCGCCCGGCTGGCCAGGACGAAGTGCCGGCCGAAGGCGAGCTCCGACACGACGTCGAACTCGACGAAGGAGCCCGTGCCGGGGTCGAGCCCAACGAAGAACCGGTGGCTGCCCCGGCCGTAGGAGGCAAGCGGCACCGTCCCGCACGCCCGCAGGACGGCGACGGCGCGCGGCAGGTCGGCGCGCGCGACCAACAGGTCGACGTCCCGGTCCGGCGGCCCGCCGTCGGCGCCGCCGCGCAGCAGGCACCAGCGCACCGCGGCGTCGTCCAGACCCGCGTACACCCTTCCCAGGAGGTCACGCGCCCGACCCGTCGCGGGCGAGGCGACCATGGGCTGGACGGTCACGTCACCCTCCCCACGACGGTGCCACCTCGGGCGTCGGCCCGCGCGCCAGCCGCAGGCACTGGCCGGTCTTCGGGGCCCGCGGCAGCAACGTCGCGGCCAGCGCGCTCAGCGCCCTGAACACCAGCGGTCGAGGTGGTAGGTGCAGGTACCGCACCTCGTAGGCGCCAAGCCGGAGACGATGGCCCTCGACGGCGACGGTGACGTCGCCGTCGGCGGCGTGGACGAGCAGGAGGGTGTCGCGCCCACGGAGGACGCCGACCTCCGGAGCGGGCCAGGAGACCGACCTGGAGGTTGCGTGGTCGGCGAGCACGCTCTGCACGCGCGCGACCGCGGTGGCATACGGGAGCGGCTGGCCGCCGTCGGACCGCTCCGTGGAGCTCCACAGTGCCGGTGCGCCCGCCCGGTCCGCGCCGCGCTCGCGCTGAGGCTGCCAGATCAACGCGACGGAGGCACCCACCGCCGCCATGCGCAGGAGCGTGGCGGCGGCGACGGCGGCGAGCTCCTGCTGCCGGCCGGGCGGGCCGTCGCCGAGGTGGAACTCGCTCCACCACACCGGGAGCGGCGTCCGCTGCCGGATCCACTTGGTGAGCACGTCGAACTGCTGCACGGCGGTGGCCGGCGGCGTGACCTGCCCGTCGTCGCGGGTGCCCAGGCTCGCGTCGACCGACACGAAGTCCGCGCCGTGCTTGTGCTCGAGCCAGTAGTCGAGCACGTCCAGGCCGCGCTGGTCCACGATGCCACACGCGCCGGCGAGGTTGGAGGGATGGCCACCCGCGTCCCGGTCGTGCCAGGTGTCGAGGACGACGTAGGGGCCACCGACCTGGAGCGTCGGGTCGACCGCCTTGAGCGCGTCGTACACGGCGTTGTACAGCCGGGTGTACGCCTCGTAGTCCCAGCGGTTCAGGGCGTTGCTCCAGAACCCCTTGAGCTCGTTCCATACCTGGAAGTACCGGACTTGGGGGTAGCGGCGGGCCGCCGCGGCGGCGAGTGCCGCGAAGTCCTGGTAGTGCTGTGGCAAGGGTGCCTTCTCGAGCTTGTGCCAGTCGGTCTCGCCCGGGCGGCCGCCCTTCATCCAGTCCGGTGCGCAGCACAGCGTAATGACCGGGGTACCGCCGCTGGACCGGACCAGCTGCATGCGCCGGTCCAGCGAGGACCAGTCGTACCTGCCGGGGCTCGGCTCGGGGTTGAGCGCTCCCCATCCGAAGAGGTGCTGGTTCTGGTAGCTCGCCGTGGCCGACAGGA
>WNFV01003990.1_pt1 | contig 19632 bp, 25 predicted proteins | sample 5400101 | NCBI WGS metagenome assembly WNFV01 (sample SAMN13153361, study PRJNA577476) | soil metagenome | isolation source: 115 cm soil or saprolite under grassland replicate 1 | place: USA:California | collected 2016-06-15 | reverse complement strand
CCTCGTCCTGGGGAAAACGCCGGATGAGCTCGCGGGTGATTAGTTCGCCCAGTCGCTTGCCACGGCGCTCTTCGGCGACCCAAACGCTGCCAAGCTCGTATGTCTGCTCGTAGGGCTTGATGCGGCCGCAGGCGATGATTCCGGCGCCCTCTCGGATGGTGATGAACTGCTCCGGTTCCAGCTGTTCGGTATCGAGGCGCTCGCGCTCCAGCTGGCTACGAATGAAGGGCACGTCGTCGGGCATTGCGGGCGTGAATTCGACCTGAGGGGCGGTCTCGATGCTCACGATTCAATTCTAGCGCAGTGTTTCCCGATACCCCTTGCAGAATTCTGCGAGAGGCATAAAATTGGTGACGCGTTTCGTCTTAGCCCGCCGTTGCGGGAAGGGAGGTAGTCATGCCCCGCTATGTGATCCTGTATCGCTTCACGGACCAGGGCCTGAAGAACATCAAGAACAGCGTCAAGCGCGCGCAAGAGGTGCGGAAGGCCAATGAGGCGCGTGGCTTCAAGGTGATCGGTACCTACTGGACGCAAGGACACTACGACATCGTCTCCATCGTCGAAGCGCCAGACGAGGAGTCGATCAATGCTGGCCTGTTTAACATCGCTGAGGCCGGCAACGTCCACAGCGAGACGCTGCGCGCCTTCGACGACGCCGAGATGCAGAGAGCGCTCGCGAAGGCCTAGCTAGCCAGACGACGACCCGGGCTCCCTAGGCGCAGCCTTCCGTTCGGAGCCTGCTTCGATCTTCTCATATTCGTCCTCGAGCAGCTTGATAAGCTGCTTAATGCGCTCGCGCTTCCGCATCGCCGGTATATGCTCGTATCTTCGTACCCTTTTCCGCAACAACTCAATTTCAATGTCATACAAAATGTCGTGCAGCTTACCATGTCGACTCGCCTTGCTGTTGGCTCTCTCAATGAGCTCCCTAAGATCGGTAATGACTCGCTCGCGATCGGCGATGAAGGCTTCCCTCGGTGTGTTGGGATCGTAGTACCGCGAAAGCGGCTTGCTCAGTTGGCTTTCGTATTCCCGTAGTGCCAAGGTGCAATCAGAAAAGACATGGGCACACCACTTCGTGACACTTGCTGTGCCGAGGATTTCCTGAGTGATCGTGACGGGATCGAATGATAGTAAGGATCGATCGATATCAACGAATGACGATAAATCCTCCGGTCTGGGAGCTAGCGGCGAACCCTTCGGATACTCTCGAAACGTCCTCCATGTGATGCTGGCTATCTGGTAGTTGATAAGCGACAGGGTCGTTAACTCTAGGATATTACTCCTAAGGCGAGACACCCCGTTCTGGATGTAGCGCTCCCAGACTTGGTTCGCCTCGCGAGTGCTAAAGAATTGCCACAACGCCAGCCCCCCACCGACTCCCACAGCAACAACCGGCCCTAGGAAAGTGGCAATCACTAACCACTCGTCCGCGCGAAGCCCCAGTAGCTCTCTTACTGATTCAGCCATAGATCGATCGGCAGCCGGGCATCCGTTTGGAACGGCAGGGGAACCCGGGCGCCCGTTCGAGCCGACTCATAGGCCGCAAAGACGACCTCCAGAACAGCACGGCCGTCCTCGCCTGCCAGTAGTGGTGGCTTGCCCTGCTCGATGCATTCGATGAAGTGCGCCATCTCCTGCGGAAAGCCGTAGTTCCAGGCCTCCTCGAAGGAGGTCCAGGACCAGCCTCGGGACCGCGGCGATTTCTCGCCGGCGTACTGGTAGCCGGGCCCGCTGTACGTGCTGAGCGCGCTTCCCCGCGCGATATCGGCGACGGTCATACCGGCCGAGCCGTAGATCTCGGCACGATCATCGAGACCGCCGGCGCGTGCCCACGAGTTCTCGGCGACGCCCACGCCGCCTCTCGGCAGCCGCTCCGCGGGGGCGAAGCGCATTACGACGAGCGAGTGGTCGTCGCCCCGCGTCCGCTCTCGGTGGACGAAGGTGCCCACCTCGGCGTAGACGCTCTCGATGGGCGCATTGTTGAATACCCAGCGGCAGACCGCGATCGAGTGGCAGCCCATATCCATCAGCACGCCGCCGCCGGAACGGTTCACGTCCCAGAACCAGTCCGCGTGCGGCCCGAAGTGACACTCGAGCTGCCGCGCGTAGTAGATCTCGCCGAGGGCCCCTTCGTCCACTAGCGCTTTCGCTCGCACGTACTTCGGCGCGAAGCAAAGGTTCTCGCCGTACATCAGGGCAACTCCGGCGATCCGACAGGCTTCGATCATGTGGTCGCATTCCGCCAGACTTAGGCTGAGCGGCTTGTCGACGAACACGTGCTTTCCGGCCGCGGCAGCCGCCAGCGTCACCTCGCAGTGCAGGTCGTTCGGACAAGCGACCGTGACCGCGTCGACGAAGCCGCTGTCCAGCATGTCCTTATAGTTCTGGAACACGTGCGGTATCTCGAAGCGCCGGTGGAAGGCCCAGGCGTGCTCCGCGTTGGGCGAGGCCGCAGCCATGAGCTCCGCCCCAGGGACTTGTCGCAGGGCAAGGGCGTGCAGGTTCGCTACGAACCGCGAGCCTATGATGCCAACACGTATGGTCACTTCGTCAGCGGATTGAGGGAGCGGATAAGCGGGTCATCGGCTGATAGAACATCCGATTTGTTGCTGATCCGGTGTGCTCGCGCCTCGATCTACCAGATGACGGGCTTCCCATTGCATGCCTCCCCGGGGTCGTGATAAACGGATGATATACCACGCTCGACGGGTGTAGCGTCGGTCTGAGCGCCGATTGACACAACTGCGGCGCCGCCGAATAATCGGTGGCACTGAGAGGCGATTTCCCCCACCTGGGTCCAAGGAGGCACTCATGTCACGGCGTGGCCTTGTTCAGTCGCTGTTAATAGCCGGCATTCTCGTTCTTGGAGTTTCCTTTGCTTTCGCTGCCTGCGGCGACGATGACGAAGAGGAGGCCGCATCACCCACGGCGAGTGGGCAGGCAGAGGGCGAGATTGACATCTCCGGAGTGCCCGAGCTCGAGGATGGCACACTGACGATCGGCTCCGACATCGCTTACGCGCCGATCGAGTTCTACAAGGAAGGCACGCAGGAAGAAGACGGGCTCGACGTCGATATCGCCCGCGCGATGGGCGAGGCGCTCGGCGTCGAGGTCGAGTTCAAGCAGGTGGCGGACTTTGCGGGCATCGTCGGCGACCTGACAGCCAAGCGCTACGACATCGTCATGTCGGCAATCAGCATCACGCCTGAGCGCGAAGCGGAAATCGACTTCCTTCCCTATTTCGGGCCGGCCGGCTCCGGCATCCTCGTGCCGACGGGCAACCCGAACGGCATTGACAAGATCGAGGACCTTTGTGGCCTTACCGTGGCAGCGCAGGTCGGGACCGTGCAGGTGGACTACCTGAACGATCTTAACGGGGACCAGTGCAAAGACAACCAGATAGAGGTCAAGACCTATCCGGACAACCCGACGGCCGTTCAAGAGCTGACGCTTGGCCGCGTCGACGGGGAGCTGGCCGACGACCCGGTCGCGGCCTACAGCGCGTCACAATCAGATGGCAAGCTGGAGGTGGTGGCGCCGCGGTTCGATTCTGCGCCGTACGGAATCGGTGTCCGCAAGGACTCCACCGAACTCAACGAGGCGCTCGATGCCGCGCTGCAGAAAATCATCGATGACGGAACGTACGGGGACATCCTGAAGAAGTGGGGCCAGGAGGATTTCGCCATCCAGCGCTAGCAACGTTCGCACAAACCGAGTTCAGGCAGCCCTCGGATCCATTTCCGAGGGCTGCTCGCCTTAGTGACCAGGACGGAACAGGAGGAACGCTGTGTTTCTTGCAATCGATTTCGACCTCGACGTTGTCCGGCGATTCCTCTTCAACACGGAGATCCGTCAGGGGGCCTGGCTCACGCTTCAGGTTGCCGTGCTCGCCCAGCTGCTGGGGATCATACTCGGAGTCCTATTTGCACTCATGCGCATCTCGCGCAATCCTGTCTCGAACGCGCTCGCTGGATTCTACGTCTGGTTCTTCCGCGGCACACCGGCCCTCCTTCAGCTGTTCATCCTTTATTTCGGAGTGCCTCAGTTTTTCGACAACCAGACCGTGACCAACGAACTTACAGCGTTTCGCGCGGCGATCGTTGCCTTTGGCGTTAATGAAGGCTCCTACATGACGGAAATCGTGCGGGCCGGGATCCTGTCCGTGGAGAGCGGCCAGATGGACGCTGCGAAGTCCCTCGGTATGACCAACATGCAGGCGATGCGTCGCGTCATTCTGCCACAGGCCCTCCGCGTGGTGGTGCCGCCGACGGGGAACGAGTTCATCGCGATGCTCAAAAACTCCTCACTGGCGTCCGCGATCGGCCTCGTCGAACTGCTGGGGGCCTCACGCCTCGTGTACTCCGTCAATTTCAAGATCATGGAGCTACTGGTGGTCGCTGCGATCTGGTACCTGGCGTTCACGACCGTCTTCAGCATCCTCCAGGCTGAGCTCGAGCGAGTACTGGCGGTGGGCGATAGGGACCGGCCCGAGACCCTGTTCTCGCGCGCGATGGCGATCATGGGCGGCAGACGGGAGACCTGACGCTCAGCCCTGGGCCGCCGGGCTTAGAATAGCTTTATGACGTCCCGCCCCGTAGTGCAGATCATCGACGCGCACAAGCGATTCGGGCGTCTGGAGGTGCTGCGAGGCGTCTCGATGAACGTCGCCCGCGGAGAGGTCATTGTCTTGCTCGGCCCAAGTGGTTCCGGCAAGACGACGCTTCTGCGCTGTATCAACCACCTGGAGCCGCTCAACGCCGGACGCATCTACGTGGACGGCGAGCTTGTCGGGTACCGAGAGAGAGGCGGGCGACTCGTTGAAGACCGAGAGCCTGAGATTGCGCGGAAAAGGGCCGCCATAGGCATGGTCTTCCAGCGTTTCAACCTCTTTCCGCACCTGACCGCGCTCGGCAACGTCATCGAAGCGCCGATGCGCGTGAAGAAGCTACCGAGGCGCAAGGCAGAAGAGGCTGGTCGCGCGCTCCTTGACCAAGTCGGGCTGTCGCACAAAGTGGACGCCTACCCGGCGCAGCTCTCCGGCGGCCAGCAGCAACGTGTCGCGATCGCCCGCGCGCTCGCGATGAACCCGAAGCTCATGCTATTCGACGAGCCGACATCGGCCCTAGACCCGGAGCTCGTCGGCGAGGTGCTCGACGCCATGAAGGCGCTGGCCCAGGAAGGCATGACGATGATCGTCGTCACCCACGAGATCGGCTTCGCCCGAGAGGTAGCACACCGCGCGGTCTTCATGGACGAAGGCGTGATCGTGGAGGAAGGGCCGCCCAAGGAGCTCTTCGCTTCGCCCCAGCACGCGCGAACGCAGGCGTTCCTGAGGCGGATTCTGTAGGAGCGAGGAGCAAGGAGCCAGGAGTCAGGAAGAAGAGACGTGAAAAAGGTCGCAGTTGGTCTGGTGGTTGCGGTTTCGATAGTGACGGCGTCGGCTTGCGACGGTGAAGGCGATGGCTCGCCGGCCTCACCCGCCGCTGAGCCAATCACGAACAGTGAGACGCCTTGGATCCCGTGTGCGCCGCCGAGTTCCGAGCCACAGGGTCTGACCTCGCTCCTCAGCGTGGATGACAACCGGTCCGAGTTCAGGGTGGGGGAACCGATCCCGTTCACCCTGCTTCTAGTCAATTGCAGCAATAAACAGATTTCTCGGTACTATCCGGATCAGCAACGATACGAATTCACAGTATCGCAGACCCAGGGAGATCTAATCGGCGGGGAGGTTTGGCGCTGGTCAGCAGACAGAGTCTTTGCTCAAGTGGTCGGAACCCAGACGTTCGAGATCCGCACGCCGGTCCGCTATACCGAGACTTGGGATCAGCGTGATGACAGCGGACACCAGGTCCCCGAAGGGCACTACCAAGTGCTGGCCATTGATGTCGGCTGCGAGGACAGGCAGCTGCGTCGCTGCCACTTCGGCCCGGGCGTCCATTTCGACATCGTGCCGTAGCGCTTTTGCCGGCTCGGCGCCATGGGTTCCTGCCTCCTGCCTCCTGCCTCCTGCCTCCTGATTTCTATCTCGCCGTCCACCCTCCGTCCACCACCAGGTACGCCCCCGTCATGAACGACGAGTCGTCGCTGGCGAGGAAGAGCGCCGCCTTCGCGATCTCGTCGGGATGGCCGAGGCGCCCCATAGGTGTGTTCTGTAGCGCCCACTCGAGCATCGGCTGCATATCATGGAGGGGCGCGATTAGCGGTGTGTCGATCCAGCCTGGGCAGATCGCGTTGACGCGCACGTTGTGCGGCGCGCCGTCAAGCCCGAACTGCTTCGTGAGGCCGATGACGGCGTGCTTGGCCGCGGTATAAGCGTGCCCGAATCCACCCACCCAAGGAATTCCCGGCACCATCGCGCCGACGACCCCGGCGATCGAGGCGGTGTTCACGATCGCGCCGCCGCCTCCTTGCTTCTGCATCTGCTCGATCCCATGCAGGCAACCGTAGTAGACTCCGCTCTCGTTGACGGCGACGACCTGGTCCCAGGTGTACTGCGGCCCGCCGATGCCGGCGTTATTGGCGAGAACGTCGAGCCGGCCCCAGGCGTCGACTGTGGACTGAATCGCGGCTTTGACGTCCTCCTGGTTGCTTGTGTCGGTGCGCAGCGATTGCGATTCCCCTCCGGCGTCCTCGATTTGCGCCGCGACGGCTCGGACGGCCTCTTCGTTGATGTCGGATGCCATCACCTTTGCCCCTTCGCGCCCGAAGAGCACGGCCATCGCCTTGCCAATGCCGGAGCCGGCGCCCGTGATGAGGGTAGTCTTGCCCTTGAGCCTGTGCTGATCTGCCATTCGGGTCCTCCTTCGCGAGGGACATGATAGCAGGGCAGCGATCAGCGGTCAGTCATCAGTAATCAGCAGACGGTACAGCCGGCGCCCTACCACTGGGTTACGCGGCCTGCGATAATAAACGCGTGAGCAAGCTTTCCGACGCGATTCGCAGGGCCGGCCGCACCGCTCCCGCGCCGATGGGGTTTGCCGCCAGGGCCGCCCTCGCCGCGCCCCCTTCGATGCTTTGCATCGTCCGATTGGCCCCCAACGAGGCCAACAAGGCTGAGGAAGCGGCCAAGAAAGGCGCCGACCTCGTTATCATCGACGGCGGTGATTCAAGCAAGGTAAAGGACTTCGCCAAGAAGGCCCCGGACGTAGTGCTCGGAGTGCGGCCGCAGAAAACCGAACGCGAGAACATCGCGTCCCTGCAGCAAGCGGGAGCAGACTTCGTCGTCCTCGAGGCCGAAGCCGCGCTGGCGGAGGCGCTGCTGGAGGAGAACGTGGGCTTCGTCCTCGATTTCCGGGGCCAAGCGGAGGATACGCGGTTACGGCTCCTGGGTGACCTCGGGCTAGATGCACTCATCACTCCTGTACCTGACGGTACTCTCACCATCGAGCGCCTCCTGGAGTTGCGGCGGGTAACGGCGCTGTCGCGGACGCCGCTTCTGGTGGAGCTTTCCGCCGACGCAGATGCGTCCCGGCTCCAGGCATTACGAGAGTCAGGCGTGGCCGGCGTGATCATCGATGGGTCCTCGCTCGGTAAGCTCGGCAGGCTGCGCGAGACGATCGCTGCCTTGCCCCCTCGGGGACGGCGCCGCGAAGAGCGCTCACAGGCCGTGGTTCCCTCCGCAGCCGCCGTAGCGTATACGGACCATGACGAAGAAGACGACGATTAGCGGTCCGTCATTACTCGGCACGCTTCCTTAACCTTGACGTAGGCGTTAAGGCGCGCCTAAACTCGATTCAAGTAATAGACTGCGTTGATTCGCGGATCAGGCGAGGGGAGATATTTGTGCCGGACCTTGATGAAGCTTACCTCCAGATAGGCGAGGTCGCAGAGCGTACCGGTGTAACCCAGCGCACTCTTCGCTTCTACGAGGAGAAGGGCCTCCTTCGCCCGCCCACCCGCATGGAGGGCGGCTTCCGCCTTTACTCCGACCAGGACGTCAAGCGGGTGGAGCACATCCGCCGCCTCCAGGACCTGCTGGGTGTCGCGTTGGCGGAAATCAAGGAAATGGTTGAGGCCGAAGAAGTTCTGCGCGAGCTGCGGGCGCAATACCGTCCGGACGCGGCGATAGCCGAAAAACGGCGGCAGCTTGAACGCGCAACAGAGGTTGTCCAGGGCCAGTACGCGATCGTGACGCAGAAAACGCAGCAGATGGAAGAGATGAAGGCGCACCTCGAGGAGCGGCTGAAGACGTTCGACCGCTGGGCGAAGGAGTTAGACGAACTCGAGAAGAAGGAAGTGGTCGCGAGCAGCTGATGGGCCGATTTTCGGATTGCAGCAAGACCCTCGCAGTAGCGCGAGGGTCTTGTCATCCCAGCGGACCCCTTGACCCCTTGTTCTAGATCTGTCCCTGCGCGACCTCTTTCACGATGCGCAGAGCCTCGCGGGAGTGCACCTCCATATCGGTCTCGCTCTCAATGACGCCGCGGATGATGCCCTCCTTGTCGATAACGTAGGTCACGCGTGCGGGAAGCGGCGGGCTTTCGCGCCAGACCTGGTAGTCCTTGGCTGTCTTGTAAGTGGGCCAGTCGGACAGAAGGGGAAAGGTGACCTGTAGCTCCTTCGCGAACGCGCCTTGCGAGGGGAAGGGGTCTACGCTCACGCCCAGCACCTGGGCGCCGGCCTCCTCGAAGTCGCCGACGACGTCGCGGAAGCACTTCAACTCCATCGCTCACCCCGGGGTGAACGCGAGGATGTAAAAGGCCAGGACGACCGTCTTCTGCCCCTTGAAGTCCGCGAGACTCACCGCGTTCCGATTTGCATCCCGCAGCGAGAACTCGGGCGCGGGGTCTCCCACTTTGAGCGCCATTTTGACCTCCTCAGTGATGCTCTTTCGGCGGGCCGCCTTCGCGAGGCGGCGGGCGGTGCAGCCAGAATCCGATCCGATTTCTGATGACGTAGCCGATCAGCCCCAGGACAGCAGCGCCGGCAGCCGCGCCCGTGGTCAGGAGGGCCATTAGCAGCACGTCGGGCTCGTCATCGTTCGCTGATACAACGTATCCTTGCACTTCGGACGTACAAGAGGTCACCTCGGCAGACATTCTGCACGGCGCTGGCGTCGCTTGTGCCACAACATCTGCCTGAAGGGAAGACGTTCGAGAGACTACCGACGCGACGACAGCCACCAGCGCTGTCACGACGATGAGACCGAGCCGCATCCAATTTGCTTTCATCGAGGGGACTGTATCACACCGGTTCGTTCGGGCGAAGCGTTCGCCCGCCGCGTGTATAATGCGAACGCATGTTTACATTTACCCACCGTCATGCGTAAGAGTCACCGCAAAAACGCGCGACACGAGAGCACGGATGGCGCTGCGGTTCGCTATCACCGGGTCGTAGCCAAATTCGGGACGAACGTGCTGACTGCCGGCACGGACAGTTTGAACGCGGACCTTATGGAGGCGCTCGCGGGACAGGTAGCTGCCCTCCATGCGACGGGCGCAGATGTCATCATCGTGACCTCGGGTGCTATTGCCGCCGGACGCCACCGGCTTGGCACGCGTCGTGAGCGAAAGGACATGCCGTTCCGCCAGGTACTAGCCGCCATCGGACAAAGCGACCTCATGCGGGCGTACCAGCAGCTCTTCAGCCGCCACGGCATAACGGTTGCCCAGACGCTGCTCACTCGCCGCGACCTGGCCGACCGGCAGGGGTACCTCAACGCGCGCAACACTCTCCTCGCGATGCTTGAGCTGAGGGTCGTGCCCGTGGTGAACGAGAACGATGTCGTGGCCGTAGACGAGATTGAGGGCACAAAGATCGGCGACAACGACAACCTATCGGCCCTCGTCGCAAACCTCGTGGACGCCGACCTGCTCGTGCTTCTTACCGACACCGGCGGGCTGTACACAACTGACCCGCGCCGAGATCCGGCAGCAGAGCTCATTCCGCGTGTCGATCGCATCGACGCGAGTGTTGAGGCGCTGGCCGGCGACACGTTTGAAGGCCCGGGCGTGGGCGGGATGGCAACGAAGCTCCAAGCGGCGCGGCTGGCGACAGGCGGCGGCGCTGACGTGATCATCGCAGCCGGCGCAGAGCCAGACGTTCTCGTGCGCCTCGTAGCAGGGGAGTCGATCGGCACTCTCTTTCCGGCCACCGTCACACAGATGGAGAGCCGCAAGCGATGGATGCTGGCGGGGCTGTCCGTGAAAGGTAGCATCGTGGTAGACAGCGGGGCGGCAAAGGTGCTGCGAGAAGACCGGCGGAGCCTGCTACCTGCAGGCATCCAGGAGGTCCACGGCTCCTTTCAGCGGGGCGAAGCAGTCGCGATCATTGACGGGGAGAGGCGGCGCATAGCGTGTGGCATTGCGAACTACGGCTCAGACGAGATCATGCGCATCCGCGGCCTGCGGTCGGACCGCATCGAGGAGACGCTCGGCCATCACTACGGCAGCGAAGTGGTGCACCGGGACAACCTGGCGTTGCTGTAGTATTAGGCTTATGGGACTGGTGAAAGTCACGGGGTATCTAGGCCTCAATAGCAACGAACTGATTGAAGTTGAGTTCCTGGTTGATACGGGTGGCTTCTACACGGCCATATCGCCTCAGCTCCGGGACCGGCTTCGGCTGCCTGCGGGCCTCGTCGAGCAGACCCAGCTCGCGGATTCGAGCATTGTCGATGTGGAAGTCACGGTCGCTCATCTCCGCCTCAACGGGAGGCAAGGGCCAGTGCTGGTTGAAGTCATGGACGTACCTCAACCGTTACTCGGCGTGAGCGCGCTTGAGGCCCTGGGAATGAAGGTAAACCCAGTCAGCGGAGAGTTGGAAATCGTCTGGCCCTTTGACGCTCCACCGTCGATATCGACATTCCTAGCTCCGCCGTGACCCTCAAGCGCAGCGCCGCCATCGCCGGCATCGCCGAGATGAAGCCCACCCGTTCGCCGGACGGTAGGAGCACGCTCGGCATCTGGGCCGACGTCTCTCGGCAGGCGATTCTCGATGCCGGTCTTTCGGTCACCAACATCGACGGGCTGCTTATCGGCCAGCCGATTACAGAGCAGGCGCAGATGTGGCCATCCATTCTCGGCGAGTATCTCGGCATCCATCCGAAGTACGGGAATGTGGTCGACTTGGGCGGGGCTTCGGCCTGCGGGATGGTCTGGCGCGCGGCAGCCGCAATCGAGGCTGGCCTTTGTCGCGCGGTGTTGTGCGCAACGGGCGAGGCATCCGACGTTGAGACGTTCTACGCTCCGCGACAGCGACGTCAGGCGCAGCAGCTGCCGTACCGCGAGTTCGAGGTTCCGTACGGGCCGATGGGCGTCAATTCCGGTTATGCCCTGATTGCCGCGCGGCATATGCACGAATACGGCACGACCAGCCCCCAGCTCGCGAAGATCGCTGTCGATCAGCGCACCAACGCCGGCGCCAACCCCGACGCCCTCTTCTACGGCAAGCCGCTGACAGTAGACGACGTCCTCGCCTCGCCGCTCGTGGTGGACCCGCTGCATCTGCTGGAGATCGTGCGTCCCTGCACGGGCGGAGCCGCGCTCGTTGTCGTTTCGCCTGAGCTTGCCGGTGAGTCGCGGAATCCTCCCGTGTGGCTACTCGGCGCGGGTGAGTCTTCTCGCGGCATGATCCTTTCCCAGATGGACAGCATCACCACATCGCCGATCGCTGAGTCCGCGCCCAAGGCGTTCGCGATGGCCGGCGTCTCGCACGCGGACATCGACCTCATCTCCGTCTACGACTGCTACACGATCACGGTGTTGGTCACGCTGGAAGACGCGGGTTTTTGTCCGAAGGGCAAGGGCGGACCGTTCGTTGAGGAGCACGACTTCACCTGGCGCGGCGACATGCCACTAAACACGCACGGCGGCCAGCTCTCGTTCGGGCAACCGGGGCTGGCCGGCGGGATGTCCCACGTGACGGAGGCAGCCAGGCAGCTCCGGCAGCGCGCCGGCGAGCGCCAGCTTAAGGACTGCGAAATCGCCTTCGTCAACGGCAACGGTGGCATCATGAGCGAACAGGTGTCACTGGTTCTCGGCGTCGAATGAGCGAGACACCTGCGCAATACCAGAAGCCGCTGCCGGAACCGTCGGCCGTTTCGGCGCCGTTCTGGGATGGCTTGAAGTCAGGTCAGTTGCGCCTCCAGCGCTGCGGAGAATGCGAACGCTATGTCTTCTATCCTCGCAGCGTCTGCCCGCACTGCATGTCTGAACGGCTAGGGTGGGCCACCGCCTGCGGGCGAGGCACGATCTACTCATACACCATCGTGCGTCGGGCCATGAACCCGGCGTTCGGCAACGATGTACCCTACGTCTTCGCGATCGTGCAGTTGGGGGAAGGGCCGCGAGTCACGACGAATATTGTCAAATGCGCGCCGGAAGAGGTGAGGGTAGACATGCCGGTGAAGGCGACTTACGATAGCGTTACGCCCGAAATAACATTGCTTAAGTTCGAGCCAGAATAGGAATCAAGGCCGGGGGAACAAGGCGTGTGCCTTGTTCCGTTCTGTGTCCGGAGGTTGCATGGGTTCAGTCGTCAAAAAAAGACGGAAAAAGATAAGCAAGCACAAACACCGGAAGATGCTGAAGAAGACGCGCTGGCAGCGGCGTCATAAGTAACGCCCGTCATTCCCCCGAAACGTTGGAAGCCGGGCAGGTTCCATGACAACGGAAGTAAGCGAGGTCGGCGTTAAGGGACAGGCGGCCCGCGAAGCGTCGCGTACGCTGGCGCTGCTGTCCACCGAAATCAAGAATCGGGCCCTGCAAGCGATCGCCCACGACCTGCTGGAACACGAATCGTACATTCTTGGCGCGAACCGGGAGGACATCGAAGCAGGGCGCGCAGCAGGCCTGTCTGATTCCGTTCTCGATCGCCTCTTCTTGAGCCGCGAGCGTCTTGACGGGATCGCGAACGACGTGCGCCAGGTCTCGCTGCTGCCGGATCCCGTGGGCGAGATGATCGACATGCGCACACTGCCCAACGGGCTGCGCGTGGGCAAGCGGCGGGTGCCCCTGGGCGTAATCGCCGCGATCTACGAGAGCCGCCCGAATGTTACCGTCGATATCGCCTCGCTATGCTTGAAGTCGGGTAACGCCTGTATCCTGCGCGGCGGCAAGGAGGCGATCCATTCGAACACGGCCCTAGCCGGCATCGTCCACGAGGCGATCGCCTCGGCGGGCGTGCCATCGGACGCCGTTCAGCTTATAGAGAACACGGACCGCGCGCTTCTCGCTGAGGTCCTGCGCATGCGAGACTCGATCGATCTGATCGTCCCGCGCGGGGGGCCGGAGCTCATAAGCTACGTCGCTGAGAACGCCACGATGCCCGTTCTCACCGGCGGCACCGGCGTCTGCCACACGTACGTGGACCGGGCTGCCGATATCGAAAAGGCCGTGCGCGTGGTGCACAACGCCAAGACCCGCAAGTTCAGCATCTGCAACGCCCTCGACACGCTACTCGTCCACCGGGACATCGCCGAGGCCTTCCTCCCCGTGATCGGCCGCGGGTGGAGCGAAACCGGTGTCGAAATGCGCTGCGATGAGCAGTCGTTCCGCATCCTCGATGCCGCCGAGATCGCCGAACTGAAGCTGGAACACGCTGCGCCGGATGACTTCGGACGCGAGTTCCTCGCCCTCATCGCCTCCGTAAAGGTAGTAGATTCGCTGGACGACGCACTTGGTCACATACGGAGCTATGGGACCGGTCATTCGGACGCCATCATCACCGAGGACTACTCGGCGGCGATGCGCTTCCTGGACGAGGTCGACAGCGCCGTTGTCTACGTGAACGCGAGCACCCAGTTCACAGACGGCGCGCAGTTCGGGCTCGGCGCAGAGATCATCGACTCGACACAGAAGACTATCGCACGCGGTCCGGTGGGACTCCGCGAGATTACCACCTACAAGTGGATCGTGCTCGGCGACGGACAGACAAGACCTTAGGGGCCGGGAGCCGGGAGCCAGGATCCAGGGAGGAGTCGAGCGTGAGTGGGTATCAGTTTGAACGCGAGTGCCGCACAGCGCAGTCTGAGAGCTACATCGTCGAGCTTGACGACGAGGAAGTCGGGCGAATCGACATCCATTACACGAACTCGGTCGCCTACGCCACGCTCTGCGTGCCGGAAAGCCTCACTGAAGACGACATCCGCGAGCTGATCAGCGAGGTGGATGAGCGGTTAGTACTGACGACGGACCCCTTTCGAGAAGACTTCGTCGTGACGGTGTGGGCCGGCCGCGAGTCGGCGGTATTCTCAGACGAGGACTTCGAGGGAGAGGAAGAGGAGGACGAGGAGGAGCCGGAGGGAGACGGGTACCGGCGGGAGTAGCGGACGCCCGACCCAAAGGTCCGACGACACGGCCTCTCTAAGTTCCGCTCCCAGGCCGTTCACGAATGAGCGCCTCAAACTCCTCGGCGTGCTGGCCGTCGTCGGGCTCGACATGGATGACGGCGATGGTGCCGGGGAGCTGCTCTTCGATCTCGTGCTCGATGCTGTCTGAGATGGGGTGCGCTTGTGTGACGCTCAGCCCCGGATCCACGAGTAGGTGCATATCCACGTGACGGACGGCGCCGGTGCGGCGAGTGCGCAAGCGGTGGAAGCCGCGTACTTCGTGCTGGTGCGCCACCAGGACATCGTAGATGACTCTGAGGTCCTGCTCGGGCAGGCTCGTGTCCATCATCTCTGCGGCGGCGATTCGGACCAGGCCGAGTGCAGTCCATCCCATGTAGGCGGCCAGGCCGAGGGCGACCAAGGGGTCGAAGACTAGCTCGTCCGTGACGGCTACTAGAAGGAGCCCGGCGATGATGGCACACGCCTGGACGACGTTGGTCTGGAGATGCGTTGACTCCGCGCGGAGCGCCATTGAGTGAGACCTGTTAGCCTCGCGGCGCATGAAGAAGGCAAGCACGATGTTCGCCGCCGCCGAAATGATGACGGCTATCAGGCCCACTCCAACGTTGATATCATGCTCCTCCCCGACCAGGCGCCGAACGGCCTGGAACACCACGACACCGCCACCGATGGCAACGATAGTCGCCGCGACAGAAGCCGAGATCGTTTCTATCTTGCCGTGCCCGTAAGGGTGCTCCTCGTCGGCTGGCTGGGCGGCGATGCGGACGCTGATCAGCGCTGCTGCGCCCGCAGTCAGGTCCGTACCGCTATCGACGGCGTCGGAAAGCACGGCGATGCTGCCGCTAATGAAGCCGAGCACAAGCTTCAGTACAAGGAGGACGGCCGTGGTGACGAGAGAGATAGCGGCTATGCGTACGGGCGCGTCATAAGGGTGGTCGTGGCCCATCTTTCAACACAAAGGCACGAAGGCACAAAGATTTGAAATGGGACGATTTATCGAATGACTCGTTTGATTCCGCGTTTGATCAGGGGGACGTTGGAGTTGATAAGCAGACCCAGACGCAGGTGGGTTAGCTTCAAATATGAAAGCAACGGCGCGACGGAGCCCGAATTCTTAATCAGAATCTTAGAGTCTTCGTGCCTTTGTGTTTCCATCAACGCCGTTTTCGCCGAACGACGTTTCGCGCCGTCTCTGCGATCGCCTGCGGCGTGAGGTCGAAGTACTCGAGGAGCTGCTCCCAAGTGCCGCTTGTGCCGTAGCGGTCTCGCATGCCGACGAAGGCGATCGGGGTGGGCCGCTCTTCCGCGAGCGCCTCGGCGACGAGGCCGCCGAGACCGCCGTGGACGAAGTGGTCCTCCGCCGTCACGATAGCGCCGGTCTCGCGGGCGGCTGCGAGCACTGCCTCTCGGTCCATCGGCCGCAGGGAAGATGCGTTCAGCACCCGGGCCTCGATCCCTTCCGGAGCCAGTGTCTCGGCGGCGGCGAGCGCGGCCTTCACCAGCTCGCCGCAGGCGATCAGCGTGACATCCGAGCCGTCGCGCAACCGGTCCCAGCGGCCCAACTCGAATTTGTAGACCGAACCGTCGTAGATCACCGGAGTCTTCGGGCGGAGCGTTCGAATGTAGAAGGGGCCGTCCGTGCGGGCGGCGGCCTCGATCGCCTGCTCGGCTTCGACCACGTCCGCGGGGTAGATGACGCGGAACGGCGGCATGGAGAGCATCAGCGCGAGGTCTTCCAGCGCTTCAGCGGAGGCGCCATCCTCACCCGTGACGACGCCGCCGTGGCTGGAGACGAGCTTGACGTTCGTTCCCGGCTGGGCAACCGCCATCCGCAGCTGGTCAAAGGAGTGGCCGGGGGAGAAGACCGCGAAGGTGCTGCAAAACGCGATCTTCCCGGACGCGGCGAGCCCGGCGGAGACGCCGATCATGTTCGCCTCCGCGACGCCCACGGTAAAGAACCGCTCCGGGAACTCCCGCCCGAACTTGACGGCAGAAGTGGAGTAGCCGAGGTCCGCGTCAACGCAAACGATGTCGAGCCCTTCCCGGCAGAGGCGGGCGAGCGTCGGGCCCAGGGCGGTGCGCGTGGCTTCCGTGCGGGCCGCTTGTACCATTAGCGCCGCACCTTCCTGTCCACTATCCGCAGTTCCGTTCGCTGTTCACTGTTCACTGATCACTACTCACTCAATTCCCTAAGCGCCTGCTCGAGTTGCTCCGGAGACGGCGCTTTGCCGTGGAAGTCCGGGTTGTTCTCCATGAAGCTCACGCCCTTGCCTTTCGTCGTCTCGCAGATAACGACCGACGGTTTGCCCTCGGGAGCCTTCGCTTCCTCCAGCGCTCCGATGATCGCCTCGAAGTCGTGGCCGTCGATGTGCCAGGTGCGCCAGCCGAACGCCTTCCACTTCTCCTCGAACGGCTCCGTGGTCATGATGTTGGCCGTATGTCCGTCGTCCATCACCCATCCCCCCGGCCTCTGCGGCCGGTCGCCGTCCTGGTGCGGATAGCGGAGGTAGTCGGAGAAGCCGTCGTTCTGGATGTGGTTACGGTCCACGACAGCCGTCAGGTTGTCGGCGCGGTGGTGGGCGCAGGCCATCGCCGCCTCCCACGTCTGGCCCTCCTGGCAGTCCCCGTCCGAGAGCAGGCAGTAGACGTGGTAGTCGCGCCCATCCAGCCTACCCGCCAGCGCGCAGCCGAGCGAGAACGAGAGTCCCATACCGAGAGCTCCGGCCGACATCTCCACGCCCGGCGGCTTCTGCATAATTGTGTGGCCTTGCAGGCGGCTGCCCAACTTGCGGAAGGTCATCAGTTCCTCGACAGGGAAGTAGCCGGCTTCCGCCATCGTCGCGTAGACCATCGGCGTGGCGTGGCCCTTACTGACGATGAAGCGATCGCGGTCCCGCCAGAGCGGGTTCTGCGGGTCGTGGCGAAGAATGCGGAAGTAAATGGCGGTGGCGATCTCGACGGAGGAGAGCGAGCCACCGGGGTGGCCGGAGTTGGCGGCGGCGGTCATCTGCACGATGTGCCGGCGGATGCGCCGGGCAATGGACTTCAGCTCGTCGATGGATACGGTCTGAGGGCGGGCCAAACGCTTCTCCTTCCGGCCTGCATTATAGCAACGGAGACGGAGAAGAGGCGGTGGGAAACCACAAAGACACAAAGGCACGAAGAAATAAGAAATAGAATCAAAATCTCTGTGTCTTAGTGTCTTTGTGGTGAATCTCCGCCTCGATGCTAGAATCCCCCCGTGATTATCGACTTCCACACTCACATCTTCCCGCCGGAAGTGCGCGAACGCCGGGAGGAGTTCCTTGAGCGCGACCCGACGTTCGCCGAGATGTATGCGGACCCGAAGGCGAAGGTCGCGACGGCCGAAGACCTACTCGCCAGCATGGACGGCGCGGGCGTCGATGTCAGCGTCGCGCTGGGGTTCGCCTGGGGGGAGCACGACCTTTGCGCGCGGCACAACGACTACCTGCTGGCGGCGGCTGCGAAGAGCAACGGGCGGATTGTCCCTTTTTCCACGGTGAACATGGGGGACGATCGAGCGGTGGACGAGATCGAGCGCTGCGCCGCCGTCGGCGCGAAGGGGCTGGGCGAGTTGCGACCGGAGAGCCAGGCGTGGGACCTGAATGGCGAGAGGGGCGAGCGGCTGGCGTCGTTAGCGCGGGAGCACAGCCTCGTCTTGCTCTTTCATGTGACGGAGGTAGGTGGGCACGAGTATCCGGGAAAGGAAGGCCTCCAGCTGGGCGCCTTCTACCGCTTCGCATTCGAGCATCCCGATCTCGCGATCGTCGGCGCGCACCTGGCCGGCGGGCTGCCGTTCGCGATGCCGCAGTCGCCGCAGGTATCGCTGACGGCGTTCGCGGACACCGCGGCGAGACGCTTCCTGTATCCGGAGACTGCATATCGTGACGTGATCGCGCGCTGGAGCGCGGAGCGCCTGCTCCTGGGCAGCGATTTCCCGCTCATCTCACAGAGGACGCAGGTCGGCGAGGTGCGGACGCTGGTGGGCGGTGAGCAGGCGCGGTCGCCGTCGCCGTCGAGCTGCCCGGCGAGGTGCGTGAAGCGCTGGGCCGTCTCCAGCACGAACTCCAGCGCCGCGGCCTCGAGCGTCTGCGCTGGGTTCGGCCGGAAGGCATCCACCTCACGCTGAAGTTCCTGGGTGCGACGGCGCCGGAGAAAGTACCGGCAATCAAGGAGGCATTGACGAGGGCTGTCGAAGGGATTCCTCGGTTTCAGCTAACCCTCGACCACGTCGATACCTTCCGTGGCGAGCGAGTTCCACGCGTCTTGTGGGTCGGCATCGGTGGCCAGGGAACATTCCACGGTGAGCTGATGACGTTGGTCCAGAACGTGGAACAGGAGATGGCAGGCGCTGGCTATCCAGCGGAAGAGCGCGGGTTCACCGGGCATCTGACCCTTGCCCGCGTGCGCGAGGGGACCGGTGGTGAGATGGCACCGAAGATCAGGGCAACACTCAACGATGGAGAGGCGCTGCGCGCGCTGATCCGCGGGCACGAGATCTCGGTACGCGAAATCGTCCTCATGCGGAGCATCCTGGCCTCCGGCGGCGCCGTCTACGAGCGCCTCGCCGCCTTCCCGCTGGGCAGCGACCTCTGACTTCTAACCTCTGACTTCTTACCTCTCACGACGCGTACCCCTTCGGATGCTCGCGGTGCCAGCGCCAGGCGCTCTCGATGATCTCTTCGATGTCTGGGGAGCGCGGCGTCCAGCCCAGCTCGGCCCGGATCTTGTCCTGCGAAGCGACCAGCTCTGCGGGGTCGCCGGGGCGCCGAGGCTCCTGGCTCACTAGTATCTGTTCGCCGGTGACGCGGCGGGCGGCCTCGATCACCTCGCGGTTGGTGAAGCCGCGGCCGTTGCCGAGGTTATAGACTGCGCTTGCCTTCTCCGTCTGGTCCAGCGCCAGGAGGTGCGCCACCGCCAGGTCCGAAACGTGAATGTAGTCGCGCACACACGTGCCGTCCCGCGTCGCGTAATCGTCGCCGAACAGCGATATGGCGGGGCGCCGTCCGAGGGCTGCCTGAAGGACGTTCGGGATAAGGTGCGTCTCCGGGCGGTGGTCCTCGCCCAGGCGCCCTGTGGCGCCGGCGGCGTTGAAGTAGCGCAGGGACACCGCATCCAGGTCAAACGACTTTTCGTACCACGGAAGCATACGCTCGACCGCCGCTTTGGTCTCGCCGTAGGGGTTGATCGGGCGCAGCGGGTGGCCTTCGGGGATCGGAACGATCTCCGGCTCGCCGTAGACGGCGGCGCTTGAGCTGAAGACGAGGCGCGTGACGCCGTAGGTGACCATCGCGTTGAGAAGCGCGATGGTGCCGCCG
>WNFV01003636.1_pt1 | contig 19633 bp, 18 predicted proteins | sample 5400101 | NCBI WGS metagenome assembly WNFV01 (sample SAMN13153361, study PRJNA577476) | soil metagenome | isolation source: 115 cm soil or saprolite under grassland replicate 1 | place: USA:California | collected 2016-06-15 | reverse complement strand
AGCCCAGGTAGTGGAACTTGTCAATGTCGTATAAAACCCCCGACTCGCCGAGCACGGCGAGGGAAACCACGGCGGAGCTAAAGTTCCCGATGGTCAACCCGTCGGGACGTGAATTTCTGAAAATGTGATTTGCCGCCTTTCGACTGCCACCGCCAGGCATATACTCGCTCACAATGGTCGGGTTGCCGGGGATATATTTCTGCAGGAATGGAAACAGCGCTCTTACCCTTAGATCTCCTGTGCCGCCGGGATCGCGCCCCTGAATGATGGTGATGGTCTTTCCTTGAAAGAACGAAGTTTGCGCAGCGGCGGATGCCGGCAAGAGCACGACCGCGGCTGCGACCAGCAGCGTCGCTGCGAGTGACGACATTGGCAAACGATCTGTCTCCATAGTGCCCCCTCTTTCTTGCCGATTAGATCAGGGCGACCAGCCGGTCGCCCCTACATTCCTCGCCGCCCGGCGCGCTATCGTGGCGGCAAGGGATCTCCACCGACAAGCTTTTTGAATAGCTCGATCACTTCGCGGTCACGGGGGATTTCCCTAATCGCTTTGCTCTGCTCTTCCGCCATTAGCGGCGTTGCATCGGCGCCCGTCAGTTTCTTGAAATCGCTGAGGAACGCGGGATCGCGAAAGGTTGTGCGCAAGGCTTCCGTCACGGTCTCAACGCGCTCTTTCGGAGTGCCCGGTGGAAAAAGGTAAGGTGTGCCAACCGATCTGAATGCCCGGTGCATCAGCAAAAGTCTTTGTTCCCTGACGGATTTCGTAAAGCTCTCCAACGCCGGCAGCCGAGCAAAGCGAGGATGCTTTTTGACGCCGGGAGTCTCGAGGATGGCGTGAAAATCTACTGCGCCCTTGTCCATCCACTCCGGCGTGCGCTCGATGGATTCGCTCACTTGCGATCTGCCGTCCGCCTCTCCCTGCGTCAGGGCGACAACCATCTCCGGATCGCCGAAACCTGTGACAAACTTGGGCTCCTTCAAACCGAGCATGTAAGCAAAAAGACGGCCGGTAAGATAAATTTCGTGGCCGACGGCGTGAGCCACGATTCTCAAACCCGAATGTGCGCGGAGCTTCTCTAAGGAGTTCAGCCCGAGCCTGCTCATTGTGATGAAAATATAATGCGTGCCAGTGTTGGGCGTGCCAAGGTAGTTAAACTTGTCGATGTCATACTCGACGCCGGTTTCACCCAGGACGGAACTTACAATCATTCCACTGCCGATGTTAGCGAGGATTAAGCCATCGGGACGCGCCCGATGAAACATGTAATTCGCCGCCTTTCGACCGCCAGCACCCGGCATGAACTCCATCACGATCGTGGGATTGCCGGGAATATGCTTGGTCAGGTAAGGAATGACCGCTCTGACTCTTCTCTCGCCCGCGCCGCCGGGCGTGCTGCCGCGGATTAGTGTGATGGTCTTGCCTTGATAAAAAGGGGCTTGCGGAAATGCCAAGGTTGGAGCGAACTGAAAGATGAGCAGCGTGCTGAGGGCCGCGGGCCAGAGCGGCCGTCTTCGATCCTTCATGCTTTCCTCCTGCTACCTGGGGAAATATACTCTCTATTTTTCAGCGAGACGCCGCGCAATGGGTTTATGAGCGGGAGCCCGGCGCGCCGTGCCCTACTATTCAGCTCGCGTCGCTGAATCAGCTTCCCAATACTTTCTTCAGCCGATCGATAACATCAGGCGGTTGAGCGGTGACTTCTTTGGCTAACTTGTCGAGCTCCTCGCCACCCACTGGATCGAACTCGTAGTTTCTCTTCTTGACCTCGGCACGGAACTGCTCGTCGTTCATTGTTTTCGCAAACGCGTCGCGGAGAATTTTCAGCCGGTCGGCCGGCATACCAGGCGGTCCAAACATCGGCCGTCCCATGTCGTCCGCGCCGAGCAGCACGGTTGCCAAGCGCCGGCCCGCATCCGGCGTTTTGTATTTGTCCATGATTTCAAAAATCGTCGGGGTTTGCGGTAGCCGGGCGTCTCTTTTGCTGCCACTCTGAAACATGTGGTGCACAAAGCCATTCTTGCGCCAGGTGTGATAGGGCTCGCGGCCGAAGAACGCTTCGATGGTGAATGCTCGGCAGTGGATTTCGCCGCGCTCGACGGCCAGGTCGATATCCGTCCCGCCCGGATAGCCGGTGACGATTGAGAATTTGGCGCCAACCGTTTCCTGCAAGAGCTTCGGAAAATAGGAATCGGGGCCGGTGACTCCAGTGGCGCCGCACTTTGGCGGTTCCTTGGCGGTGCGGACCTCTTCGATGGTTTTGTACGGGCTGTCGGCGCGCATATACATCTGGCTGGCGCCGCGAGCCGGCGAGCCGATCCACGTAAACTTCGCCCAATCGAACTGGATCTCCGAGCGGCCGATGAGTTGATTGAGGTAGAGCGATGGGATGACAGAACCGATCAGAGTGAGCCCATCCGGCTTGGCAACGGTGTACAGATGATTCACTGCGACCACGTGGCCCGCGCCGGGCATGTTTTGGACGATGAACGTGGGGTTACCGGGAATATATTTGCCCATGTAATCGACGATCAGGCGCGCCCAGAAGTCATAGAGATTTCCCGGTGGCGTGCCGACGATCACTTTGATGGTTTTGCCTTGGTAGAAGGGCGCCTGGGCGTGCGCGGTGAAACTCCACAGCGAGGAGCAAAGGATCAACAGTAAAATTTTCTGCATGTTGCGCCTCCTGCAGCCGGGGTATCCTGTCGATTACGTTCAGTCGAAGAACCTACTGGGGATCGAGCCGCGCCAAGCCTTATCGAAATCGCGAGGGGGCGTCAAGACGGCAATGAAGGCCCAGGATCAAGCATCCAACCCGCCGTGAGAATGCCGTCGCACGTTCAATCCAACGTATTGGACGAGCGCCGAGCGCTTCGAATTCAAAAGTCGGTCTTTACAGATTAGTTTTCAACTTCGTGCAGCAAAAAATGCCCGATGCTTCACGATAGAGACCCAGCGCGGCGTAGCCGCGACCAAAAGTGGAGAAAGCAGGATTCAGGCAGAGGCGCAGAGTACGCAGAGATTTTGATTTCAAACTCTCCCCTCCGCGTCCTCCGCGCCTCCGTGGTGAGTCTTCCGCGTGAAGTCAGCTGCACGTCATTTTTTTACTAACAAAGACTCTAGCCAGGGGCGAAACTCATTGATTTTGTCCTTGTGTTCTTCCAAGCCGGTGAAAAGATATTCGCGCTTGGGGTCGAGGATGTAATATGGATTTACGATGCCTTCCTTGGGTATGTCGATGCGGAAGGAGTTCTCGCGGGTGAGTTTTTGAAACTGTGTCTGGCCTTCGCGGCTGAGTATCCAATTGAGAAAGACTTTGGCCGCGTTCGTATGCGGCGACGAAGCGAGAAGAGCCGCCGGGTCAGTGCCCGCGCCGACGGCGGCGATGCCTTCGAGATGGATCGGCACGACCGGCAACCCCTTGGCGGCCAGGTCGTCGCAATCCACACCGCCGATGGCGATGGCGAATTTCCCTCCGGCGATCCAATCGGCGATCTGCGGAAGATTACGCGAGATTGTCACGTCCATCTCGCCGTACAGGCGCTTGAGATATTCGGGTCCGAGATCTTTGCGGGAATAGACCGTGTACATCTGATTGCGCGCGCTGCCTACGCGCAAATCCTGCGAGACAATTTTTCCTTTCCACTTCGGCTGGAGAAGATCCCAGTAGCTCTTCAGCTCATTCGGCTTGACTAGATTGGTGTTAATGCAGCCGGCCGTGTACGGCACGGCGCGCCACATGGGAATAAATTTGTCTTCGTTATCGGCGAACCAAAGTTTGCCTTTAAACCACGCGGTCGTGTCGAGAACCTCGGGGAGAATGAGCGCCGGGCGAATCGGTTGCAGGTAGCCTTTGTCTTTTAATGTCCCGAGCAATATGTCGGTTCCGCCGAGAATGAGGTCGGCTTGGCGGATGCCGGCGCGCTGCTCGGCCATGATGCGTGAGATGATCTCGCTGATCCTGCCCGGCGTGTAATTGACTTTGATCTTGGGAAAAGCCTGCTGGAAAACTTCGGTATAGAGTTTCTGCTGATCGACGCCGGTCGGCCCGTAGATGACCAAGCGTCCCTCTTTCTCCGCTGCTTTTTGCATCGCTTCCCAGTCCGATTTCCAATTCACCGGCGTTTGGGTGGCGAAAAGCTCGCCGCCGGCAAGAACCGCGAATAGAGCGAAAAGAGTTAGAAAACCGCCGCGAGATGTTTGGCCCACGATCTAGTCCTTATGGATGCTACCTGAATATTTCCTTGTGTCTTCCGGGTGAGGGCGACCGGCCGGTCGCCCCTACATTTCATTACGCCAAGGCGCAAGGACCGCGAAGAAAGATTTTTTCTCCCGGAGTTTATCCTGAGCTTGCCGGCTCCAGTTGGCTTATAGCATATGGCCTATGGCATATGGGTTTCATCTATACGCCATAAGCTATCGGCCATATGCCAATCAGATCCTCACGATACGCGGCAGATGATCGACCATTGCACCCTTGTTCATCAGCCGGCCAGAGCCGACGACGTCAAAATGAAGCATCTCGTTGTTTTGAAGGTCGCGCAGGATTCCCGGCGGATCTTCACCGCGCTGAACGGCATGGATCGCCGACAACCAGAGCTTGCGCACTTGAATAACGCCGCGGTCCGAGAAGCCAAGATGTTCTGCCGTTCGGTTAGCGATCCGGCCTTGGCCGATCTGCGCCGCGGCGTCCTGGCCGTTAATCGTTGTCATGTCGAATTTTACCTGCGTTCCGCGCATGAGCGGCGGCGGCTTCGGTGCGTTCCGCGCCGGCCGTATCGTCGATTTGCCGTCTTTAGACGGATAGAATTTCAATATGAACGAGTAAGTGTTGTAGTCGTCCACCGGCATGCGCCAGGCGACATCGGCGAAATAAGAATTCGGATCGCCGGGCAGCGAGCCGCCGTCGTGGATGACAAGAATTGGCGGTGTGTAGGAAACTTCGCGATGCCATTCTTTCCCTGGCTCCGGTCCTTGGCGGCGCGCAACGTAGCTGGCGAATAGATCGTCGGCGAGCACTTCAAACTCGGGGCTTTCGGCGCGCTCAGGATTCTGCCGCACGCCGTTGACATCACGGCCATGCAGGATCGTCGCGTGCACCGGATCGAGACAGTTGTCCAGCTGGTTCATGAAGTTACATTCGCGCAGGTAACCATTGAGCGTGCGCTCGCCATCCTCGCGGACAAGAAAGTCGTAGCGTGGAAAGGGCGGCGGTTCGCTCCGGCCCATATAGGCCCAGACGATGCCGCCATGCTCTCGGGTCGGGTAGGCTTTGAGCTTGATCTTGTCTTTGAAATTACTTCCCGCGGGCTCGCCCGGCTGCTCGATGCAGCGGCCATTCACGTCGTAAACCCAGCCGTGATAACAGCAGCGGATACCGCCGGCTTCGACCCAGCCATATTCCAAAGACGTGCCGCGGTGCGGACAGCTCGGCTCGGTCAAGCCGACGCGGCCAAACTGGTCGCGAAATAGCAGGAGGTCTTCCGCCAACCGCCGGATAATTTTGGGCTCATCCGTTTTGACTTCGTCGGAGAAGCTTACTGGTAGCCAGTAACACCGCAACGTTTCGCCGGCGGGAGTTCCCGGCCCGACGCGGGTCATCGAGTCATTTTCATTTTGGTCCATGTTTCGCCTCGGAAGGTGGTAACCACAATTTTCCTGGAACAACTAAGTCAAAGCCGGCGAAAATACAAGGCTTGGCCAACTCCGGGACTACCAAAACCGTAGCAAGGAACGATTCACTGACGGCTGTCGTCTAATTTATTGAATGGCGTCGCGCTTGCCCGTAAGCAAGGGAGGTCAACATGCCCACTTTTCGAATCTGGTACGTTGGGACTGAGGATTTTGCGATCGAGGAGGCGAGATCGGAGCTAGAGGCTTGTCGAAAGACTGGGCGGAATTCCGAAGAATGCGAAGTTCAGCAAATTCCCGAAGAAAATATCGTGCGGGAAATGCGAAGCGACTCTCGGCCCGCCGCAATTTAGCAGAATGTTCTGCCACGACGAACAGGATCACGCGCCACGAACACGATTTTAATCTCTTTGGGTCAAATCCGTGCAGCTTGCAGCGTTATGGCGATTCGTCGCCTTTTACTGTCCGTCATTCCCGCAGCTTTTAGCGGTGGCTCGACTGGGCTCGCCACAGGCGAAACTCTCTGACGAGACCCCCGGGGTTGTTCAGTGTTCAACTTTTTTTAACATCGTGAGCTATGAAATGCCCACCATCGCTTTTCTGGGTTTGATAGCGCGCAGTCGCCTCTCTCATAGCGTTATGGGTCGGGGTGCCGCGGTGTTGAGTGTGCGCTTCGACGCTGTCCCATTCTAGCATGACAATAACCCGGCTCGGATCTTCGATGCTGGTAAAAAATTTAATGCCATGGGAGCCGGCATAGTTGGCTTTCTTTAGAATGTCGCCGAAAACTTTGACGTATTCGTCGCGTTTTTCCGGCTCGACATATTGGGTGAGGATTTCATAAATCATTTTTCTTTCTCCCTTCTAAGTAGAGCGTGAACTAGGCGTGAGGCGAGAGTAATCTACAAAGCACTTGTTCAATCACTGCGTGTTTGAGTCCCCCAGCTTCTACGTAAAGAGTTATTCCCATACCTTTTAGAGTCCGTCATTCCCGAATGCTTCTATCGGGAATCCAGGCGAGACCGGAATTGGACCCTGATCAAAACATTCGTGGGTGACGCCTTTGGGATAAATTCTCATCTCTATGTTCTGATGCCTCGTCAGCTTGCTGCGGGGTAGTTCATTGTTTTGTCTCTCGCCTCATGCCTCTCGCCTCGATCTTTGCGATCTGGCGCTGTTTAACTTACCGATTCAAGTATTTCTTCATCATATTGCTGGCGAACTCTTTGGCACCGGGTGAGAGCGTGAGCAGCCGGCGCAGCACCGGTTCGCTTTCTGCCGAGGAAAGCACCTCGGCGTCGTCACCCGCGACCTTCGCCAACTCCGCGGAAAATTCTTTGTCCTTTTCGATGCGCGCCATGGTGTCACGATAGACCTTGACGATCTCCGGCGGAGTTTTCTTTGCGGTGTGCAATGGCCGTCCGGAATCGTCGGCGCCGGCGACAGTAATGTAAGCTTGCCACGAAACTCCCGTCGGTTTCTGCGCGCCCAACAGCTCGTCGAAGAGCGGAACTTTGGGGAACTCAACTCGCTTCTTCGACGAACCGTCGGTTAACAACCTGCCTTTTTGCACAAAGGGCTGAAAGCCTTCGGAGATCAGCTCCTTGAGAGAAACCAAGTTGGACGTCGCGTAGATATCGGTCTCGCCACGCTGGAATGCCAGGCGCATTTCGCCACCGCCGCCATATCCCAGCACCCATCGAACATTCCACTTGAGATACTCGGCGCCCCACAAGAACATGGCGTTCCAAGTATCTTCGCCGGAGCGCGATCCGATCGCCAGCGGCTTGCCGCTTTTCAAGCGATCGATTTTTTCTGGACGCATTAGCGCGACCGGCGTGCCGCGCAGAATCGCGCCGATAAGTTCCCAATTGAGCAAATTATACTTCACCTCTTCCCGGGCAAAAGCTTGCTCGACGATGTTCGTCGAGCTGCCGTAATGGAGATACAGACCGTCCGGCTTGCCGAACTGTTCGAACCAGTTGGCCGCAACCAACCCAGCGGCACCCGGCATATTGCGCACCGTCACAGCCGGATTGCCCGGCAGATAGCGCTCAAGATATTTCGCCAGCAACCGTGCCTCGGCGTCGACGCCGCCTCCGGTAGGGTAACCCATGATGATCTGAATCGCTTTGCCTTTGAAGAAGTCTTGGCTCCATGCATTAGCGGCGCCAATGACGACAGCGATCACCGCCAAGCACAAAATCATGAGTTTGGATCGCATGGCGCCTCCGTCTCAATGCAGACCGAAAATGAATAACTTCTTGGTAGACACATCTGATTTGGTTGGATTCTGCTATCAGGCGTTCGGCAACGCGGGCCAAGTTTCCAAGAGTTTGCCGTAACCAGAAGTTTGATTTTTTAGTCCCAGCTTCGACAGCATGTACCAAATCATCGCCGGATTGCTCGCGACGACGGGGACTTTGAGCTCGGCTTCCATCGTCTCCAAGCAATCCGTCGGATCGAGCACGGCTCCCTGGAAATAAATCGCATCGACGCCTGGATTTTCCGATATCGCTCGCCGCGCATAGGCCACGATATCTTCCGGCGTCATTCGAAGCGCGTCCGTGTAGTGGCGTAGCGTCTCGGAGGCGGAAGCGGCGGCGATACCGAAATCGGCGAGAAAGGTGCAGATCAGTTTGTTCAATGACTCGTCGAATGGAGTGAGTAGAAGAATTCGCTTCGCGGAAAATGTGTGTAGAGCCGCCACAGATGCTCTGAGCGCCGTCAAATTAGGCCATCCCAGCGATGTTTGTGCGTCAGTTCTGTGGCTCTGGTGACGATTGCGTCAAGCTTGCCTTGCACATCATTGAGCACACCGTCATGGAGCACGAGCTGCTCGTACACGAGGTCGACGTTGCTGGGAACAATTCGCTCTACTTTCTGTAGATGCGAGCTCGTAGGCAAGCTCGGCCCCAACCAGCCTATCCGTGTCCGCGCAGTATCCGGCATTTTTTTCTCCACAACCGTAGGGCTAAATATGGCTCGGTCCCAGTACAGCAGTCTTTTTATGCCTCGTTTTTGATAAGGGCAGATTTCAAAATTTTACCCGTGGGGCCCTTGGGAAGTTCTGGAACGATGTAAACTTGCCGAGGATACTTGTAGCGGGCGAGGTGGGTTTTACAGTAACTGAGCAAATCCTCGGAGCTAAGCTGTGCCGTGCGTTTCAAACTGACGTAAGCCGCAACTTCTTCGCCCAGATCTGCATCAGGAACCGCTACGACCGCCGCCTCGGCGACGTCGGGGTGAGCCAGCAGCACACCTTCGACCTCCTGCGGAAAGACGGAATATCCGCCGCGCAGAATTCGTTCTCGCTTCCTTCCGACAATCTGAACGTAACCTTCCGGAGAAATTATCGTGAGGTCACCGGTTTTGAACCAGCCATCGGAGATGACTTCGTTAGTTTCCTCCGGCGCGTCCAAGTAGCCGTCCATCATCGCCGGCGATTTGATCCACAGCTCGCCGACGCCGTCTCGACTCGCTTCTTCCTCGACGACGGCGCGTATCTCAACGCCCGGGACCGGCTGTCCAACCGCATCCGGCACTTCGGTCGGATCTTCGGAGCGGAATGACAACGGCCGGAACAACTCAGTCATGCCATAACCGCGGACGATTCGAGTCGCTGATTTTTCTTGCCATTCGACCGCCAATTCCCAAGGGCAGGGCGCCGCGCCGGAAACCGCCAGACGCAGACTCGAGAAGTCGGCCTGAACGAATGCCGGCGAGTTAAGCAATCGGCGGAAAATCGTTGCTACCGCGGGGAAAACGGTCACGTGATGTTTTTTGATCGTCGTGAACACGGCTTCAGGGATGAATCGTTCCAGCACAACAATAGTCACGCCGGCGAGAAGCGGCGCCAAGAGGCCGCCGTTGAGCCCGAGCGAGTGCGCCAACGGAACGGCCACCAACACTGTGTCGTCGGGCGTGAGGCCCATGACCGGTTCGGCCCAAGAATGATTGGCGAAGCTCAAGGCGGCGTGGCTGAATACGGCGCCCTTTGGGCGACCCGTGCTTCCCGATGTATAGAGAATCAAGGAAGGCGCGCGGACTTCATCGATCGTTTGCCAGGAACTTTGGCTCATGACGACTCGATCGACGCTCAATTTCGGTCTCAGGTCGGCTTTGAAGGCGGCAAGCTCTTCTTCTTTGACGAGCGGATTGAGAGGCGCTGGCGTCGCGCCTAATTTAAGAATTGCCAAAAACGCGACGACGAATTCAGCGCTATTCGGCAATAGCAGCGCAACGCGGTCTCCGGCTTCGACGCCTTGCGCTGAAAGATGGCGGCTGAATCCCGACGCGTAACGGTCGAGCTCCGACCAGGTGAGCTTGCCGTCGTCCCAAAGCAACGCCGCTTTAGCGCCGAAGCGCCGCGCGTTGGATTCGATGGCGCAGACAAAATTTTCTTGCTGCATTTTTTTGTTCAAAGTTCCAGGTTCAAATGTTCAATCTCAACGGGCTGAATCCACCGCACCTTAGTGCATAGAATTTAATCCATTACCAAAGGCCGTCATTCCCGCATGTTTTTAGCGGGAATCCAGGCGAAACTCGGACTGGTAGACCCCCGATTAAAACATTCGGGGGTGACGCCTTTGGGATAAATTCTCATCTCCATGTTCTGATACCTCGTCAGCTTGCTTGCTGCGGGTTAGTTCAATGTAGCCCCTCCGTTAACATTGAACCTTAACCCTTGAACGTTGAACCCGCAGCGCGCATAGCTACTTTGTTGCGAAGTCTTTTAGGTTGATACGTTGCCAGACTTCTTTGGGGATACGATGCCGTGGAGTGTAGGCCGCAAGCGAAGGTTTGGCGGTGGCATCGACGCCCCACTTGCTCGTATAGCCGTCTTCTTTGGTCGATGGATCCAAGTCTGATCCCCGGGCATTACTGATGATGGCAATATCGCGATCTGGCTGGCAGCGCGTCGCGATCGCCCAGTTGACTTGCCGGTCATTGAAAATGTCCACGTCGTGATCGACGACGACCACGCGCTTCGTATAGAGATCGGCGCCGAGCACGGCCAAGATGGCGTTTTTCGCCTGGCCGGAGATCCGTTGCTCGATCGATACGTAGCAGGTAAACGGCGCTGGAACTCGTACGGCTTTCACCGTCGGCACCATCGCCCGCACCGCGCGGTACAAATTGGCTTCGATCGGCGTAGTCGAAAGCATCAGGTGATCGAGATGTCCCACTGTGATGTCTTGGAAAATCGCATCGCGCCGGTGGGTGATCGCGCGCACTTTCAGCACTTCGCGTTGACGCTCGCCGAGGCTGTATCCGGTGAACTCGCCGAAAGGGCCCTCCGCCGTGCGCTCGTGCGGTAAAATTTCTCCTTCGATAATCATTTCCGCGTGCGCTGGAACGAGGAGATCGGAAGTCTCGCACTTCACCAGCTCCAACGGTTCGCCGAGCAAGCCGCCCATGATCGCCCGCTCGTCCTCGTCGATGGAACCGATCGCGAGGCAGCCCAGCGCGATGGCCGGATGAACACCGATGGCGAACGCGACAGGCAGCGACTTACCCGCCGCTTCGGCAGCGCGCTGAAATTCCCAGAGATGTTTCGCCAACGTGAGGTGAATCGAAGTGGTATCGCGGCCCTTGATCATGAGCCGGTTGTAGGCGCAGTTCCAAGTCTCGCTGTTAGGATCCTTCGCAAACGAAATTGCCGCCGTGATGTACGCGCCGGCGTCTTCTTGGTGATGGAGAATCTGCGGCAGCTTATAAAGATCAATCTTGTCGCCGGTGAGAATCGCCTCTTTTACTGGAGCCTTCGAAACGAGCTTAGGTGGAATCGGTTTTTCCATCGCGCGCAGATAGACTCGTTGCATCTCCTCGGGCTTGGCATTGATCGCCGCTGCCAATCGAGAGCGACCGGCATGCAGGTTGGTCAGCACCGGGAACTTGGTTCCCTTTACTTTCTCGAAGAGCAAAATCGGCCGCCGTTTGGCTTCCTGTTCGAGCTTCACGGTGATCGCGGTGATTTCAAAAGCTGGATCAACTTCGCGGGAGACAACCAGAAAGTCTTCCGGGTGATTTTGTTTGATCAGATCCAGATAGCTACGAAGGTCTTGAGGCATAACAGATGTCCTTTAAGAAGACGGAAACTCGTTTGGTAATCGCCTTGGTGCTCTGAGAAATAACAAAGTTTATAAATGCATTGTACGCGAGTTCTTGTCATCCTGAGCAACGCGAAGGATCTCGCTTGAAATTCTTCACGCTACGCTGCCCTCAGAATGACAGGATCGAAAACTAAAATTTAAATCTTAGCAACTCCCGGCCGCGACTGGCGAGCTCACGGCAAACAATTCCCTTACCGAAGTCCGTCATTCCCGCATGTTTTTAGCAGGAATCCAGGTAATCTACAGACATGCGGGGGTGACAGCTGAGTAAGTGATTCTCATGCCTTGCTACCCGTCAGCTTGCTGCCAGGTAGTTTACTCTAAAATCTAAAATCACTTAATCACCTTGTCCGCTCTCACCAGCACGTTCGGCGGAATCGTCAGGCCGATTTGCTTAGCCGCCGTCAGATTGATGATGAACTCGAACTTCTTCGGCTGCTCCACAGGCAGACCGGTGGGCTTGGTGCTTTCGAGACTTTATGTGCTCCTGCGACAACATTCACAGGCCAAGAGATTGGCGTAATTTGAGGTCGATGGCTTGCATCTCCGGTTTCGGCATGGTGCCTACTTTCCGGTCGATCATGGTTTGTTTTATCGTTCGGAAGATCCCTGTCACCAGGGAAGGAAAGAGTAGTCCAGCCCCCTTCCACCCAGCTATCAGATGATCGCCGAAGAGGCGGCGTCTGATGTTGCTCGTGATAGCGGCGACAATGATTTCTTGCCGCGAGCGGTTGTAAGCCGCAGAACTGATGACGACCGCGGGGCGGAGTTTTTTTGTTGATTCATCTGAGAAGACGAAACCAACCAGCACCACATCGCCTCGATTATAAACGGTCATAGGCGGAATCCTTAGGATTGTCCCACAATTCAGCCAGCACTGGATCAGCCTTCCCCGTTAAGGTCATTACCCCTTCATCTTCCTCTCCGAGATCTTCCCGAAGCTGTTCTTCAATCGCCTCGATCACGTACTGCTGTACCGAAACATCGCGTTTTGCCGCTGCCAGGCGAAGGCGCCGTCGCACCTCGGGTAACACGTCAACACTAATCCGCGGTCGTTTGGGCGAAGACTCCATTGGACGTGCCATAATGGTTCACCTCCTCGTGAGACGATGTCATATAGCCTCCATGGTGTCAATGACACCCAGGTGTCAATATCGTGCTCTCAACTTACTTAATCACTTTATCCGCCCGTGCCAGCACGTTCGGTGGAATCGTCAGGCCGATCTGCTTGGCGGCTTTCAGGTTGATGATCAGCTCAAACTTCGTCGGCTGCTCCACGGGGAGATCGGCGGGCTTGGTGCCTTTGAGGACCTTGTCGACGTAAGTGGCAGCGCGACGGTACAAGTCGGTCCAGCTCACGCCGTAGCTCATAAGCCCGCCTGCTTCCACAAATTCTGGAGACGGGTATATCGCCGGGCGCCGGCTCTTTACCGCAATTTCCGTAATCTGTGTTCGTTGAGAGACGACGACGGGGCTCGCCAGCACGAGGACTGCCTCAGGACGCCCCTTGCTTGCGGCTCGGAATGCAATCTCAATATCCTTGGAACTTGGTACGTCTAGGTATTGAAGCTTCACTCCGAACGCCCCGGCGGCGAGTTCCGTCTCTTTTAGCTGTTGGGCGTTACCGGGTTGGGTCGAAGTGCCCAGGACGGCCACGCGGGAGAGCCTGGGTACGATCTCCTTCAGAAGCTCCAGTCGTTTTCCGCTTATCTCCGGGGCAAGCGTTGACAAGCCGGTAATATTTCCCCCAGGTCGCGCAAGGCTGGCGACGAACCCACTTCCAACAGGATCGGCATCCTGCGCCATGACAATGGGAATCGTGGTTGTTACTTCCTTCGCAGCGCGGGTTGATGTCGAACCACCCGTGACGATGATGTCTACCTTGAGACGCACCAGTTCGGCCGCAAGATCGGGCAGTCGATCGAATTTTAACTCTGCATATCGCCACTCAATGACAATGTTTTTTCCCTCCGCATATCCAAGCTCGCGCATACCTTGCCGGAAGGCTTCAATGCGGTCTTTTTCTGTGGAAGCGGAGGTGTAGCCCAAAAATCCTAAGCGGGCAACTTTCGATGGCTGCTGCGCCTGAGCCACAACCCCAGTCACCACGAGCACGAAAGCGATTACCGAAAGGCGCAGCCATTTTAGATTTTCGATCCTTTGGTAAGACTCAGTACAGGTTTTACATTTCCGATTGTCGGAGCAAGAATTCAAAAATCGTTTCAGCCATGTGTTGTGCATCAGATTTTTTCTATAATCGAAAATCGGTATCCTCACTCGACGATCTTGGGACTCTCCTCGTCGAGAAACTGGTGACTGCAATAGGGACAGAGAAGCTTGATCTTCTTGTGCCGGAGCTCCTGCCAGTGGCAATAGAACTCGCCTTTACATTGTGGGCAGGTCACCCAAAAAATCTTCGTCACGGCGCCTCCTGCGTCAGGAAAACAAAATTCGAAATCCGAATATCGAAATCCGAAACCTTGATGGGTTCTCGGATCGCTTTCACCACAGAGAAACAGAGTTCGCAGAGTTCGGAGTATTTCTTAATAAAGAACCCTTTACTCCGCGCCCTCCGCGCCTCCGCGGTGCAATATCCGAATCCTTCTTCATCCCAGAGACGAGTACACAGAGTTCGCAATATTTCCTAAGGAGAAAACTCTTTTCTCAGCGCTCTCCGCGCCTCAGCGGTGAATAGTCCGATTCTCTCTCCGCCACGGACCTGGCTAGACCTTCGGCAGCCGGTCGATAATAGGGCGCGGAATAAAATCCTCGAGGCGCGTTTTTTCCATCGCGGTTTTCGGTACTGCGACTCGCGCTTCGAACGGACGCTGAACCGGCTTGGTGGCGTCGATGATCATCTTGGCGGTCATGATGTTGTCGGTCTGCGACGGATCGAGGGTGTTGCCTTTGACATTTTTGATGATGTCTACGTCTTGGTCCGCTTGCACGCGGGTGGCCACGGCCCACATGACTTCCTCTTCGTTATAGATGTCGATATCGGCGTCGACGACCACAACATGCTTGACGAAGTCGCATCCCCCTAGCGCGGCCAGCGCCGCCTGCTTGGTCTCGCCGTCGACTTTCGTGTCGATGGAAATGTAGCAGTTAAAACGGCAGCTGCCCGACATCGGGAAATGAACGGCTTTGACCGTCGGCACGACACCTCGGATGAGATTAAAAAGGCTGCCCTCTTTGGGAATGCCGCCCAGCACCCAAGTGTCTCGGTGACCCGTGAAGGTATGCTGGAAAATCGCGTCGTGCCGATGCGTGATGGCGCTCACTTCGATGACGTTTCTCAGTCGCTGCGGGCCGTAGTAGCCGGTAAATTCGCCGAAGGGGCCTTCGACTTCCTTCACGTTGGGAAGCACATGCCCTTCGATCACCACCTCGGCATCGGCCGGCACCATGAAATCTTCGCCGAGGGTTTCCGATGGCGTGAGCCGAAGCGCCTTGCCCATAATGGCGCCAACCTTGGCGTAATCATCGACACCGAATGGCGAGACATTCAGTGAGCCCAAATAAAATGCCGGATGATGGCTAATGACGATCGCCACGGGCGTCGGCCGGTTTTTCTCTTCGTTCTTGCGATGGATTTGCCAGTTGTGTCGCGGCGACATGTGCAGGCCAAGCTTCCTTGGACCCTTCACCATGTTGCGCTGGAAGGCGATATTGTAAAAGCCTTCATCGGGGTCCTTCATCACCGGGGTCATGTCGATGTATGGCGCAGGATCCATGGCGTGATGGCGGACGACGGGAAGATCGTAAATGTTTGCCTCGTCGCCGCGCTTGACGACCTCTTTAACCGGCGCCTCGCTGCGCGGAATCGTTACCGGAGCGAGCAACATGTCCTCACGGCGGGCGTACTCTAAACTCACTGGTAGCTCGCTCTCGTTGGGCTTCATCCCCAGAGACAAGGCGCAGCGTTGACGGGTTGCAAAGACGTTGCTCAGCAGCGGGAATGCGGATGGCTTGCCGTTGAGATCGAGCGGCTTTTCAAAAAACAGGACAGGAAATTTTTTTTGATTTTCGAGATGCTGAAGCAGAGCCGTCACCTCAAATTGTTTAGGTGAGACAGGCCGCTCAATGCGCACAAAGTCATAGGGCAGTCGTTCTTGAAGGTCGTCGAGGAAAGCTCTGAGGTCCATGTCCGTAACGCGATCCTCCAGGCGCTCAGGTCAGCAATGGATTGTTGGAGTATCGGAGTACTGGAATGTTGGTTTTTAAAAGCATCACTCCATTACTCCATCACTCCAGTACTCCGGTTTTCTAAGCCCGCCAGCCGTGCCAAGGCTCTTTGCGTGTACACTTTGGCCATGCGCTTGCGATACCAGTAGTCGAGATCCGCATTGTCCAACGGATGCGCGGTCTTGGCGGCAAGATCCGCAACAGCGTTGATCAAATCAAGCGTAACTTTTTTGCCCTGAAGCAATACCATCGCTTCGGGGATGACCTTTGGCGCCGATGCCACGGCGGTTAGCACAACGCTCGCATGACGGCACTCGCCCCGCTCATCTACATCCATGGTTGCGGCGACGCCCAAGATCGGAAAGTCGAAGGAATCGCGGCGGCGCAATTTGAGATAAACATTTCGCCGTCCCAAACTTTCTTTAGGAATAAGTAATCCCTTCAGCACTTCGTCTTTCGCTTTCGCCGAATAGTCAATGCCATCATCGCGGTATAAGTCTTCGAGCCTGACACGACGCTCGCCCGATTTGCTCACCAGAACGGCTTCAGCTCCCAAGCTCACCAGCACCGGGGAGGTGTCCGACGACGCGATCGCGAGGCACTTCGCGCTGCCGGGTGCAACCAAACAGATGTCGCCGTCCTTTTTCATGCAAAAACCGACCGCCTGACGCCAGAAGAAAGTTTGGTCGTAATAATTGCAGCGAGTGTCGACGAGAACGTTACCGCCGATTGTGCCCATGTTGCGCAACTGTGGAGTGGAAACGGATTCGGCGGCGTGGGCGAGGGCGGGAAAATGTTTCGCGATCAGGCGGTGATTTGACACCGATGTCAGACTTTCGCCGGCGCCAATCCAGACACCGTCGTTTGTTTGGCGGATTCCTTTAAGCTCGCGCAGCGCTCTGAGGGAAATCAAATGGCGCGGCGTGAACTGCCCGCGCTTCATTTTCGGATAGATATCCGTGCCGCCGGCCACGAGCATCGCATCGGCGCCAAGATCGGCCAATGCTTTCGTCGCCTGTTTTAGCGAGCGCGGTTGATAGTAATTGAATTCAGGTAGTCGCAACATGGTATCTCTACAGGCGCACCCTCACCCTTCCCTCTCCCTCGATTACGAGGGCGAGGGTAAGAAATTTTTCCCTCTCCCGCTGGGAGAGGGTTAGGGTGAGGGATTTCTGTGACACGATTTTTTTCAACTCTTCTGTGCTACCTGAACGCCTTCGCCCGGATGCCATTTAATCGGCGGAGGAAATTTAAATTCAGGAATGGACACTGGCTTCAAACGGCCGTCAAGGGCGCGCAAAATTTTATCCGGCGTGATCGGAACTTCATGAATGCGCACTCCGATGGCGTCATAGACGGCATTGGCCACCGCCGGTACGACGGGCAAGAGCGGCCCCTGACCGGCTTCTTTCGCACCGTAGGGTCCTTCGGGATCGATGGTTTCGACGAGAATAGTTTCGATCTCGGGAGTCTCCAAGGTCGTCGGGCTCTTGTATTCCAAGATGGATGGAATCTTGTGCAGACCGTTTTTGCGAAAAATCTGCTCTTCCATCAACGCCTCGCCGAGTGCCATGTAGACACTGCCTTCGGTTTGACCTTCGACGAGCAGCGGATTGAACGCACGTCCACAGTCGTGGGCGATCCAAACTTTGTCGATCTTGATTTCGCCCGTGACACTATCGCAGTGAAGCTCGACGATAGAAGAAGTGAAACTATAGGACGGGGTAGGACCGACGCCTGATCCTTTGAAGTCGCGCGGGTTTTTGGGCGGCCAGTAGCTGCCCGTGGCGCCCAACGTGCCGTGCTTTCCCTCGGCCTTGGTCACTGCGTCGGCGAAGCTTATGCCACGTTCGGGGAAGCTGGCGCTGCGGATCTTGCCGTCGGCGAATTCGAGATCGTCCGGCGGTACTTCCAGCGCTTGGCTCGCAGCTTCGAGCAGCATGGGTTTGAGCTTGCCGCAGGCCTGCACCGCGGCGTTACCGGTCATCACCGTGACGCGGCTGGAGTAGCTGCCGAGATCCACCGGCGTTAAATCCGTATCTGCGGTTAATACTCGAATGTCGGCGGGGTCGATGCCGAACTCTTCCGCGACCGCATAAGCAAGAATCGAATCCGATCCTTGACCGATATCGATAGAACCGCAGAAAACGGCGACACCGCCGCTGCGGTCGAGCTTGATCTGCACGCCGGAGTGCGGCATGTCGTTCCAGTAAATAGGCAGGCCCGCGCCGCTGATATAAGAGCTTGCCGCGAAGCCGACACCGTGGCCAAACGGAAGCTTGCGGAATTTTTTCTTCCAATCCGTGCGCTCGGCGACGCGCTCGATGCATTCGCGCAATCCCGTGCTGCTGACGCGCAAACCGTTGACGGTGACGGTGTTGGGTCCGACAAGCTGTTTCAGCCGCAACTCGATGGGATCGATGCCGAGCTTCTCGGCAATTTCATCGAGTTGGATTTCCATCGCGAAGCGCGGCTGCGGTGTGCCGTGGCCGCGCTTCGGTCCACACGCCGGCTTGTTGGTAAAAACGCGCACCCCTTCGAACTTGTAAGCCGGCACTTCGTACGTCACCGTCTGCAGCGCGCCGGTGTAATAAACCGAAGCCAAACCGTAACTGCTGTAGCCGCCGCCGTCGAGATAAGTTTTGTATTGCATCGCTTGAATCGTGCCATCGCTCTTCACGCCGGTTTTGGCCCACATCTTGACCGGATGTCTGCCGCGATGGACGTAAAACGTTTCTTCCCGGGTGAGCGTGATCTTGACCGGCCTTCTGGTGATCATCGAAAGTTTTGCGGCGCAGATCTCGTGGGAAAACGGATCGCTCTTGCCGCCGAAGCCGCCACCAACCGGAGTGGCGATGACGCGAATGCGGGTGGCGGGCAATCCCAAGACCTTGGCCAATGCCCGATGCACATAATGCGGCGTCTGGGTCGAAGACCACAACGTGAGCTTGTCATCGGGACCGTAGAAAGCCACGGCCGAGTACTGCTCCATCGGCAGGTGCGTATTTCCCTGATAGAAAAATGTGCCTTCGAAAACATGATCCGAGCCGGCGAATCCAGCGTCGACATCGCCGAATTCCAACGACACGGCTTTTTGAATATTGGCGTGCCGGTTCCAGGTGTGAATCCGCTCGCTTTCCTCCGTTGAAGCCAGTGCTTCTTCAATGGTGAGGATCGGTTTCAGCACTTCGTATTCAACGTCTATGTAACCGAGCGCCTTTTCCGCCACGCTCTCGGTTACCGCCGCCACCGCCGCCACCGGGTCGCCGGCGTAGCGCACTTTGTCGATGGCCAGCGCCTCTTCGTCTTGAGTCGACGGCATGATGCCGAACTTCTCCGGCAATTCTTCGCCTGTGATCACTGCGAACACGCCATCGAGCTTGAGCGCGCGGGCGGTATTGACGCTGAGCACGCGCGCATGAGGATGGGGACTGCGCAACAGTTTGGCGTAAATGGTGCGCGGCAAATTGAGATCGTCCGCAAAAATCGTTTCGCCGGCGCATTTGGCCATCGCGTCAATCTTGCGCAGCGGCTTGCCGATTACGGATAATTTCTTTTTCTTCATAACATCTCTCGACAGGCCGGTGGCGTATGGCTGATAGCATATGGCGTATAGATGGAACCCAAATGCCATAGGCCATATGCTATAAGCCAACCGTAGTGAGGCGATTGAGCGCACCCTTCGACATTGCTCAGGGCATTC
>WNFV01006566.1_pt1 | contig 19637 bp, 14 predicted proteins | sample 5400101 | NCBI WGS metagenome assembly WNFV01 (sample SAMN13153361, study PRJNA577476) | soil metagenome | isolation source: 115 cm soil or saprolite under grassland replicate 1 | place: USA:California | collected 2016-06-15 | reverse complement strand
CCGACGGCAGGCCGAAATGGAAGCTCACCACGGGCGGGCGGATGGACTCCAGCACGTCGGCCACCTCATGGCTGAAGGGCGCGCGGCTTGGGCCTGCCGGAATGGTGGCCGGGTCGATGCCGAACTCGCGGTAGTACGGCGCCAACGCCTTGCGCCAAGCGGCGTCGCGCTGCGCATCGGGCGTGGGCGGCTGGTGGCAGAAGAAGTTGACGTTGAAGGGCTCGGCCGTGCGCGCCGCAAACGTTGAAGCGACGTCATGGCAACTCCTCGGACGCACAGTATATGGCACGGCGCAGCGTTTTCACCTAGGCTCCGCTTCAAGCTGGCGGGCGCGCGCGAGCAGGGTAGAATTCCATGTGTACGCTGGCTGAATACTGCAACCCGAACGATCATCAACGCACTGGCAGGAGTCCTATCGCATGGGGCACCCAGAATTTCGCGTGGCCGGTCGGATCTTTGCGACGCTGGGCTATACCCGCAGCGGCTGGGGCATGATCAAGTTCACGCCCGAGCAAAGGGAATGAATCTTTCTTCAGCGCCCACATAGAAGGCCGCGGGGCGGTAGGCTGGCATGCACGAGACCGAGCGAGTATTCGTAGTTGGAGGAACCCGGGGAACCGGACTCCTCATCGCCCACCTCCTGCTCCGGAGCGGCTACCCGGTCCGGGTGCTGGCGCGCGATCCCAGTGCTGCAGCACGGCGCCTCGGCTCCGCCGTGGACGTCGTGCCCGGCGACGTCACCAAGTCCGACACGCTCGGGAGTGCTGTGAAGGACGTTAGTCACCTCATCTTCACGGCAGGGGTGGCCGTCGGCCCCGCGCGCGAGAAACTGATCGTGGCGACGGAGTACCAAGGCGTCTTGAACACGCTCGCTGCCGCCCGCCAGGCAGGATTCAATGGCCGCTTCCTCTACATGACGTCCATCGGGGTTACCAGACCCTCGCTCAGCGCCGCTGTCCTCAACCTTGTCAAAGGAAACACACTGCGCTGGCGCAAGCGGGTTGAAGACGAGATCCGGACCAGCGGCGTCAATTACACGATCATTCGGGCGGGCTTCCTCCTGAACAGCCCTGGCGGGAAGCGAGCGATTGAAGTGAGTCAGCAAGCCCATCCTCTGGCTCCGAGGTACAGGATCGCCCGTGCCGACGTGGCCGAGACCTTCGTTCAGGCCCTGAACCACGCGAACACCGCGAGGACCACATTTGAAGTCGTATGGGGTAAGGGTTCGCACGGGGAGCAATGGGAGCTTCTCTTCAGCCGCCTGAAGCCGGACTCTCCGCCTCCTCCTTTGCGCCGCGGCTAACAAGCTTTTGAAGCTAGCGGCGCGCGTGCGCTGGGTTATCGAGCCCCGATTCCACCGTGTACGACACAACCCAGGTTACCGAGTGCTCGGTTAGCGTCTCGGCTGGAAGTGGCCCGATCTACGGCGCGACGATCGTCGCACGTCTGACGTAGTCCAGCTCGGGAAAATCGCGCTCGAGATACGCGTTGCCCTCGGCCTGGATCCGGCCCTGGTCGGGGCCACGCCCGCCCGGCGCGCCTTCGCCGTACCCGCCGTACAATCGATCCACCACCTCCATGCCCTCCACCACTCGGCCGAACGGAGAGAACCCCATGCCGTCGAGCCGGCTGTTGTCAGCGTAGTTGATGAAGAGCTGGGTGGTGCGCGTGCCTGGGCCGGCGGTCGCGAAGCTCACCATGCCGCGCGTATTGCGCTGGCGCACCGGGTCGTCCGGAATGTGCGCCTCGCGCCAGACGGCGGACACCCGCGGATCGCCGTGGATGCCGAATTGCGCCATGAATCCCGGGATCACCCGGAAGAATCGCGTGTCATCGAAGTAGCCACTCTTCACCAGGTTGTAGAACCGGTCGGCGCCGAGTGGGGCCCAGTCGCGGTGGACCTCGATCACGACGACACCTTTGCCGGTCTCGAAGCGGGCGCGGAACATGGCCGGGGCCCGCTCGTTCATGGCGGCGCTCGCGGGGTTCGAGAAGGCGGCGGTGCCGGGGCCGGCCGAGCTGGCGCCCGCGGTCGTGGAGTCCGGGCGCTCGCCGCGACGGCAACCGACAGCGAGGAAAGCGAGGCCGATCAGCGGAACCGATATCCGGGCGCGGCAACTCATCAGTGCTCCATGAACGAGGGCTAGGCAAGATAAGCGGCGGTGAGGCACTCCGGCGAGCCCGGCCTTTCAGTCGGTGGAGCAGCGCGACGTCCGGTTGCGCCGCGGCGTGGCCGCCTGCAGCTTGAGCTTGAGACGGCCCCGGGAACGCTCGCCGCCGGAGGGAGAGTCATGCAGCCCGCACCGGACCTGGTGCATGCGCGGTCGCTCGAAGCGCCCGAGGCGTTCTGGGGCGAAGCCGCCGAGCGCGTCCACTGGTACCGGCGATGGGACCGGGTGCTCGACGCCTCGCGGCCGCCCTTCTATCGCTGGTTCCCGGGCGGCCTGGTCAACACCTGCTACAACGCGCTCGACCGGCATGTCGCGGCCGGCCGCGCCGACCAGCCGGCTCTCATCTACGACAGCCCCGTGACCCAGACGATCCGCCGCTTCACCTATCGCGAGCTGCTGGATGAAGTGTCCCGCTTCGCCGGGGTCCTGACCGGTCAGGGGGTTGGTCGTGGCGACCGGGTCGTCGTCTACATGCCCATGGTGCCGGAAGCGGCCGTCGCGATGCTGGCGTGCGCCCGGATCGGCGCGATCCACTCGGTGGTCTTCGGGGGCTTCGCCTCACACGAGCTGGCGGCCCGCATCAGCCACGCGGAGCCGAAGCTGATCGTCTCCGCGTCCTGCGGCGTCGAAGTCAACCGCGTCGTGCCCTATAAGCCGCTTCTCGACAAGGCGATCGAGCTCGCCTCCGCGAAGCCGCAGCGCTGCATCATCCTCCAGCGTCCCCAAGAGCGGGCGCCGATGGTCTCCGGCCGCGACCTCGACTGGTCGGAGGTCATGGCGGGGGCGCGGCCGGCGGAGTGCGTGCCCGTCGCGGCGACCGATCCGCTCTACATCCTGTATACGTCGGGCACGACCGGCGCGCCGAAGGGCGTCGTTCGCGACAACGGCGGGCACCTGGTCGCGCTCACCTGGAGCATGAGCTCCATCTACGGCGTGCAGCCCGGTGAGGTGTACTGGGCCGCGTCCGACCTGGGGTGGGTCGTCGGCCACTCGTACATCCTGTACGGCCCGCTCTTCAACGGCAACACGACCGTCTTGTACGAGGGGAAGCCCGTCGGCACGCCCGACCCGGGCGCGTTCTGGCGCGTGATCTCCCAGCACGGGGTGCGCGTCCAGTTCACCGCGCCGACCGCGATCCGCGCCGTCAAGCGCGACGACCCGAACGGCGAGCACGTGCGGCGCTACGATCTCAGCCGCTTCCGCACCCTCTTCCTCGCCGGCGAGCGGTGCGATCCGGACACGCTGCACTGGGCGGAGCAGCAGCTCGGTGTTCCGGTGATCGACCACTGGTGGCAGACCGAAACCGGGTGGCCGATCGGGGCGAACTGCCTCGGCCTGGGGATGGTCTCCGTGAAGCCGGGCTCGTGCGCGCGGGCCGTCCCGGGGTACGACGTGCGCGTACTGGGGGCGGATGGTCGCGAAGTCCCCGCGGGGCAGACGGGGAACCTCGTCGTCAAGCTGCCCCTGCCGCCCGGCTGCCTGCCCACCCTGTGGAACAACGACGGGGGCTACGTCCAGTCGTATCTCAGCGCCTATCCCGGCTACTACGCCACGGCGGACGCCGGCTACAAGGATGCGGACGGCTACCTCTGGGTGATGGCTCGGACGGACGACATCATCAACGTAGCCGGCCACCGGCTCTCCACCGGGGCGATGGAGGAGGTGCTGGCTTCTCATCGCGACGTGGCCGAGTGCGCCGTGGTGGGGGTCGCGGACGAGCTCAAGGGCGAGGTTCCGCTGGGATTCGTCGTGCTGAAGGCGGGGGTGCGGCGCCCTCCGGACGCCGTCGTCCGAGAGCTGGTCGAGATGGTCCGCGAGCGGATCGGCCCGGTCGCGTGCTTCAAGACCGCCAGCGTCGTCCAGCGGCTGCCCAAGACGCGCTCCGGCAAGATCCTGCGGGGCACCATCAAGAAGATCGCGGACGGAATCGAATACCGGGTGCCGCCGACGATCGATGACCCGGCGATTCTCGACGAGATCACGTCCGCGCTCGGGGCTCTGGGCTATCCCCACAGCGGGCGTCCAGCGGAGACCCACGCCGATCGGGCGAGGAAGTAACTCCGAGCTCGATCGCGCTGACCATGCAGGACGCCCACGAGTTCCTCCGCGCCCTGACGATCGTGCTGTGCGTGGCGGCGGTGACGACCGTCGCCTGCCAGCGCCTCCGCCAGCCCGTAGTCCGTGGACTGTCCGCCGGTCCGCTCGCGCAGACCATCGGCCGCCTGGCGGCGTTCCTGGCCCGGGAGTTCGGGTATTCGATCGCCCTCGGCGCGTTCATCTACTGCATTGTGGAGTAAGGAACCTCGGCTTGGTCACAGGCGGTTTCACCCATTTACCCCTTCAGTCCTCACCTCCTCACCCCCTCTCGCTCGCGGAGTCCTCACCCCCTGACCCCCTCTCCACTTCGTGGAGAGGGGGAACGAGCTGACACTACGTTCCCCCTCTCCGCTATGCGGAGAGGGGGTCAGGGGGTGAGGTACGCGGAGAGGGGGTCAGGGGGTGAGGTACCCGGAGAGGGAGCCAGGGGGTGACGCGCACCCGCAACCTTTCGCCCCCCCCACGCGTCGAATTACGTATCTCCCCTCATGGGCGCCCGCGTGTCGAGAACGCTCATCCGTCTGGCGGTCTTCGGCGTTGCCACCACCACCCCCGTCCCCGCGGCCGCGCAGAGCATCCACCCGACGCCCCCGCCCGACGTGCGGGCGGTCCCGCTCGAGGGAGAGATCCGGCTCGACGGCCGGCTGGAGGAGGCCGTCTGGCTGGCTGCCCCTCCGGCCACTGACTTCCGCCAGAACCAGCCCCACGAAGGGCAGCCCGCCACGCAGCGCACCGAGGTCCGGTTCGCATTCGACGGCGCCGCGCTCTACGTGGGCGCCCGGATGTTCGATGATCGCGGCGCGGCCGGCGTGCAGAGTCGTCTCGTGCGGCGCGACGCGAACGCGAACGCCGACTACGTCGAGGTCATCTTCGACAGCTATCACGACCACATCGGCAGGCTGTTCTTCACGGTGAACCCCTCGGGGGTGCGGTCCGACGCGAATGGCTTGGGGGGCGGCGCAGACGATTCGTGGGACCCGGTGTGGGAGGTGAAGACCACCATCGACTCGCTCGGCTGGACGGCGGAGATGCGCATCCCGTTCTCGCAGCTGCGGTTTCCGGCGACGGCCGAGGAGCAGACGTGGGGCCTGCAGATCTGGCGCCAGGAGAACAGACTGAACGAGCTGTCGCAGTGGTCGTTCTGGGGGTTGACGGAAACCGGCGGCCCGGCGCGCTTCGGGCACTTGAGCGGCCTCGTCATCCGGCGCGCGCCCGGCCGGGCGGAGATTCTCCCCTATCTGGTGGGACGCTCGGCCAACGTCCCCGTGAAGGACCCTGCCGACCCGTTCCGGAAGCCGCAGACATGGGACGGGCGCGGTGGCGTGGACGCGCGGGTGCTGCTCACCTCCAATCTCGCGCTCAACGCCACGGTCAACCCCGACTTCGGCCAGGTGGAGGTGGATCCCGCCGTCGTGAACCTGGGCGTGTTCGAGACCTTCTTCCAGGAGCGCCGGCCCTTCTTCGTCGAGGGCGCGGGTTACTTCGGGTTCGGCGGGTTGAACTGCTACTTCTGCTCGAACGTCGAGGGCCTGTCGCTGTTCTACACGCGGCGGATCGGCCGGGCGCCGCAGGTCCCGGGCAACGCGTCCGCCGCCGGCGGCGACGCGAGCTACACCGACATCCCCCAAAACACGACCATTCTCGGCGCTGCTAAGCTCACCGGCCGCACGCCGGGCGGCTGGTCCGTGGGCGTGCTGGACGCGGTAACGCGGCGCGAGCGTGGCGCGTTCCAGGGGCGGGACGGCACGCGCGGGGAGGTCACGGTCGAGCCGTTCGCGAACTACTTCGTGAGCCGCGTGGCAAAGGACTTGCGCGGCGGCGCCACGGTGCTCAGCGCCATCGGCACGTCGGTGGTCCGTGACTTGGACGATCCCTATCTCGCGGCGCGGCTCAGCCGCCGCGCGGAGTCGTTCGGACTGGCGACCGACATGTGGTTCGGCAAGCGGGGCTACCTGCTCATGGCGCAGCTGGCGGGCACGCAAACGTCGGGCGACACCGCGGCGATCCGGCGGCTCCAGGTCTCCAGCGCGCGCTACTTCCAGCGGCCGGATCGCGGCAACGGCGTGAACGGGCTCTTGAGCGACGCCTACGACCCCACGCTCACGGCGCTGCGCGGGCTCGGCGCCTACGCGCGGTTCTCCCGCGAGTCGGGCAATCTGCTGTGGGAGCTGTCCACTAACCTCCGCACGCCGGGCTTCGAGAACAACGACATCGCGTTTCTCTCGCGAGCCGACTACTGGTGGATGAGCGCGAACATCTTCCCGCAGTGGACCAAGCCCACCCGCTGGTACCGCCAGCTCCTCTTCATCGCGGGCGGGCAGCAGCAGTACAACTTCGACTGGGACCTGACCGACCGTCAGGTCCAGCTGTTCGGCTACATCCAGCCGCTCAACTACTGGGAGATCCAGGGCTTCTGGATCCACCGGCCGAGCCTGCTCGACGACCGCCTGAGCCGCGGGGGGCCCGTGCTGCGCCGCCCCGGCAGCGACTTGTGGTCGACGAACGTCTCGACGGACCGGCGCAAAAAGGTCGTGGCCAACTGGTCCGGCGAGCTGGGCTGCGACCGGGACGGCAGCTGCGACCGCTCCGCGAGCCTCACGCTGCAGCTCCGGCCGGTTTCCAACGTCACGGTGTCGTTCGGCCCGTCCCTCGGTCACAGCGAGAGCGGCTTCCAGTACGTGACGACGGTGGCCGACCCGACCGCCACTGCCTTTGCCGGCAACCGCTACGTCTTCGCCGACCTGGTGCAGCGCTCAATCGGGCTGAACACGCGCTTCAACGTCACGTTCTCGCCGAACCTGACGCTCGAGCTGTTCGCGCAGCCCCTGATCGCGAGTGGCGACTATTCCCGCTACAAGGAGTACGCCGCTCCGCGGGGGCTGCGCCGGCTCGTCTATGGGGTGGATGTCGGGACGGATTCGATCAAGCCGGGGAACCCGTCGCTCTCCGTCCGCGACTCGATCTTCATCGACGTCGACGGGGGCGGACCCACCCGGCCCTTCCCGGTCGAGGACCCGAGCTTCACGCTCCGGTCGCTGCGCGGCAACGCGGTCCTGCGCTGGGAGTACCGGCCCGGTTCGACCGTGTACCTCGTGTGGACGCGCAGCGGCGCCTCGTCGCTCACGCGCGGTACCATCCACTTCGGCGACGACGCCCGCGCCCTGTTTCGCGGGCCGTCGGAGAACATCTTCCTGATCAAGGTCAACTACTGGCTCGGGATCTGAACGAGAAGGCCCCTGGTAGGGGCGCGGCATGCCGCGCCCCTACCAGCGGTCCTCACTCCAGTTAGCCGCTGGACGAGCTCGAATGGGTCGAGCTATGGTCGGACCCCGTCCCGGTGGTACCGAAGCCAATACCAATCGAGATATCGGGGAGGCCGATCAAGTCAGGTGCCACCCGCTGCTCGAGCTTCTCGAGCTCGGGATTCAGGTGTTTCATTCCGTACACCTCCTTCTAGGAAACCAGTTACTGCCACGCGGAGCTACGAGCGTTCCGAAGCCGGTGCCGGGAGATTGCCGTTCACCCACAGGCAGGCGCGAACGGCCCGCGATCGCCGCTCGTCCCAATCCAGCTTCGGGGGGTCTCCTGTGGCAAACGGCATGCCCCGGTGGGAGGTCACCCATGTCGCATGGAGCCGTCAGTCACACGGAAGTGGTGGAATTTGAGGCGACTATCAGGTCCACCTCCCTCTTCACTTGAAGCCGGGCCACGCGGCGACCGCCGGTGGTTCGTGGTCCGGCCGCGACGACGGGTGTCGAACCGGGGCAGCGTCGCGGGTCGCCAAAGTCACTCGCGGTACTCTGAGACGGCGCCGGGCTTCGCGGGGAAGCGTTAGGTTATGAGCGACCTGCCCTATGTCTCCACTCACCTGCCGGGCGCCGAGCAGCGTGCGACTGGACCGAGCGAGCGAGCTCGCCCCCGTCCTGTGCTACCATCGCATCGGCGGTCCGCTCGAGCTGGGCGTGACGCGGGTGGCGCGCTCCACTTTCGAGCGGCAGATGCGGGCGCTCGCGCGGGCGGGCTGGCGGACGCTGACCCTGGATGAGTTCGCAACACGCGTGCAGCGTGGCGTCGTGGCGTCGTGCAACGAGCTGCTACTCACCTTCGACGACGGCTACGCGTCGCTCGCCGAGCACGCCTACCCCCTGCTCGCCGAGCTGGGTTTCACGGCTACCACCTTCCTCATCACCGACCACGTCGGAGGCACCAACACCTGGGACGTGCGCTACACCTGGCGGCGACTGCGGCACCTCGACTGGAGCGCCGTAGAGCGATGGCAGGCGCGCGGGTTCGACTTCGCGTCGCACACGGCGTCGCACGCCAGGCTCACCTGGCTCAGTCCGGCGCGGGCCTCGGACGAGCTGGGGCGCTCCCGCCGGACGCTCGTGGAGCGGCTGGGTGACTCCGCCGGACGGGCGGTCGCCTATCCGTTCGGCGCCGCGGACGAGCGCGTGGTGGGGCTCGCGCGGGAGGCCGGGTACTCGCTCGGGTTCGGCGGCGCGGGCGCAAACGGCTCGGCGCTGAGCCTGCCCCGCGCGCCCGTGTACGTGTGGGATGCCGGCACCGTGCCGTTCGGAGTGCGCGGGGACGCGATCGGGCGGGCGGGCCGGTTCGTCGCGTCCCTGGCGCATCGCTGTGCGGTGGGGACCAGCTGGATGCTGAGGCTCGGTCGCCGGCCCGCCGTGCTGCTCGGCGCCGTCCTGCTGGGCGGCGCGATCGCCGCTCGGACGCAGGCGCAGACGCCTACCTATCTGAACCAGGACCTGCCGTTCGACCAGCGCGTGAACGACCTCGTGGCCCGCATGACGCTCGAAGAAAAGGTCTCGCAGATGAAGGACGTCGCCGCGGGCGTCGAGCGGCTGGGAATTCCGGAATACAACTGGTGGAATGAGGCGCTGCATGGCGTCGCGCGCTCCGGCCTCGCGACCGTATTCCCGCAGGCGATCGGGCTCGCCGCCACGTGGGACGACTCCCTCATGTACCGGATGGCGACCGTCATCTCCGACGAGGCCCGCGCCAAACACGAGGAGTACGTCCGCGCGGGCAGCCGCCAGCGGTATCAGGGCCTGACGTTCTGGTCGCCCAACATCAACCTGTTCCGCGACCCGCGGTGGGGGCGCGGGCAGGAGACCTACGGCGAGGATCCGTTCCTCACCGGCCGCCTCGCCGTGCAGTTCATCCGCGGCTTGCAGGGCGACGACCCGAAGTACTTGAAGACCGTCGCCACGGTGAAGCACTTCGCGGTTCACTCGGGGCCCGAGCCGGAGCGCCACCGCTTCGACGCCGTGGTGAGCGAGCGGGACCTGCGCGAGAGCTACCTGCCGCACTTCGAGACCGGCATCCGGGAGGGCGGCGCCTACTCGCTGATGTGCGCCTACAACCGGGTCGACGGCAAAGCCGCCTGCGGCAGCGACATGCTGCTCAAAGACATCCTGCGCGGCGAGTGGCGCTTCGCGGGCTGCGTCGTGTCCGACTGCGGCGCGATCGACGACATGTACCTGCGCCACCAGGTGGTCCAGACCGCGGCCGAAGCGGCGGCGCTGGGCGTGCGCGCCGGCACCGACCTGGACTGCGGCCGTGTCTACCCAAACCTGGTCGAGGCGGTGAAGCAGGGGCTGATCACGGAGCGGCACATCGACACGTCGGTCCGGCGACTGTTCCTGGCGCGCTTCAAGCTCGGCATGTTCGACTCGCCGGATCGGGTGCGCTGGGCGCGGATTCCCTACGGCGTGCTGGACCAGCCCGCGCATCGGGACCTGGCGCGGCAGGTCGCCCGCGAGTCGATCGTCCTCCTGAAGAACGTCGGCGGGGTGCTCCCACTGCGCAAGGACCTGGGCACGCTCGCCGTCATCGGGCCGAACGCGGATCAGTGGCGTATGCTGCTGGGCAACTACAACGGGCTTCCGGCGGACCCGGTGACGCCGTTGCGCGGCATCCGCGAGGCGGTTGGGAAACAGACCCGCGTTCTCTTCGCCCGGGGCGCGGACCTCGCGGACGGCTTTCCCGTGTTGGAGGTCGTCCCGTCCGCCGTGCTGTTCACGCGGGAGGGGCAGCCGGGGCTCGACGTCGACTACTTCACGACCCGGGCCATGGATGGCGCCCCCTTTTCGAGCGCCCGCGATACGACGCTGGACGCCAATTGGCACGACGCCGCGCCGCGTGCGGACATGAACCCCGATGACTTCGGGGTGCGCTGGACGGGCACGTTCCGGGCTCCCCGGAGCGGGACGTACCGGCTCGGCCTCGTCGGCACCGTCAGGTTCCAGCTGTTCTTGGACGACAGCCTGATCGTTCGGTCGCTGTATCCGACGCACGACGGCGAATTCCCGGACCCGCGTCTCGCGCAGAGCGAGCCGCTCCGCCTCGAGGGAGGGAGGAGCTACCGGGTGCGGGTGGACGGCCAGGAGTCGTACGGCGAGGCGCAACTCCAGCTCGTCTGGGCGACGCCGCAGGAGACCCTCGAGGCCGAAGCCGTGGAGGCCGCCGAGCAGGCGGACGCCGTGGTCCTGTTCCTCGGCCTGACCGCCCGCCTCGAGGGCGAGGAGATGCCGGTCCAGATCGAGGGCTTCCGCGGCGGCGATCGCACGCGGATTGATCTCCCGGCCCCGCAGGAGCGCCTGCTCGAGCGCATCGCGGCGCTCGGCAAACCGACGGTGCTGGTACTGCTCAACGGCAGCGCGCTCGCCGTGAACTGGGCGCAGGAACACGTGCCGGCGATCGTAGAGGCGTGGTACCCCGGACAGGCCGCCGGCAGCGCGATCGCGGACGTGCTGTTCGGCGACTACAACCCCGGCGGCCGGCTGCCTGTCACGTTCTATTCGAGCGTAGACGACCTCCCGCCGTTCGACGATTACCGCATGGCGGGGCGGACGTACCGCTTCTTCCGCGGCACGCCGCTCTACCCGTTCGGTCACGGTCTGAGTTATACGAGGTTCGCGTACCGGAGCTTGCGGACCAGCGCCGGGACGCTCCGCACCGACGGCACGATCACGGTACGGGTTGACGTGCAGAACACGGGCGGCCTGGCGGGCGCCGAGGTGGTGCAGCTCTACGTCCGCCACGTCGGCTCCGCGGTCGAGCGGCCCAACAAGGATCTCAGGGGCTACCGACGCGTCATGCTCGCGCCCGGGGAAACCCGGACGGTCGAGTTCCCGCTCGCCGCGTCGTCGCTCGCCTACTGGAACGGCGACACGCACGGCTGGGTCGTCGAGCCGGAGCGGGTGCGGATCGAAGTGGGCGCCTCCTCGGCCGACATCCGGCTGGTGAAGACGATCAGGATCGCCTCGGGAACGTGAGCGCGGCCGACGCGCTGTTCCTCGGGCTCGACGTCGGCACGAGCGGGGTGAAGGCTCTGCTGGTGAGCCCGGCGGGAGCCGTGGTGGCGACCGCCGCCACGCCGCTTTCCCTGAGTACGCCCCGGCCCGGCTGGGCGGAGCAGCACCCGGACAGCTGGTGGGACGCTTGCCTCGCGTCCATCCGTCAGGTGCTCGCCGGGCAGTCGGCGGGGGCGGGGGGGGGCGCGCGCGTGGCGTCCGTGGGCATCTCGGGGCAGATGCACTCCTCCGTGTTCCTCGACCGGAGCGGAGCGGTCGTGCGTCCGGCGCTGCTGTGGTGCGACGGGCGAACCACGGCCGAGTGCCGGGAGATCACGAGCCGCGTGGGCGGGGAAGAGCGGCTGCGTGAGTGGGTGTGCAACCCGGCGCTGGAAGGCTTCACGCTTCCCAAAGTGCTGTGGCTGAGAAACCAGGAGCCTGCGGCGTTTGCCCGGCTGGCCACGGTGCTGCTCCCAAAGGATTTCGTTCGGTTCCGCCTGACGGGTACGCTCGCCACCGAGCCGTCCGACGCGTCGGGAACGCTGATGTTCGACCCCGCGCACGTGCGGTGGAGTCGGGAGATTATGGAAGCCGTCGGGCTGCCGCTCTCCCTGGTGCCCGAGGTGGGGGGATCGTCGGACGTGCTCGGCCGCGTCAGTCCGCAGGGCGCGGCGCTCACCGGCCTCTCTCCCGGCACGCCGGTGGTCGGTGGCGGAGCGGACAACGCCTGCGGCGCCGCGGGCGTGGGCGCGATCACCCCGGGGGAGGCGGTGGCCAGCTGGGGCACCTCGGGAACCGTGCTCGCCCCGACCGCCGAACCCCGAGTGGATCCCGCCCTCCGCGCCCACACCTTCTGCCACGTCTTGCCCGGTGTCTGGTACGTGATGGGCGTCGTGCTCTCGGCGGGCGGCGCATTCGCGTGGTATCGCGACCAGCTCGCCCGCGACCTCGCCGGCGTCGACCAGCCCGACGTGCGACTGACCGAGGAGGCGGCCGGCGTTCGCGCCGGTGCGGACGGTGTGATCTTCCTCCCGTACCTCCAGGGCGAGCGCACGCCACATCGCGACGCAGCGCTGCGCGGCGCGTTCGTCGGACTCAGTCTGGCGCACACGCGCGCCCACCTGACCCGGGCCGTGCTCGAGGGCGTCTGCTTCGCGCTCCGCGACTCCGTCGCGATTCTCGGGGAGTTGGGATTAGCACCAGCGCATCTGCTGCTGACCGGCGGCGGCGCGCGCAGCCCGTTCATTCGCCGACTCCAGGCGGACGTCTTCGGACTTCCCGTGACGACGGTGAGCCGTGAAGAGGGTCCGGCATACGGCGCGGCGCTCCTCGCTGCGGTCGGAGTCGGAGCCTTTCCCGACCTGCCGGCTGCCGTGCACTGCGTCCTCACCCGGGCGCCGTTGGCGTACCCGGACCGCGCAGCGCAGCTTACCTATCAAGACCTCTACGACCGCTTCCGGGCGTGCTATCCCGCAGCACGTCCGGCGCCAGGCTGTTGATGCGCGCAATCGTTCGCAAGCTGCTCGGCTCGCAGGAGACCGGGCTGGTGCTCGTGGTGGTGCTGGTCACCCTGACCCTGACCCTGCTCGCCGGCGCGCACCCCGACCGCCGCAGCGGCGATCTCGTGAACAACTTCTGGAACTCGTACACGCTCGTCCAGACCGCCACCGACGCCAGCTTCTTCGCGATCATGGCGATCGGCGCCACCGTGGTGATCATCTCGGGCGGGATCGATCTGTCGGTCGGCTCCATCTACGCCCTGGCGGGCGTGACCATGGCGCTCCTGCTCCGTGCCCTGGGGCCGATGGCGAGCGTGCCGACCGCGCTCCTGGGGCTGTCGCTGTGCGTCGGGGTCGGACTGTTGTGCGGGCTCGTGAACGGCGGTCTGGTCGTGGGGCTGCGCGTGCATCCGTTCATCATCACCCTGGGCACCATGTGGATGCTGCGCGGCATCGCCTTCGTCGCGAGCAAGGCGGAGAGCATCCTGGTGCCGCAACCTCTCACGGGGGTGGCGAAGGCCTCGCTCGGGCTCGGCGGGGGACTCTATCCCGTCCCCATGATCTCCATGCTGGCCCTGGCTTCGGCGGGAACCTCGAGGCGAGCCGCTTCGCGGGACTGTCGCTCGCCCGCATCCAGATCGGCGTCTTCGCCGTGTCGGGACTGACGGCCGGCTTCGCGGCGTTCCTGGGGGCGAGCTTCTACGGATCGGCCTCCTCGGGGGACGCGCAGGGTTATGAGCTGTACGTGATCGCCTCGGCGGTGGTCGGGGGCGCGAGCCTGATCGGCGGGAAGGGGAGCGCGTTGGGCGCCATGCTGGGCGCGCTGCTGATCGTCCTCATCCGCCAGTCGATCCGCACGCTGCACTTCGACCAGAATTACGAGTGGATCGTTATCGGGTGCGCCATCATCATCGCGGTGGTCGTGGATCAGTGGAGCACCCGCCTCACCGCTCGGCGGCTGAGCCGGATGGCGGACGCGCCACGGACTGCCGCGTGAACTTCCGAACCAGGAGACGGCGATGACAATGCGGACCGTGTGGGGACTGGCTGCCCTGGCCACGATCGTCGCGGGCGGGGCCTGTGGCGGCGGCGGCGGTGGGGGCGGCGGGGGAGGGGGTCGCGACGCGCAGCGCAGCGTGGGTCGCGCAACGGACGATGGGATCACCATTGCGCTGATCGCGAAGAGCTCGACCAACCCCGTCTTCCTGGCTTCCCGCACCGGAGCGGAGGCGGCGGCGAAAGAGCTCTCGCAGCAGCACCACATCAAGGTCGAGGTCCTCTGGCTCACGCCTCCGCAGGAGGACGGCCAGGTGCAGGCGCAGCGCATCCAGCAGGCGGTGAACGACGGCGCCGACGCCATCCTCATCTCCTGCTCCGACGCCGGGAAGGTGACCGGCGCGATCGACGACGCGGTCAATCGCGGCGTCGCGGTCATGACGTTCGACAGCGATGCCCCGCAGTCGAAGCGCTTCGCGTACTACGGCGTGGACGACGTCAAGACCGGCCAGGCGGTGATGGCCGAGCTGGCGACGCTCATGAACGGACGGGGCAAGGTAGCCATCCTGGCCGGGAACCAGAACGCCCCGAACCTCCAGCGGCGGGTCCAGGGGGTAAAGGACGAGGCGGCGAAGCACGCGGGGATCCGGATCGTGGGCGTCTTCAACCATATCGAGACGCCGCAGGACGCCGCCGCGGAGGTGATCCGCGTGACCAACGCCTACCCGGACATCCAGGGTTGGGCGATGGTGGGCGGGTGGCCGCTGTTCACTCGCACGCTGCTCACCGACCTCGACCCCACCCGCGTGAAGGTCGTCGCGGTGGACGCGCTCCCGGCCCAGCTCCCATACGTGGACAAGGGGATCGCCCCCGTCCTGCTGGCGCAGCCGGTGTACCAGTGGGGCTATGTGGGGGTGAAGACCATCGTGGACAAGCTGTACTTGAAGCAGGACATCCCCCAGCGCATTCCGATGGAGCTGGTCCGCGTGACCCGGCAGAACCTGGGGGAATGGGCCCGCCAGCTCCAGGCGTGGGGCTTCACGGACGTGCCCGCCACCTACGTCGGGCGCTAGCGGCCGGCGACCTGTGGGCGACGACGGCGTCGCCGTCCGCTTCGAGGGCGTCACGAAGCGCTTTCCGGGCGCGCTCGCACTGAGCGACGTGACGCTCGAGGTCGCGGCCGGCTCGTGTCACGCGCTCTGCGGGGAGAACGGAGCCGGCAAGAGCACCCTGGGGAAGATCCTCGCCGGCATCCACGTGCCGGACTCGGGGACGGTCGTCGTGCACGGGAGGGCGGTGCGGTTCGCGAGCCCGCGCGACGCGCTGGCGGTCGGCGTCGGCATGGTCCATCAGGAGCTGGCGTTCTGCGACAATCTCTCGGTGGCGGAAAACCTGTGCCTCGGCGCCCTGCCGTCACGCCGAGGCCTGGTCGTGCGCGACGCGATGGCGCGCCGGGCCGAGGGCCTCCTGGCGGAGATCGGCACGACCCTCGATGTGCGCCGCCGGCTCGGTGACCTGACGATCGCGCAACAGCAGGTGGTGCAGATCGCGTCGGCGGTGGGCGGCGGCGCGCGCATCATCGTGTTCGACGAGCCGACCTCGAGCCTGAGCCAGGTCGAGGCGGAGCGCCTGTACGACCTCATTGAGCGGCTGAAGCGCCGCTGCGTGACCTGCATCTACGTCTCCCACCGCATGCCCGAGCTGTTCCGTCTCGCGGACACGGTGAGCGTGCTGCGCGACGGCCGCCACGTCGCCACGCGCCCCGTCGCGGGGCTGTCCGCTGCCGAGCTGGTGCAGCTGATGATCGGGCGTCCGCTGGCCGAATACCTGCCGCGGCCCGGGCAGGCCGCTCCCGGCGAGGAGCTGCTCCGCGTGGAGGGGCTTTCCTCCCCGGGGAAGTTCGCAGACGTGACGTTCAGCCTGCGCGCGGGAGAGGTGGTCGGGCTCGCCGGGCTGGTGGGCGCGGGCCGCTCAGAGGTGGCTCACGCCCTGTTCGGTTTGGACCCCGCGGCCCTGGGACGCGTCTCCCTGCGCGGCCGCCCGGTCCGGATCAGGAGCCCCGGCGAGGCGATCCGGCTCGGGCTGGGGCTCGTGCCCGAGGACCGGAAGCGCCAGGGGATCGTGCCGTCGGAGAGCGGTCTTCACAACGTCTCGCTCCCCATTCTCAGGCGGCTGTCCCGCTTCACCTGGCTGCACCGGTCGGAGGAGCGTACGCTGGCGCGGGAGTATTTCGACCGCCTCCGGGTTCGCACGCCCGATCTCGGGGCCGCCGTCGCAGGGCTGTCCGGCGGGAACCAGCAAAAGATCGTGCTCGCCAGGTGGCTCGCGGCTCGCTCGCGCATTCTCATCCTGGACGAGCCGACGCGCGGAGTGGACGTGGGCGCCAAAGCCGAGATCCACGCGCTCATCGGCGAGCTGGCCACGCAGGGGCATGCGATCCTCCTGATCTCGAGCGAGCTCCCCGAAGTCCTGAGCCTCTCGGAGCGGATCCTGGTATTGCGCGCGGGGCGAATCGTAGGCGAGGTCCGGCGCGAGCACGCGACCCAGGACGGGCTGCTCCGCCTCATGGCGGGGCTCCCTGATCAGGGGACCCCGCCGGAGGACGTCACAGCGCCGGCACCGAGTTCTCTTCGACCTCGAATCGCACCGTGATCTGCCGCAGACGCCGGCGCGCGGCCATCACCGTGTACAGCCTGGCGTCGAAATAGTCCTTGAGCATCGGGGGCCGCGGCTGCCGCAGGTAGACATCCGGATCGCGCCGCACCGTCGAGGGGCCGACCACCTCCAGGGCGTCGCGCGAAGGGACGTGCTGGACGATGCAAGGCACGTGGGTCACCCCCAGCCTGCGGAGGGCGTAGGCGCGATGGCTGCCGTTGTTGAGGATCAGCCGCCGCTCCGCGTAGATCGCGTTCAGGAAATTGGCGCCGAAGCCCGCGGCAATCCCGACGACCCCCACCAGATTGCCGGGCGGCGCGTGGTTCTTGATGTCGCCGGGCTCGAGCGGCATGGTCCCGAGAAAGCGCAGGTCGTTCGACGGCGACGTGAAGACGAAGACGTTGCCGCGCCCGCGCGCCCATTGCACCGGCGGCTGGGGATGATCGTAGGGCAGACAGGTGCGGAAGATCTCCTCCCGGCCCGGCGCCCGTCCCAGCCTCTGCTCGAGCGCCCGGGCGAAGGTGAGGTCGACGTGCTTCTGGTACACCACCGCACGGTCCAGCTCCACGAGCGCGACGTCGGTAGGCACGGTGTTGAAGCCGTACCGCACCAGGGGGTCCTTGAAGAACTCCAGGAAGAGCGGCTCGTACTCCGGCCCCAGTGCCGCCATGGGAGGATCGTCGGCGAGACCGGCCTCCTCCCGCTCGAGCGAGCGGACGACTTCGTTCGCGGCGTGCCACTGGTCGGTCAGGGCTCCCTTGCTGGGCGGCCTGGCGGCGTGACCCGCGACGTAGCGCAAGAACCGCTTCAGCGTGGGACGGCCGGTCAGATACAGGTTCTCGTCCACGGCGCGCCGCTCGCCCGCCGGAACGGGTCCGGGCTTGACGGCTACCACCATGACCAGACGTTCACGTGCATCGTGAGAGCCAGCCGGCGCATCACCAGCTCCACGATGCGCCGCGGGCCGCAGAACACCTTGGCCTGCCCGGTCATCCCCGGCTTCAGGAGGAGCGGCCCGTTGTCGATCTCGGAGGTGACGCGAATCGTGCTCGGGTTCCTTCCCGAGCCGGACTGCGCCGCGGTCGACGGCCCCTCGGCGGCGGTCGCGATCGCCGTCACCGTCCCGTGGAACGTGCGATTCGGATACGCCCTGGCCTTGAAAGCGACCGGCTGCCCCACCCGCACGTCGGCGATCTCCCGTTCGGGAATGGCGGCTTCCACGGCGAGCTTTCGCAGGTCGTACACCTTGGCAATCAGCGCTCCCGGTTGCACCTCTTGCCCCGCCATCTCCGACAGGTCCCGCGCCCGTGTCGCGACGATCCCGGTCACCGGGCTGCGCACCGCGGCGCGCCGCAGCTCCGCTTCGAGGTAGCGCCGCTGCGCCACGAGGCCGGCGATTTCGGCCCGCGTGGCTGCGAGCTGCTCCGGCCGGGTTCCGCCCAAGAGCAGCGCCAACTTGTGCCGGGCCGCGGCCACATCGCTTGCGGCAGTCGTCGCCAGCTCGTCCGAGTTCTCGAGCTCCGTCTGGGTGAGCACGCCGCTGTCGGCCAGCTGCTTGTTCCTGTCCCGCCGGGCGCGCGCGTACTTCAGCCGCTCCTCCGCCTGGTCCAGGGCCGTCCGGGCCACTTCGATCTCGTCCCGTGTCGGCCCGGCCTCGAGCAGGCTCAGCCGCGCGCGGGCCTCGCGGATCTGGGCGTCGGTCTTCTGCAGGTCCGCCCGCTGCGCCCGCTCGGTCAGGCGAGCCACGACGTCACCCGCCCGCACGGTGTCTCCCTCGGTGACGTAGACCTCCTCGATCATCCCGTCGCGCTCGGTCCGCACATCCGCGTTGCGGATGGGCAGGATCGTAACCGGGCCGCCGACCTTGAGCTCCAGCCGGCCCAGCAGCACGGCCGGCAGCGCGACGCCTGCAAGAATCAGCGCCATGCGTCGCCTCGTCCATTTCGGCCCGGCGTCCTTCCGTGCGGGCTCGCGGGGCGCAGGGTCGTCGCCGGGATCATCGTCGTCCGTGTCGTCCGTCCCCTTCCCGAAGAGCCTGCCGGCGCGGCGCCGGACCTTCCGGGTCAGGAGCCCCGTGAACAGCGCCACGGCCAGCGGCCCGCCGCTGGCGAGCAGGAAGCCGGCCATCTTGACGCTCCCGACGGCCAGCAGCAACAGGGATGGGACGGCGGCCAGGAGCCCGTAGCCCAGATAGATCCGGCGCTCCCGTGGCGACACGGCGTCGATCGGCTGGTCCGCCCGGCCCGAGAGCTGCTTGATCCAGCTGCCGACGTACCGAAACGACTTCCGCCGCAGGTTGGGGACGTCGAGGTAATCGCTCAGCATGTAGTAGCCGTCGAGCTTGAGCAGCGGGCTCAGGTTCAGGAGCGTCTTGAGCCCGGAGCCGGTCAGCGCGATCAACGCGACGTAGTTGACCACCGTGTCCACGTCCGTCAGACGCCACACCAGGACGGCCAGGGCCCAGAGAAACAGCTCGAAATAGGGTCCCGCGAAGCCGACCCACAGCCGCTGCGATTTCTCGGGAAAGAGCCAGGCGTCGCTCACATTGCAGTACAGGGCCGGCTGGAAGTAGATGAGCATGAAGCCCAGCTCGTGCACCTCGCCGCCGAAATGCTTGCAGGTCAGACCGTGTGCGAATTCGTGCGTGGACGCGACGAGAAACGTGATCGCGAGGAACGGGAGGATCGCGGCCAGCCGGTACAGCCGGGAAAGATCCTGAACGACGTCGCTCCAATTCGCGACCGCCGTTCCCACGCCCAGGACGACGACCGCGGCCGACAGCGCGAGAAAGCGCGCCGTGAACAGACCCCGCAGCAGGGGAGCCAGCCGGTCGAAGAGCCGATCCGGGTCGGCCACCTTGAGCCGGAGCAACAGCAGGCTGCCGCGGATGCGTCGCGCTCGCTTCC
>WNFV01006429.1_pt1 | contig 19644 bp, 20 predicted proteins | sample 5400101 | NCBI WGS metagenome assembly WNFV01 (sample SAMN13153361, study PRJNA577476) | soil metagenome | isolation source: 115 cm soil or saprolite under grassland replicate 1 | place: USA:California | collected 2016-06-15 | reverse complement strand
TGGTGCCCGGCGCGACTCTCATGGTCGTGGGCTTCACGCTCGAGAAGGTCGAGATCCGCCTCGCGAATCTCATGGCCTTCGAGGCCCGTGCGCTCGGCAACTGGGGATGCGCGCCGGAGCTGTACCCCGAGATTCTCGATAAGGTGTTGACCGGGAGGATCGACGTCGTCTCGCACACCCAATTGCGGCCGCTCGCAGAGATCGAGACCGCGCTGGAAGAGGTCCGAACCCGCCGGGCTGGCCGGCGGCTCGTCTTGACGCCCGATGCGGGCGAGGAGGTCTCATGACGTCCCCCATCCGATGTACCACGGAACACGCGGGACAACTCGAGAGGATCGTGCTGGATCGCCCGAATGCGAACATTCTGGACTGCGACATGCTCGCGGCCATCCGCGAGCGGATCGCGCGGCTCGCCGAGGCGCCGGGTGCCGCGAAGCTCCTCGTCTTCGAGGGCGCCGGCGGAAACTTCAGCTTCGGCGCCTCGGTCGAAGAGCACCTGCCTGACCGGGTGGCGGGCCTGCTGCGCCAGTTCCACCGGTTCTTCCTGGACCTCGAGAGGCTCTCCATTCCGACGGCCGCGGAGGTGCGCGGGCAATGCCTGGGCGGGGGCTTCGAGCTCGCTCTCTGGTGCGGCTACGTCGTCTGCGAACCCTCCGCCCGCTTCGGCGTGCCGGAGACGAAGCTCGGCGTCTTCCCCCCGATGGCGGCCCTGGCGCTGCCCTGGAGAGTGCCCGGAGCGCGCTCCACCCAGATGATCCTCTCGGGGGAATCGGTTGCCGGTGAGGAAGCGGCGCGCTGCGGGATCGCGGACCTTTGCACGGACGACGCCGAGGCGGGCCTCCAGGAGTGGTTCACGACGCGTCTGGCGTCCAAGTCCGCCGTCGCCCTGCGCGCCGCCTGGCGGGCCTCGCGCCGCCTGCTTGCCGATTCACTCAAGAACGACATCTGGTCGCTCGAAAAGTACTACCTGACGGATCTGATGTCGCACCAGGATCCCGTCGAAGGGCTCTCGGCGTTCCTGGAGCACCGGCCGCCGGTCTGGACCGATCAGTGACAAGGAAGAACGTCCTTGACTGGGCGTTCGAGATCTACGAAGACCTCGACTTCACGGCCGTTCGTGCGTGGCTCGAGGCCCGGCCGCGAAGAAAGGCCGCGGGGTATCTGCCAGTCTACGCGCCGCGCGAGGTGATCCGGGCGGCGGGCATGCTCCCGGTCGGCATTCACGGCGGGGGCGAGCGGCTCGAGATCATCAAGGGGGACGCCTTTTATCAGTCCTACATCTGTCACCTTCCCCGTTCGGTGATCGAGCTCGCCCAGTCCGGGCGCCTGTCCATACTCTCGGCAGTCCTCTTTCCTTCCACCTGCGACGTGATCCGCAACCTCTCGGGCGTCTGGCAGCTTCTCTCTCCGCAGACCTATGTGCGGTATCTGGATCTGCCGCAGGTCGCGGATCCTGAGATCGGCGCGGATTTCTGGAGAGATGAGCTGGCGACGCTCCTCGCCGACCTCTCGGGCGTCTCGGGAAGGCCGGCCACGGAGACGACCCTGCGCGAGGCAATCGCGACGGACAACGCGATGCGCGCTCTCATCCGGGAGCTTTACCGGGCACGTCGCGAGACCCCATGGAGCGTGCCGACCGAGGAGCTGTACGTCCTGATGCGCGCCGGCGAAGTCGCCCCCGCCGAGCAGTTCCTGGAAAAAATGCGCGAGTACCTCAGAGCCATCGAAGAAGAGCCCGGGCGCGTGCGTGACAGATCGCGTGTCCTCGTCGTCGGGGCGTTCTGCGAACAGCCGCCGCTGGGTCTGATCAAGACGATCGAGCGGTCGGGCTGCTTCATCGTGGACGACGATTTCCTGATCGGGAACCGCCTGCTCGCCGACGACGTTCCGACCGAGGGAGATCTGCTGCGCAATCTGGCGCAGGCCTTCGTCCTCGGCAGCGTGAAGAACTCCACGATGTACGAGCCCGATCCGGACGGGAAGCGCCGGCTCCTGGCGGAGCGCGCGGCCGCCGCGCGGGCAGATGGGGTCCTCTTCGCCTCCGCGAGCTTCTGCGATCCGGCCCTGCTCGACCGCCCGATGCTGCGCGCCGGCGCGGAAGCCGCCGGCCTCCCGTGCATGGCCTTCAAGTTCGCCGAGAACACCGGCCAGTTCCAGCAGTTTCGCGAACAGACCGGCACCTTCGCCGACTCGATCAAGCTTTGGGGAGGCCAGTCGTGACCGAGGCCGCAAAAGACCGCTCGATGGAGCTGCAGAAGGAGATGCTCGCCGGTCACTACCGGCGCCTCGAGGCCGCTCCGGAGACGGGCGAGCCCGTCGTCTACACGTTCGTCCCGGGCAACCTGACGGAACTGATCCGCTCCTTCGACGCGCTGCCGGTGCTGCCGGAGATCAACGCGCTGCAGTCGGCGATGCGCGGGAAGAGCCAGGCCTACATCGCCGCGGCCGAACGCGCAGGACACTCCGAGGACGTCTGCTCCTACGTCAAGTGTGACGTCGGGATGCTGAAGGCCGGCAACGTCGGGCCCACCGGAACGCGGCTGCCCAAGCCCGACCTGCTCCTTCTCTCCTACACCGGCTGCTACACGTTCATGAAATGGTTCGAGCTCCTGCGCGAAGAGTACGGCTGCCCGACCGTCTTTCTCCACGTCCCCTACCAGGGCGATGGCCGGCAGACTCCCGAGCAGAGGGCCTACGTCGTGCGGCAGATCCGCAAGGAGCTGATCCCCGCCCTGGAAAGGATCACCGGCCAGCACTACGACGAGGAGCGGTTGCGGGAGAACCTGGAAAGAAGCGCCGCATCCGAGGAAGATCTCGTCGCGGTCCTGGAGTCGGCACGCCTGGATCCCTCGCCCATCGACGCGTATTTCGGCGCCGTTTACTACGTTGGACCCATCTTCTCGGCGTTCCGCGGCACGCCGGAAGGGGCCGCCTACTACCGGGCGCTGCGCGCGGAGGTGGAAGAACGCGCGAGCCGGCGGTCGGGCCCCTTGACTCCCTCGGGACGGCTCGATCGCCAGAAATACCGCCTGGTCATCGAGGGCCCGCCAAACTGGACGCATTTCCGCGACTTCTGGCGGATGTTCTCCGACGAGGGCGCCGTCGTCGTCGCCTCGACCTACTCGAAGGTCGGGGGGACCTACGACTTCGGGTTCCGGCACGACCCCTCGGACCCGCTCGGGACCATGGCCGACTACTGCAGCGGTTGCTACACCAACCTCTCGCTTCCCGAGCGCGTCGCGATGCTCGTGCGCTACGCACGCGAATACCGCGCCGACGGGTTTCTCATTCACTCCGTCAAGTCCTGCAACTCCTTCTCCGCCGGACAGCTCACGATCCTGCGGGAGGTGGAGAAGCGCACCGGAATCCCGGGGGGATTCCTGGAGTCCGATCTGGTGGACGCGCGGTACTTCTCCTCTGCCAACCTGAAGAACCGGCTGGAAAGTTACTTCCAGATGCTCGACGCGCGGCGCTCGAGCGCGGAAGGAGCCCGCGCCGGATCATGAACTGTTTCGTCGGCATCGATCTGGGCTCGACGACGACCAAGGCGGTCGTTCTGGACGAGCGGGGAGAGACGCTCGGCCGCGGCATCACGAACTCGCGCTCGAACTACGATCTGGCCGCGGAGCTCGCCCGCACCGAGGCGTTTGTCTCGGCGCGTTTCGCGTTGCTGCGCAGAGAGGTGGAGCGCGCGGCCGGCGAGGCGGTTCTCGCAAGGCTCGTCGGGGCCTTCCGCCTCGAGCAGACGCTCGCGCAGCTCTCGTGTCTGCGGGCCCGGATGGAGGAGGAGGGAGAGAAGGCCGTACCGCCGGACCGGCGCGGAGCGCTCGCCGCAACGCTGTCCGAGCTGTTCGCGCGGATCTTCGCCGAGGAAGAGGCGCGCTTCCACGACCCGGCGCCCTCCGAACGCTCCGATTTTTTCCGGGACGCAGCCGGTTCGGCCTTCGCGCGGATCGCCCAGGAGCTCGCCGATCCAACGGCCGTGAGCTTCGATCTGCTTGCCGGCCTCTACGACAAGTGCATCGTGAAGGTCGAAAACGAGCCACCCGGGCTCGGGTTTCAGGAGCACATCGGCAGGGCCCTCGAACGTGTCGAAGACTCTTCCGCAGTCCGCGCAGAGATCGAAGGCGCCGTCGCGACGCCGCTCACCGTCATCGGCAGCGTCGGCACGGGTTACGGACGCGCGCGCCTCCCGTTTCCGAAGGAGCAGATCCGGTCGGAGATCCTCTGCCACGGTCTGGGCGCCCACGCCCTCTTTCCCGGCACGCGCACGGTGCTCGACATCGGAGGCCAGGACACCAAGGCCATCCAGGTGGACGCGCAGGGAATCGTCACGGGCTTTCAGATGAACGACCGGTGCGCGGCCGGCTGCGGCCGTTATCTGGGATACATCGCCGACGAGATGAACATGGGCCTGCACGAGCTCGCGCCGCTCGCCCTCGCCAGCCGCCGCCCGGTCCGGATCACCTCCACCTGCACGGTCTTCGCCGGCGCGGAGCTGCGCGAGAGGCTCTCGCTCGGAGAGAAGAGGGAGGACATCCTGGCGGGACTCCACCGCGCCGTGATCCTGCGTGCGATGAGCCTGCTCGCCCGATCGGGCGGCATCGAGGAGGAGTTCACCTTCACCGGCGGCGTCGCGCGCAACGCGGCGGCTGTTGCCGCTCTCGGGACACTCGTCGCCGAGAACTACGGCCGGCGCCGGATCAACATCTCGCCCGACTCGATCTACACGGGAGCGCTCGGCGCGGCGCTCTTCGCCAGGAGGAGCGCGGCGTGAGGATCACCGCCGGCATCGACGTCGGCACCGCCGCGGTCAAGGCGGTCGTGATGCGCGTGGAGGGCCGGGACCAGACGATCCTGTCGCAGGCCGTCAGGCGCATCCGCCGGCGCGCCGTCGCCTCCGTCGTCGAAGAGACCTTCGGGGCGGCTTGCTCCGCGGCCGGCGTCGCAGCGATCGACTACGTGGCGACGACCGGCGAAGCCGACGAATCGCCGCTGGCGACGGGGCATTTCTACGGGATGACGGCCCACGCCCGCGGCGCCCTGCATCTGGAGCCCCGGGCCCGGGCCGTGCTGGACATCGGCGCGCTGCACGCGCGCGCCGTCGCGATGGACGAGCGCGGAAAGGTCACCGGCTACAAGATGACGAGCCAGTGCGCCTCGGGCTCCGGGCAGTTCCTGGAGAACATCGCTCGCTATCTCGGCGTGTCTCAGGCGGAGATCGGGCCGCTGTCGCTCGCGTCATCCCGTCCGGAACCGGTCAGCTCCATCTGCGCGGTCCTCGCCGAGACCGACGTGATCAACATGGTGTCCCGGGGCGTCGCGACGGCGGACATCCTGCGCGGGATCCACGAGAGCATGGCGGGGCGGTTTGCGCGACTCCTTCAATCCATCGGCGCCGGCGGCGTGATCTTCGTCAGCGGCGGCCTCGCGGCCGACGAGGGACTCGAAGCCGCCTTGCGCGAGGCTCTGGGACGCACGGCGCGGGACTCGGGCATCCCGCCGGAGATCGTCCGGCATCCCCTCTCGGCCTACGCCGGCGCCATCGGCGCGGCTCTGTGGGGAGCCTTTCGCCATGCCCGACTCGGAATGGGAGGTGCCGCGTGGACGGCGACAACGGCGACGGCAACGGGATAGGCGGGGGACCTTCCGGTCTCCCGTGCCCCCTGATCCGGACCCTCGTTCGGGAAGACGTGGCGCGCCTGACTCGCATGGACGAACGGGCGACCGGCCGCAATCGCAGAATCTCCCTCGGAGCGGAGCTGGACGGTATGCTCGTCGGAGCTCTCCTCGGGACCTTGCAGTACGGGGAATACGGCCTGCCCGAACCGGTCGCCGTCCTCGACACGATCCTGGTCGACGGCGATTTTCGCCGGCGCGGCATCGCGACGGCGATGTTCGACCAGCTCGTCAAGAACCTGGAGGCTCTCGGCATCGAGAGCCTCCGCACCGAGGTCCTCTGGAACGATCGCGAGCTCGTCGGCTTTCTCGGCAAGAACGGCTTTGCCCCGGCCAGGCGGCTGGTCCTCGAGCGAAGTCTCAGGGAGTCGGTTTAGAAGGGAGGTCTCCATGGAGTATCCGATTCTGGTGATTCTGGGAGTGCTGGCCATCGGCCTCGTGACCGTCGTCCTCCCGGTGGCGCTGACGACGCTGGCGGACCATAGGGAGCCAAAGTCTCTTCCGTGTCCGGAGACTGGGCAGCCCGCCAACGTCCACGTGGACGCCGGGCGCGCGGCGCGAGCGGCCATCTTCGGCCGCGTGCGGCTGGCGGTTCAGAACTGCTCGCGCTGGCCGGAACGCGCAAGCTGCGGCCAGGGTTGTCTCTCTCCGATCATGGAAGCGCCCGTCCCGCCGGACGCGAACGCGAGCCGCAGCTCCTCAGCCCGCTGAGCGGATTATCGGGCCCGAACGCGGGCCGGCGGTTGCGGCGCCTCGCGCCGGCCGTCGATCATGTGCCGGATAGCGAGCACGGGATGGGAGAAGAGCATTCGCGGCCCCGAGTACGCCATCACGTTGCGGATCTGCTCGCGCCGCCGCGGTTGATAGCAGTGGATCGGGCACTGGACACAGGTGGGCTTCTCCACTCCATAGGGACACTTCTCCAGCCGCAAGCGGGTGTAGGCCTCGAGTTCCGAGCACTCTTCGCACAGAGGTCCATCGGAGGCATGCCGATCGCGGCAGAAGATCGTGATCATCGCGGCGACCGTGCGCCGCTCGCGGTCGAGACGCGCCCCGCGGCGAAAGCCGGTCACGGATTCGAGGGGGCGCGGCGCAGAAGGCGCGGAGCCGCCAGCAGCGCCGCGCCGTAGAACACGAACGCGACGAAGAGCGTCGCCGGCCGGCCGCCCGGAAGATCTTCGATGAGGAGCTTGACGGCGCCGATCGAGAGGACGCCATACGTCAGCCAGGTCAGCTCCGGAAGAGCCGCGCGCCGCCGGGCCGCAGCGAGCAGAAAAACGGCGACGGCGAGGACGGCGGTCCGGGCCGCGGCCATCGCCCCCGAATCCAGGCTCGCCGCTCCCCCTCCGATGAGATTCCTGATTAGAACGATGGCGAAGGCGCCGCCGCCAAAGGCGACGATAATCGCGAGCAAGAGGCGAGGGAATCGCTCCCTGGCCCGGTTGACTTCTTCCTTTTCTCGCGCGAGCAGAACGTAACTGGCCGCGGCGGCGCCTATCGCGGCGAGGCCCGCCGTGGTCAACGGCGCCCATGGACGAGAGGTGGGCGCCACGAAGGCGTCAATCGAAGCCCCGGCCGATCCCGACTGCCAGGCCGCGGCCAGAGCGTACGCCGCGCTGTGAACGGCGAGAGTCACGCGCTTGAAGCGCGTGGCCAGAATGGCCGACGCGACCGCGAGCAGGCAACACAGGAGAGTGAGGATTGCGCCTCCTGTGATGAGAGCACTTCCCGAAAATGTCAAGAGAAGTGCCAGTGTCGCGTAGAAAAGGAACGTGCCCCGTTGCTGCCGCTCCACGAAAACGAATGCGACGCCGTAGCAGCCCGCCGCGATCACGACAGCGGAAGCTCCCAGAATGGGCTGCGCGTCCTGCACGTAGCGGACGACGAGCGCGGCGCCGCCGAAGCCGACCGCGAGCGCCGCGATTCCCTGCACGGCGTCGAACAACACGACGTTGCGCCGGCGCGCGAGCGTGCGCACCGCGAAGCTCCCGAGGTAGAGGAAGGGCAGCGCGAAGGCGAGCAGCAGAAAGAAGGAGAGCGAAGGCGTGGACCCGGCCGCCGGTGGCCCCGACGGCGCCAGGCGCAGGGCAGCCCAGAGCACAAACAGGTCGGCCGCCGCCGCCGCCGGCCACCGCAGCCCGCGCCAGGGCCGCGGGGAATAAGCGAGCCAGAGTGCCGCGACACCGATCGCCAGGAGCGCCGCGGCGAACGGCTCCACCGCCCGGGTGACGATCCCGAGAACGAAGGAGGCAGCCACGGCCGCGCCGAGAGCGGCCCATGCGAACAACGCAAGCCCACGGTGCCATGCCACGCCCAGACAAAGGACGGTCAAGACAGCGAGTATCGCGGCCGCGCTAGAGGGTCTGAACACGGCCATGCGCGTGCTCGTCTCCACGACCAGCGGGTAGGCGATGATGACTGAGGTGATTCCGAGGAACGCCGCGGAGGTCAGACGCCCGCGGGCCGCCGACCGGTCGGCGAGCAGAATCCACAGGACCCCGTATGCCAGGCCGAGACCCGCCCCCACCGGGCGCTGCAGCGTCCCGGAATCGGTCAGCGCGCGAATGAGGAACGCCCCGCCGAGGACCAGGCAGCTTCGGCCGAGTTCGGTCAGGACGTTGAGCACGGCTCCCTGCTGGGGGAGTTGCTCGGAGAGCGTCGCGAGGGCGGGCTCCGCCGCGTTGGCAGCGGGTTGGGGCTCGGGCTCGGGGATTCCCGGCGCGAGAGAGGCCACTCTCTTCTCGAGGCCGCGGAGCGCGAGCGCAAACTCCTCGAGCTTTTGCTCGAGTGCGGCCAGCCGCTCTTCCACTTCCGACACGGTCGCGGACTTCATTTTCGAGGAGCCCGTTCGGGCTCCATGCCTCGCGAAGCCAGCTAGAACGCGGGGGCGAAGGCGCGCAGGACCTCGGCGGTGCTCGTGACAGGACCCGTCTTCAACGCCTTGGTCCGCACTCCTTCGAGCCGCTCGACGAGCGACGGCTCCCGCACCTCGTAGAGAACGCCCGTCGTCATGGTGTCGGTCTCGCGCGTATAGGCCAGGGCCGCCGCGCGGCTCCCGCGGTCGTGATCTTCCGGGAGGGACTTCAACTTCGCCTTGAGGATCTTGAACTGATCGTCTCCCCGCCAGGTCACGCAGGGGGACATGACGTTCAAGAACGCGAAGCCGCGGTGCTGCATCGCCTGCGTCATCAGCTCGGTGAGCGTCTTCGGGTCTCCCGAGAAGCCGCGCGCGACCCAGGTCGCGCCGAAGGAGATCGCCAGCTCGCAGGGATCCACCGAGGGCTCCGGGTTGCCCCAGTATGTGGACTTGGTCTTGTCGCCGGTGGGCGTCGTGGGCGCGGCCTGGCCCTTGGTCAGGCCGTAGATCTCGTTGTCCATGAGGAAGTACGCGATGTCGAGATTGCGCCGGGCGGCATGGAGGAAGTGGTTGCCGCCGATCGCGATCCCGTCTCCGTCGCCGCCGACGGCGATGACGTTCAGCTCCGGCCGGGCGGCCTTGACTCCCGTCGCGAGCGTCAACGCGCGTCCGTGGACGCCGTTGAAACCGAAGGTCTCGACATAGCCGGGCAGCCGCGAGGAGCAGCCGATCCCGGACAGGACGACGGTGTTCCAGGGCTCGAGCTGCAGCTTCGCCATCGCGCGATGAAGCGCGGCGAGCGCTCCAAAATCGCCGCAGCCCGCGCACCAGACGGGTTTCAAAGCCGACTTGTAGTCGGCCGGCTGGAAGGCCGGAACCAGTGCCGGGGTGCTCATATCGCCACTTCCATCTCCCGCGAGGATGCGATCGATTCCACCCTGCGGAGCTCGCGATTCACTTCGGCCACTGACAGGCTCCTCCCGCCCGACCGCTTGAACACGTGTGTCCGTCCTTCGGGAAGCCTCAGGAACGTCCGCAGATACTTGTAGAACTGGGCCGTGTAGGAGAGCTCCATGACGAGCAACTCCTGCACGCTGGCAGCGTATCTCTCGAAGTCGCGCTTCGGGAAGGGATAAAGAATCTGCGGCACGAAGGCGGAGACCTTCTCGCCTCGCGCGTTGGCTGCGATCACGGCTTCCCGGACCGCGCCGTCCGAGGAGCCCCAGCAGACGATCCCGATGTCCGCCTCCTCCGGCCCGTACCGCCGGAAGGAGTGGTACTTGTCCCGGATCGGCCAGAGCTTGCGGTAGCGCTTCGCGTTCATCTTTTCGTGGACGAGGTAGGCCGACGCCGGCTGACCATCCGCGTCGTGCTCGAGGCCGTTTGTCTGGTACATGCCGCTCTTCATTCCCGGCACACTCATCGGGGATACCCCGGTCGGCGTGTCCGCGTACCGCTTGTAGTCGACGAGCTGCGCCTCCGTGGGTTTGGCGCGGTCGAGCACTTCGTGGACGAGTTTGGAAGCCGGGAGCGTCTCCTTGCGCTGGCCGACGGCTTGATCGGAAAGGATGAGCACCGGCAGCTGGAACTCTTCGGAGATGTTGAAGGCGTCGACCGTGGCATGAAAGCAGTCCTGGACGTCGCCGCACGCCAGCACCACTCGGGGCGCGTCTCCGTGCGTGCCGTAGAGGCACTGGAAGAGGTCCGCCTGCTCCCCCTTGGTCGGGTTCCCGGTCGAGGGGCCGCCTCGCTGCACGTCCACGATCACGGTCGGGACCTCCGCCATCGAGGAGAGCCCCAGCATCTCGGTCATCAAAGAAAGACCAGGCCCCGACGTCGCCGTCATGGATTTCACACCCGCGAAGGACGCGCCGATCACGGCCCCGATCGCCGCGAGCTCGTCCTCGGTCTGGATGAAGGAGCCGCCCGCGCGAGGCAGCCATTCGGCGAGGAAGTGCAGGATCTCGGAAGAGGGAGTGATGGGATATCCGGCGAAGAAGCGGCATCCGGCGTGCATCGCTCCCACCGCCGAAGCCTCGTTGCCCGACATCAGGAGCAAAGGCTCGCCGGGAACGTACTCGAGCCGTTTCGCCTCGAAGCCCTCGGTCAGCGAGCGCGCGAAGGCGACGCCGGCCTCGAAGGCTTTCGTGTTCGCTTCGCGAACGGATTCCTTCTTGCGCCCGAACTTGTGGCTGACGGCCAGGCGCAGCCCCTCCTCCGGGAGTCCGAAGAGACCCGAGAGGATCCCCAGCGCCACGACGTTCTTCGAGGCGGGCGTGCCGGCCGAGTCGCGGGCCAGCTCTCCGAACGGGACCTGGACCAGACGGACGCCCCCCTGGCCGGTGAGATTCACCTCGCCCTCCGGGGTCGGGTCGTCGGCTTCGGCCAGGATGACGGCGTCTTCCGCGACGGAGAGCTCGCCGCGGAACCGCGCGAAGTCGGCGCGGCGGAAGACCACCAGCACGTCCACCGTGTCCCCCTGCGCGAAGATATCTTTCGAGGCGATCCGGACCGTACAGGACGCCTCGCCCCCGCGGATCTGGGGCCCGTAGGCCTCGGTCTTGATCGCGTGAAGGCCCTCCCGGGCGGCGACTTGGGCGATGAGGTCTCCCATCGTCACCACGCCGTCCCCTCCGGAGCCCACCATCGCGATCGTCAGGTCGTTTGTCGGCATCGGAACCCTACCCTCCGTTTCCGGCGCTCGCATGCCCGCGAGATCCGCCGACAGTCTTCGGGAACGTCGGCGACCGCGCCTGATGCAAACTCACCATTGGCTTTCTCCGCGGGGACGCCGCGGCTATTCGTGCGGGCGGGCACGGCAGATCAGCTTAGCCCGGATAATTCACGGACACCCAGCCGAAACACGTGCATCTCATTGAGAGATGAATGGGCTCCTGCGCCGATATTGCGTGTTGCCGATGTACACCTTGTTCCCGCGAGAGATTTTTCGTCGGGACGAGGAAGACCGACGACGGCGCCGTCCGCGGGGGCACGGGGGACCAGAAGGTCCCCCGCCTCATTCAGTCATCGCAGAGGAGGTCTGACGACGTATCCGGCGAGCATCCATGTGCAGGGGGCGCGTGGCGCCCCCTGAACCCCCGGGATCCGCGGGGCGGCTGGAGTCGTTCGTGAATTATGCGGGCTAGAAGGAGAAGCGGCCTGCGAAGTCGGGAGAAAAATCCGGATGGGCGTATTCGCCGCGCTCGGGGTCGAGGACGTAGCCGGGGTCGAAGTCGTGGCGCGCAATGGCTTCGAGAGCTTCGCCCAGGGCGTCGATGTCCGAGATCGTGTTGAAGAGGCCGAAGCTCGCGCGCACGGCGCCCGGAATCGTCGAGCGGTCGCGCGCGAGGATGCTCTTCTCGACCGCCCGGCCCTCGGTTTCCGAGATGTGCAGGAGGGCCTTGACGTAGGGGTGCGCGCAGAAGCAGCCGTTGCGGGTGCCGATTCCCCATTCGCAGGAAAGCACGGCGGCAGTCAGGGCGTGCGGAACTCCGCGGACGTTGAAGGGAACGACGCCCAGCCGCGAGGCGGCATCGCCGGGGTGGGCATCGCCGTAGACGACCAATCCGGGGATCGAGGAAAGGCGCGCGAGCGCCGCGGCGGTCAGCTCCGCCTCGTGCCGGAGGATCCTCTCCCAACCGATCTCCTCCAAGGCGCGGAGGGCGCGGGCGAGCGCGACGACGCCGACGATGTCGGGTGTCCCGGCCTCCTCCCGATCCGGCAGGTCGGTCCAGTACGCGTTTTCGAGACTCACGATGTCCACGGCGCCGCCGCCGACGATGTCCGGGTCGCCCGTCTCGAACGCGCCTCGGCTTCCGACGAGAACTCCCACGCCGAACGGCGCGTACATCTTGTGCGCGGAGAAGGCGACGTAATCGAGACGGTCCGGATCTCCCTTCGGTCTCATGGCGATCGGCCGGTGCGCCGCCAGTTGCGCGGCGTCCACGACGATCTCCGCGCCCGCGGCGTGCGCCATGCGGGCCCAATCGTGCACGGGATTGAGGTAGCCGGTGACGTTGGAAGCGCCGGTCACGGCGAGAAGCCGAACGCGGCCGCTGTAAGCGAGGAGCTTCCGCGCGAGGTCCTCCTCGTCCACCCGGCCTTCGCCCGTGACGCCGACGTGGATGACTTCGGCGACGCGGCGCCAGGGCAGCTCGTTGGAATGGTGCTCCATCAGGCTCGTCAGCACGACATCGCCGGGCCGGAAGGGATAACGATGCGCGAGCCTGTTGATCGCCTCCGTCGTGTTGCGGCAGAAGAGAACGACCGCGTCGGTCGGATCGGCGCCCACGAAGCGCGCGACGCGTTTTCGAGCCTCGTCGAAGGCCCAGGAGGAGAGGCGCGATTTGTATCCCACCCCGCGGTGGACGTTGCTGTACCAGTTCAGAAACTCGTTGACCGTGTCCCGCACGCAGGCGAAGGCGGGCGTCGAGGCCGCGCCGTCGAGGTTGACGTAGCGCCGGGTCTTGCCGCCGAGCACGGGAACCTGCTCACCGGCGCCGACGACCTCCAGAAGCGTCCGAATCGGAGCGGCGATTTCTTCTCCCTCTCCCCGCGGGAGAGGGCCGGGGTGAGGGGCCGATTCAGCGAGCACCATGAGCCGATCCGGATCGTTCACGCCCCGGAAAGCTTCAGTTTGACGTACTCACCGACCAGGATGGATGCAGGGTAGAGCAGTTCTTCCTCTGTCTGTGCGTGGAGGATCAACTTCTGCGCGAGGCGCGCGTATCCGACGAGCCCGTCCTTGGTCGCGGTCTGGAGGAGCTTCTGGAGAGCCGAGACGATCGCCTTGTGCTCCTCCAGCATCCGCGGAAGTTCCGTCTTCAGGACCTCCGTCTGCGCCAGGATGTCTTCCATGTCGGGCGTGAACTCTCCGGCGGCGAGCCGGGGAAGGAGCAGGAGAGGCGGAATCGCGAACTGTTCTTCGCGATAGACGTGGGGGAAGAGCACCCGCGTCACCTGCCAGGCGGCCTCGCCGGTCCGGCCGCCCACCCGCGTCGCGCGGCCGAGCTCCTCCCGGATGGCTTCGTGCTCCATCGTCAGAACCGGAGGCATCTGCTCCTTGGGCATAGGACTCCTCTGAAGGTTGGTTTCCGCAGCCGCTTCAATCGGCTGGACGGCTCTCCGGCTCGACCGGGTTCCCGCCGCCGGCGGCGCGGCGGGTCTCCTCGGCGGGGAAACGGTAGTGTCCGCCGGGCGTGCGAAGGGTCTTGAGCAGGCCTTGCCGCGCCCAGCGGGTCACCGTCGAAACGGAGACACCGAAGAGACGCGAGACCTCTCCTCGTGACAGGAACGCGGCTTTGCCAGCGGGCGCGGGCGGGGCCATAGGATCTTCCTCTCTCGTTTGAATCATGGCGCTCATTCTGCCCCACCCGGATGGCGCCTCGACAATGATGCAAACGGATCAATTTGCTCATTACCGCCAAAAGGCCTTCTGAATGATTTGCATCATGTGTGGCGGCGAGCAAAGCACCTAGGGTGTCCGTCGAGGAGGCCTGAATGCTCTCGCCCGTCGAGCTGGAAATCGAACTCTTCTGCCGCGGGATGCGGATCGACGAGTCCTGCAACGTGGACGAGGATGGGCGCCGCGTGTCGCGCACGCGCGCCGGCCTCGGGTCGGGCCTGGAGATCATCCTGCCGGTGCCCCGGAAGTCGATCTGGGTCAACGTTCCCGTCGTCGAGGGCTTCGTGTCCTCATCCCCACTCAAGCTCTTCAAACAAGGCGAGGAATACCGCATCCTCGACGAACGCACGGCGGACACATATCCCGTCCGGATCCCGGAGGAGCCGTCGTGGTACTCGCGCCGCACCTCCTCGGGTGTCGAGATGAGCCGCGTCGGAGTCCTCCAGGGAAACTACCTGGGCGTCTACGTGTCCAACGCCTGCCTCTTCTGGGCGTCCAAGCCCGCTCGCGCCTGCAAGTTCTGCACGACCGGAAAGAACGTGGGGGTCGCCGAGCAGGCACGCAAGTCGGTCGAGGACGTCGTCGAGGTGGCTCTGGCGGCCCGCGACGAATCGGGCTCGGTCTTCACGCATCTGAATACCGGTTACCACTTCGAAGAGGTGGACAGGCTGGAGCCGATACACGGTCTGCGGCAAAGCGAGCCGTTCGTGAAGGCGGTGAGAGAAAGAGTCGGTGGATTCATCGGAGTGCAGGCCATGCCGGTTCCGCGCCGGATGTTTCAGGAGTACGACGCGCTGATCGATGCCGGTACCGACCACTTCTCCTTTTGCTACGAGTTCGAGGATCCCGAAGTTTTCGCTCGCCTCTGCCCCGGGAAAGCCGAGACGCTCGGACAGTCCGGCTTCTTCGAGGCGATGGAATACACGTCGAGGAAGCTCGGGCGCGGACGCGTCTCGGGCGAGATCATCGCCGGCCTCGAGCCGATCGAGGCGACCAAGCGCGGCATCGACCGGATCGTCGCCGCCGGAGCCTTTCCGACCGTCTGTATTTTCCGTCCGACGGTGGACAGCGAGCTCGAAAACGCTTCCCCACCCGACCCCGAGGCCATGAAGGACGTCTTCGCCCACCTCTACGAAGCCTGCCGCGACGCCGACCTGCCGGTGGGAGTGCTGCCGATCGAAGTCTCGCTCGTCGTGCAGCCCGAGGAAACGGCCGGCCTCGTCCCGCCGACTCTCTCTTCGCGCCTCTATCAGTGGAAGCTCGCGGCCCTCCGGCAGCTCGTGCGCCCCTACGTCGCCTGGAAAAGAAGGCCGCGCGCGGCGTAACCAAGCCCGCATTATTCATGATCGACTCCGGCCGCCGGTCCGATCCCGGGGGTTCAGGGGGCGCCACGCGCCCCCTGCTCATGGATGCTCGTCGATACGGCGTCAGCGCTCCTCCGCGATGGACTTCGGCGGGCGGGGACCTTCTGGTCCCCCGAACCCCCGGGGACGGTCGCCGTCGTTGCCCTTCCTTGTCTCGACGAAAAATCTCTGTCGCGGACAACTTGTTCCCGGCTGCGATCATCGGTTTGCTGTCACAATGTTCGTTGGTGCAGAGAGTTGCTCGTGTTTCGGCCGGGTGACCATGAATAATGCGGGCTAGCGGGATGAGTTCCACCAAGGATTCGGACGATCTGGTCAACCTCCCTGGAACGTACGAAAAATTCCGCCGGGAGAAGCCGGCGGTTGCCAGGGCCTACGAAAGCCTTGGAAAGGCGTGCGCCGAGGCCGGTCCGCTCGACGCCCGGACTCGAGAGCTGGTGAAGCTTGCAATGGCCATCGGTGGGCGTCTCGAGGGAGCGGCGCATTCCCATGTCCGGCGCGCGCTCGAGGCCGGCGCCACGCCCGAGGAGATCCGCCATGTCGTGGCCCTGGCCGTGCCCACGGTGGGATTCCCGACGATGGCCATGGCCTTCACCTGGGTCGAGGACGTGCTCCGCAAAGCCGGGAAACGCAAGCGCCGCTGAAGGGCGCGATGTCGCGAGAAATGAACGAGGAGGCTTCCGTGGGCGAGACATTGATGGAGCCGCTTGCCGATGATCGAGATTCGCGCGCGGGATGGATCGCGGTCAGCGCCGCCTTCGGGGCGCTGGGGCGCGTCTTTCTCTGTCTCGACCAGGGGTTCAACGTCATGCACGCGTCCTGGGCGCTCGATGAGCTGCTCGGGGCCGGCGCGGCTCGGGAAGCGGAAGGGCGCCCGGCCGAGGATCTGCTGGGCTCCGACCTCTTCGGACCTGCCTCTCCGCTGCGGCAGGCTCTTCTCTCCAGCGAGCGGCGAGAGGGATGGCGGGCGGAGCTGCGAGGCAAGGGCGAAACCCCGCCGCGGCTCGTCTCGGTGACGGCGGCCCCGATCCAGCCGCCCGAGGGAGCCTGCGATCCGCGCGTGGCCTACATTGTCGTGCTTCGGGCAGCCGAAGAGGAGCAGGCCTCCGGCGGAGCGCCGGTCACCTTCGGAGGCCTCATCGCCCGCTCCGCATCCATGGGGCGGATCTTCCGGCTGATCGAGAACCTCGAGCAGAGCGAGGCGACGGTTCTCCTGACCGGAGAGAGCGGCACGGGAAAAGAGATGGTCGCTCGCGCCCTCCATGACCATTCGCCGCGGCGTCGCGGACCCTTCGTCGCCGTCAACTGCGGGGCGCTGCCTGGAGAGCTGCTCGAGACGGAGCTCTTCGGACACGTCCGCGGTTCCTTCACGGGCGCCGTGCGCGATCGCGCCGGGCGCTTCGAGATCGCCGCGGGAGGGACCCTCTTCTTAGACGAAGTGGGAGACATACCTCTTCCTCTCCAGGTCAAGCTGCTTCGCGTCCTCCAGGAGCGCACGTTCGAGCGCGTGGGAGAGAGCCGGTCGCGGCAGACAGAGGCGCGGATCATCGCCGCCACGAATCGCGACCTGCGCCGCGCCGTCTCCGACGGGCACTTCCGCGAAGACCTCTTCTACCGGCTGCGTGTCGTGCCGATCGAGATCCCTCCCTTGAGGGAACGTCGCGAGGACGTGGAGCCGCTCGCCCGCGTATTGCTCGCCCGGGTCGGCGCGCGGCAGGGGCGCGCCCTGAGGTTCTCGCCGCAGGCGCTGCGGGCGTTGCTGCGCTACCCGTGGCCGGGCAACGTCCGGGAGTTAGAGAACGCTCTCGAATACGGCGTGGCCGTCTGCAAGGGACAGACGATCCTGCCGGAGGACCTGCCGGTCGAAGTCACGGCCGCGGATTGGTCCAAAGTCCCGAGTCCGACGCCCAGGGTCGTAGAGACTTCCCCCGAGGCGGAGCGGCTGCACGCCGTCCTGGAAGAGCATCACTGGCGTCGCTCCGAGGCCGCCCGGGCGCTTGGCGTCAGCCGCACGACGCTCTGGCGGATGATGCGCGAGGCCGGCATTCAGGGCTGATCGCCACATCCTGTTTCAGAAACAGAACGTAACGTTGCAACGAAGCGTTGCGACGCTCCTGAACGAAAAGGCTATCTCCCGTAAAATCGATAGTTAGCCTCTGGCACCCACTCTGCTCCTTGGGGTCGCAGCCGAAAGGAGCAGACAATGAAGAACCTGGTCATTCTGGGCGCCGGAACGGGCGGGACCACCGTCGCCAACCGGATGTCCCGGAGATTGCCGGCGGACTGGTCCGTCACGGTCGTGGACCCATCTACGCGACATCTCTATCAGCCCGGTCTTCTCTTTCTGCCGTTCGGAGGTCCCGATTCGATCGATCGCCCGCGGGCCCGGACTCTGCGGCCCCAGGTCACGTGGGTCCGCGAGAAAGTGGATCGCGTCGATCCGGACGCGCGCGAAGTCTTCCTGGCTTCCGGCGGCTCGATCCCCTACGACCTACTGGTCATCGCGAGTGGCGCGCAGACGCGCCCGGAGGAAACGCCGGGCGTCCTCGGGAGCGGGTGGCGCAACACCGTGCATGACTTCTACACGCTCGAAGGGGCGCGTGCGCTGCGCCCGGCGCTCGCGAGCTTTCCCGGAGGCCGCCTCGTCGTCAACGTCGTCGAGATGCCGATCAAGTGCCCCGTCGCTCCCCTCGAGTTCCTCTTCCTCGCCGACGACTACTTCGCGCGCCGCGGCATCCGCGACCGTGTGGACCTCGTGTACGCGACCCCGCTCGACAGCGCGTTCACGAAGCCGTCGTGCTCGCGGCTGCTGGCGTCGCTTTTGACGGAGAAGGGGATCACGGTCGAGACGGAGTTCGCGGCGGCGGAAGTGGATGCCGAAGGCAAGAAGCTCCGCTCGTACGACGACCGCGAGATCCCTTACGACCTCCTCGTCACGGTGCCGGTCCACAAGGGGGCCTCGTTCATCGAGGAGTCGGGTCTCGGCAACGACATGGGCTTCGTGCCGACGGACCAGCGCACGCTCGCCACAAAGAAAGACGCCCGCATCTTCGCGCTCGGGGATGCCACGGATCTGCCGTCATCCAAGGCGGGCTCGGTCGCGCATTTCCAGGCCGAAGTCCTCGAAGAGAACCTTCTGCGCGCGGTTGCAGGCAAGAGTCCCCTGCCCGACTTCGACGGCCACGCGAACTGCTTCATCGAGAGCGGCAAGGGCAAGGCGCTCTTGATCGACTTCAACTACGAGACCGAGCCTCTGCCCGGGACGTTTCCCTTCCCCGTCGTGGGCCCGATGCCGCTTCTCAAGGAGGCGCGGAGAAACCACTGGGGAAAGCTCGCGTTCAAGTGGGCTTACTGGAACCTGCTTCTGCCGGGACGCGACATTCCGATTTCCACGCGCATGTCGATGGCGGGCAAGAGACCGCTCGCGGCGACGCCGCCCTCCTGCCCGTCCTGTGTGAAAGGAGACCAGCATGCAAACGCATGAATACGCCGGACGCGCCGTTCAGACCAACGACGAAGGGTTCCTCGTCGACGCTTCGCAATGGACTCCGGACGTGGGAGAAGCGATCGCGCGGGAGGTCGGCGTCTGGCCGTTGACCGAGAGGCACTGGAGCGTCCTCACATTCTGCCGGGAGGACGCCGCGCGCGAAGGGCAATCGCCCGGGATGCGCCGCATCTCGAAGAACTCCGGCGTGGACATGAAGTCCCTCTACCAGCTCTTTCCGAAGGGACCCGGCAAACTCGCGGCACGGATCGCCGGCCTGCCGAAACCTCAAAGTTGCGTCTAGAAAAAAGGAGCGAGAGACATGAGCACTCAATTCACGACACCCACCGTTTCGACCGCGCCGCCGCTCTTCGAAGAGCCCAAGCCGGAGCCGATCACACGCGTCTCGATCATCTGCTCGAAGGGGAGCCTCGACATGGCCTACCCCGGCTTGATCCTAGCCAATGCCGCGCGCATGAGCGGCATCGAGGCGACTCTTTTCTTCACATTCTGGGGACTGGACATCGTCACGAAGACCAAGGTGGACGGCCTCCACGTCTCGACCGTCGGCAACCCCTCGATGCCGATGCCGACGATGCTCGGAGGACTCCCCGGCATGGAGTCGTTCGCCAGCCGGATGATGAAGAAGGAGATTGCGAAACTCGAGATCCCGACGATTCGCGAGCTCCTTCAGGACCTCTCCGACTCCGGGGCGCGCCTCTACGCCTGCCGGATGGCCATGGACATGTTCAAGCTCACGAAGGAGGACCTGGTGCCCCAGGTCGAGGACGTGATCTCGGCAATGGAATTTTTCGACAAGAGCGCCGGCGCGCAGGTGATTTTCATCTGAACGCCG
>WNFV01017013.1_pt1 | contig 19651 bp, 10 predicted proteins | sample 5400101 | NCBI WGS metagenome assembly WNFV01 (sample SAMN13153361, study PRJNA577476) | soil metagenome | isolation source: 115 cm soil or saprolite under grassland replicate 1 | place: USA:California | collected 2016-06-15 | reverse complement strand
CAACGCCATCGTCGCGGCAGGACTTGCACGATGCGGTTTGACCGATGACGCCAATCGCATCCTCACCGCCATTTTTGATTTGAGCCAGGCAATGGATCTGCACCGGTTGCCGGAACTGATTTGCGGGTTCAGCCGTCGCGGCGGCGAGTTTCCGACACTCTATCCGGTTGCCTGCGCGCCCCAGGCGTGGGCCGCGGCTGCGGTCTATCTCCTGCTCGAGGCATGCCTCGGCCTGCGCGTCGCGGCAACCGCGCGGAGGGTGTCATTCGCGCGCGCGATCCTGCCGCAATCCATCGATTGGCTGCGAATCACCAATCTCGCGGTCAACGACGCGCGCGTCGATTTGCTCATCGAGCGCCACCCGCATGATGTGGGCGTGACGGTGCTGAAGCGCGAAGGCGAGGTGGAGATTACGGTCGTCAAGTAGGCGTGCCGTGGGCCTCGTGTGTTGACGCGTACCTCGGTGGGCGTTCCGCAAGCCTCCGCGGACCCCCACCGCAGCCCTCGGCTACGCGCCCACGGTAGGCCCACGCGAAGCGCCTACCGCAGGCCTCCGCAGCGCCTAGAACCCGGCGACGTTCAAGCGTCCGCCGGTGACTGTCTTGCCCGCAAGCGACGGCGTGGGCACGGTAGAAGACAGAATCGCGTTCTTGATTTGCTGCGCGCTGGCGCCCGGATGCGTCGACGCATACAACGCGGCCGCGCCGGTGACGTGCGGCGTCGCCATCGAGGTGCCGCTGTACGACGCCCAACTCCACCCGCCGCTTTTCGTTGGAACCGTCGAGTAGATCCCCGAACCCGGTGCGCCGAGATCCACGTTGGTGGCTCCGTAATTCGAGAAAGATGCCTTGCCGCCGCTGCTCGTAATCGCAGCCACAGCAATCACGCAGTCGTACGATTTGCCGTTCGAGGTGCACGAGTAGTTCGATGGATAGTTGGCCGTCGTGTCGTTGTTGTCGCCGACACCGTCGCGCCCGCCGTTGCCGGCCGCCGCCACGAACAGGATGTTCTCGTCGCCCCCGCGGTTGATCGCGTCGAGCAGGGCCTGCGAAAAGCCACCCCCGCCCCGCGAGTTGTTCGTCGCGACGATGTTCAACCCATGCAGATGTTTCAGGTCAGTGATGTAGTCGACGGCCTTCACCGCGTTCGCCGTCGTTCCTCCCTGCCGCCCGAGGAACTTCGTGGAGATCATCGTGACGTTCCAATTGACGCCCGCCACTCCGATACCGTTCGAACCGCTTGCGCCGATCGTGCCCGCAACATGAGTCGCGTGATCGTCTTGAGACCCGTCGAACACCGTATTGTCGTCGCGATCGAAATCCCAGCCGTGCACGTCGTCGATGTAGCCGTTGCCGTCATTGTCGATGCCGTCAACAGGATCAAACGCGTTCGTCCACACATTGAGGTACAAATCCGGATGATCGAAGCCGATGCCTTCATCGATCACGCCGACGTACACGGATGCCAGACCGACATGGCCCGCGGCCCAAGCTCGATCGGCCTGGCTGCCGAACGCGTTGAGAGGTCCGGTCCACCCTGCCTGGGCCGGCCCATACACTCCCCACAGCGATCCGTCCGCATAGTAAGGGTCGCTCGTCGTCGCTTGATGCTCGTAAATCCAGTTCGGTTCAGCGAATTCCACCGCTCGCTCGGCCTGCAAGCCACGCGCGGCCGCAGCGACTTCGAGTCCTGGAGGGATGCGAAGCAGCTCGAGATCTCCTTTGCCGTCCCTTCGCCGATTTGCGGCGGCGATCACTTCTTCGCGTTGCCCATTCACGCGCGCACGCGCGTTCGCCCGCTCCTGAGGAGTCGAGTCGGCGCGGAACTGGACGAGAACCTGATTCGCAACGAAACGCGGCTCGTCAGCCTGCGACTGCGCGCCGCTCGTTACCGAGAAGAGCCCGGCCGCCGCTCCGGCTGCCAGCAGTGACCATATGGAGAGAATTCGCAACTTCATAAACCTCTTTCCAGGGTGAGGGGCAGGTCAGCCATTCAACACTACCAATCGCAGCTCAACCGGTCAACATCGCTGCGCCTAAGATGTGCATTTGTGATTACTGCCTGACTTCTTACCCCTTGACCCTATCCAGACATACGGGCGCTTCCCTCGGCTGTTCGTTCGCCGAGCCGATTTAACGCAGTCGAAACTGCGGATCGTGGCGAGTACGCGTCATCGAATAGAGAGGGTGCCGCGCTCGACGCCCGCTGATGCGTTTCAGGCATAATGAGCACGGCCTTTCCCTTGGTAACTTGATGATTTGCCCTAAGTGCGGCGGCAACACTTCCGCATCATCCGGCCCATGCCCGGTGTGCGGCGCCGCAACGGACCCTGCGGAAGGTCCTACCGTCGCAGCCGCACTTCTGACGCCGCCCCCCGATTCGCAAGAGTTTGACGCAGCCACAATCGCGGACCCTGAAGTCACACGGCTTCTGGATCCCGCGAGGGTTCGCCACCGAACCGACAAAGGCCCCTACGAGCGTCCGCTTCAGCCGGGTCAGTCGTTTGGAACTCGCTACACGATCGTGCGGCAGCTCGGCGCCGGCGGCATGGGCGCCGTGTATCAGGCATGGGATCAGGAGCTGAGCGTCGTCGTCGCGCTGAAGGTGATCCGCCCGGAAATCTCGAGAGACCCATTTCTCGGCGCCGAGATGGCGCGCAGATTCAAGCGCGAGCTGCTCCTGGCGCGCGAAGTCACGCACAAGAACGTCGTCCGCATTCACGACCTGGGTGAGATCGAGGGCATCAAGTACATCACGATGTCGTATGTCGCAGGCGCCGACCTCGCGAGTGTTCTGCGCAAAGAGGCCAAGCTGCCGGTCCCGCGGGCGTTGCGCATTGCGAAAGACATCGCAGCGGGACTTCTGGCCGCGCACGACGCCGGAGTGGTGCATCGCGATCTCAAACCCGCAAACATCATGGTCGACGCCGAGGATACGGCGCAGATCATGGACTTCGGCATCGCGCGTTCCACCGCTCGATCGGGACCGGACCAGGGTGGTGCGGCGATCTCGGGGACGACGTATACCGACTGGCGTCGCGACATTTCTCAAACCATTCCTGGCGCCGTGGTCGGCACAATGGAATACATGGCGCCGGAACAGGCGAAGGGTCAGCCGGTCGATCATCGTGCCGACATCTATGCCTTCGGTCTGATCCTCTACGACATGCTGCTCGGCAGCCGCCTCGCCAGGAACGCGAGGACGACAGCGTTCGATGAACTGACAAAGCGCATGGAAGTGGCGCCGCCGTCGCCGCGCTCTATCGATGCCAGCATCCCGGAGCGCCTCGATCGCGTCATCACGCGCTGTCTGCAACCGGACGCGGCGGCGCGGTACGAAACCACTGCCGCGCTCGTGGCCGATCTCAACGCTCTTGATGCAGACGGCAATCCGTTGCCTGTTCTCAGGCGGATCAGCCGGAGACAATTCGCCGCCGCTGTCGTCGCTGTGCTGGCACTCTTGGCGGGTACCTGGTGGTTGGCGCGCTCGCCGGTCGCGCCCCCGCAGCCGGCGCCAACCTCCGTGCTGATCGCCGACTTCGATGTGCAGGGCGTGGAGGCTCTTCAGGGGACGGCCGAGGAAGCACTGGCTGCGTCAATGGAAGGCGCGCCGTTCATCACCGTCTTCCCGCGACGAGATGCGCGCACGCTGGCCACCAAGCTCGTTGCGGACAGCGCTGGTCGTGTCACTGTCGATACGGGCCGGCTCATTTCGCAGCGCGAAGGCATCAAACTGCTGCTCGCGGGGGCCGTCGCCCCGGTGCGACGGGGATTCGAGGTCAAGCTGCGCGCCGTAGATCCCGCAAACGGCAATGTCGTCACTGAAGCCTCGCGAACTGCCGCCGACACCAACGACATCCTACGGACGATAACCCTCGTCGCCGAGGACGTTCGAGACGAGCTCGGCGACACGACGCCGGAGAGCGTTCGGCAGGCGCAGCGCGAAACGTTCACCGCGGGATCGCTCGAAGCGGCCCGCGAATACTCGGTGGCCCAGGATCTTGCCGCCAGCTACAAAGACGAGGAGGCGCTGCAGCATTACAAGCGCGCAGTGGATCTCGATCCGAATTTCGGACGCGCCTATTCCGGATCCGCTTACAGCGCATCTCGCCTCGGTCGCAAAGAAGAAGCCGACGAGCTCTGGAAAAAGGCGCTGTCGGTCGTCGACCGCATGACCGAGCGCGAGAAGTACCGGACGCTCGGTCTGTACTACGGAACTGTCTCGCGCAATTACGACAAGGCCATCGAGAACTACTCCACTCTCGTCAAGCTCTACCCCGCGGACGGAGCCGGACACAACAATCTTGCGCTTGCGTACTTCAGCACGAGAAACTTTGCCCAAGCACTCGAAGAGGGCCGCCGTGCGCTTGAGATCTATCCGAGGAAGCTACTCTATCGCGGTAATTACGCGCTTTACGCGATGTACGCGAGCGACTTCAAGTCGGCGCTGGACGGCGCGACACAACTCCTGAACGACGAGCCGACGTACTATCCCGCTTACCTCCCGGTCGCTGTGGCCGCTTTGACGCAAAGAGACTTCGCCGACGCGCGCGATGCGTACAATCGGATGGCTCAAACGGGCCGGCCGGGTGCGACGGTGGCAGCCATCGGCATCGCCGACGCGGCCATGTACGAAGGAAACTTCCCTCAAGCCGTGAAGCTTTTGCGACAAGGGATTGAAAACGACAAGAAAGCGACACCAGGAGCGCCGACCGCGACCAAGTACGTTCTGCTCGGCGAAGCGTACCGAGAGCTCCAGCAGCGACCTGCAGCCGTTGACGCGGTCAACGAGGCGCTGAAGCTCGGGCACCAGGAGGAAATTGCAGTGCCTGCGGCGGAAACGCTCCTATGGGCAGGCCGATCCGAAGCGGCGGCGAAGATCGCGCAAACGTTGCAGTCGCAATTCGAGCCGCACCGGCGCGCGTACGGCAAGCTGATCGAGGGTGAGATCGCGGCGCACGAACGGAAGCCAGTGGAGGCGATCGAAGCTTTCCTCGCTGCGCTGAAGCTCACCGACCTATGGCTCGTTCGCTTCAATCTCGGCGTGTTGTACGTGGAGGCGGGGCGCTACGCCGAAGCCTTATCCGAGTTGGATGCATGTCAGAAACGACTGGGCGAGGCTGCAGCGATTTTTCTCGACGATGTTCCGACGATGCGGTACACGGCGCCCCTCCCGTACTGGCTTGCGCGCGCACAGGAGGGGCTCGGGATGAAAGAGCCGGCGGCGGCGAACTACAAGACCTATCTCTCGCTCAGAAACGCGGCCGCCGATCCGCTCGCGGTCGAGGCGCGGCGCCGAGTAGCAGGGCGATAGCGCTCGAGTATCTCCGGCGCGGCTGAAGCGACGCCGCTACCGAACTCTAGACGACTGGCAAACACACCAGTCAGAAAGCGAGACGCGTTGATGTCGATAGGTCTGTTCGAGTTGTTGAACGGGATCGGGCCCGCCTGATCCGTCACAAAGGCGGCCGGTGAGCCCTCGTCCGGCATCACATCCAGGATTCCTGTAAAACCAGGTCCGGGGACGAGCTGTAACGAGCTCTCGACTTTGAAGTTCATGCGGCCGTCGTCGTTACCGAGCAGCGACAGCGGAACCGTGACGCGGTAGCCATTGGTCAACGGCGAAATCGTTGCTGTCCCTACGACCGTGCGGTCATTGCATGTGGCTGCCGTCGTCGTCGCATTCGTTCGATCGACGTTATATCTGACGATTTGCGCGGGCGTGAAGTCGTTCGCACCAATCGCAATGAAATAGTCCGTACCCAGGAATGCAGTGTCCCGACTGCAGCCGCCGTCGATGCCGGGATGTCCGGTCCCGAGATCCTGATCCGTATCCAACATGAACGTCGCATTCGAGGTCGCAGGATCCACCGAATTGAAGATCACATCGACCTGCATGTTGCCGCCGTCGACGAGGATGTGCGCCGAGACGAGATCGGCCGGGTCTGCTGCGTCGTCTGTCGGATCGGATGCGAAGCCCTCGAGCGGCGTGATGTCAAAGGCAGCGCTCGTCGAATTCACGGCATTCTGCGCTGACGCAACGAGCGTGTAACCAGAACCCGACTTGTCGATGGTCAAGTCGTCGAATGTCGCGACACCAAATTGGTCCGTCATGCGCGTTTTCGTCCCCGCGAGGGTCCCTCCCGGACCGGCGTTATTGCCGATGGCAAGCGTGATGGGCCAGAACGGGATGGGCGTGCCCTGAGAGTTGCGCGCTTCGACTTGGATGCCGTTGAAATCACCGTAGTAACCGAGGCGTGTGTTGACCGAGGTATCGTTCGGCTGGACGGCGAAGTCGAGCGCCAGCGGACCGCCGTTGAAGACCAGCGGCGGCGTCGTGACGCCCGCGTCGACGGCAGCGGTGTTGACCGCTTGTGGCCGTGCGGCGAACAACACGCTGTTGACCGGAAGCTTGGAATCGACGAAGAACCTCTCCGTTGGATCGAACGCCACCAACACCGTGTACACCGTCTCACCTGGGTGCAGATAAATCGTCGTGTTCTGAGGACTCTCCGGAGGCGGGCTATTCAGATTTGAAGCAGACGGATCGTAATCCGGGATGTTGACGAGCACCTGCGTGTTGCCGACGAGACTGTGGTAGCAGGAGTTCTCCCCAGTCGTGGTGTACAGCTTGTACGCAATGAGCTGGTAGAGGAGGCCCTGAGCGGCGCCATTCACAACGATACGCACGTCATACGCTGACGTGGTATTGCCGGTGCTCGTGTACTGCGCGCGCACCTGCCGATACGATCCGTTCTGCAGATCGCCATCTGTGATGCTGCCATTCTCCCAGCCTGGATTCTCCCAGCCGGGGTTTTCCCAGCCTGGGTTTTCCCAACCGGGATTTTCCCAGCCGGGATTTTCCCAGCCGGGGTTTTCCCAACCCGGGTTTTCCCAGCCGGGATTCGGCCAGCCGTTCGAGTTTCCGTACGGCCCCTGATTGGGCACCGACGGCTCATTGATGTCCTGCGCTTCGGCTTGCGAAATCTCGATGTCGTGAACCTCGAACTTGGTGATGTCAAAGGCCTCCGCATTCTGATCCACATTGCCTGGTCGCAACGGATTCAGAGGCGCCGTGCGATCAGGATTGAGGAACACGGTCGTCTTTCGGCCGCCCTCTTTGATGTCGAACTGCTTCCATGAAGCGATCGTGCCCGGGGAGGCCGCTGCCACGCTCAATCGATACGGCGTGGGCGGCACCGGCGTTTGTCCAAACCGTGGCGCCGGAACCGTGTTCTCGGCGACAATCACGAACGCGCGCTGCTTGGACCGGCCATTCGTATTGATCATCGCCTTGTTATTCCAAGGCGCGAAGGCGTACAGACCCTCGGTCGTCCGCGCGGTGTAGATTTCCAGGTTCTTCGTTCCCGCCCTGCTGTTGACAGGATCGCAAGCGGGCCTCGGTTGCGTTGGATCGTAGAGACTGTTCTCGGTCGTGATGCCCTGCTGCGAGAAGTCTGGTGGCGTGTACGGCCGCGGGACCGGGTTTCCGTTTGCGTCGACGTATTGCTCGTTTGAAAAGAGCTTGAGATGCCGTCCGTCGGTCCAAAAGGAATGAAACACGGGCGTGCGCACGGGACTGCCGGGCGCGCCGTTGTACGTCCACGTGCCCGGCGCTCCGATGGGATCCTTCGGCACAATCGACTCGCCGCGATTGGAATTCATGTCTCCATCGAACGGCACCATCATGCCGCCGAAGTTGCGCGCGAATTTCACATTCCAGAGCAGCGGTTCGAGCGGCTCACGTGGATCGTTGTGTGGGGTGCCAAAGATGTATCGCGAGAGCGGAAATGCATCGTCCGTGAATGCGGGGTTCTGGTTCGCCGCTGACGACGCAGTTCCCTGGCGCGCATACATGTCCGCAGTGTGACGCTTGAAGACTCCATCCGCAGGCGCACATGGTGGACTATTGCGCAGCAGCGAATTGGCTTCGTCGAGCACCGGCTCGAAGCACCCAGACGCGTCGTTGCGGAAATCCATCCACGCGACGTGCACCTTACCTGCGGGCGAATCGTCCTGCGAGCATTGACCGGCGACGCGAGGCCGTTCGTGCCACACGACGTACGCCTTGCCCGTGCCGTCGACACCGACTTGCGGCATGCTCCGGAACCGGAATCGTGTAACGGTCGTGTCTTCGTCAAAGGGACACAGCTCACGAAACAGCGTTGCCTTCGAGAAGCTGTTCCCGTCGTTGTTGGAAACGGCCATCATGATGGCGTCGGTCTGGTTGTCAGGCGGCGCGCTGAAGCCGCGGCGCCAGAAGAACAGCACCTTCTGCGTGTTGGGGATCTTCACCACCTGCGCAAACTGTCCGATGCCCTGCGACTCGCTGACGAAAACGGGCTGCGTCCACGTCTTGCCGCCGTTGAGGGTCTTCGTGAAATGAAACTTCGTTCTGTTTGCGAGGAACGTCGCGTAGGTGAGGTAAGCGGTGGTGCACGGCACGGCTTGTGTTGCCACCGTGCCGTTCTTCTTGGTGACGTTGAAGGTGCACGTGCGCCCGTTCGGCTGTGAGTCCATTGCGAGACTCGGCCGATCCTGCATTTGTCCCGAGTTCGTCTTCGCAATCTCGGTGATGCCGCCGTCGACCATCTTCACGGGCTCCAGATCGTCTTCGAGATCGCTCAAGTGAATCCACGTCGACGAGAACAGCGCGCCACTCGCGCCGTCTCGATTTGCAACGCCGCCGACGAGTATTCCCAGACCCGCGGCACCGAAGCGGAATTGCGGATCGAACGCGTACTGATACTTGCTGAGCACGTTGGGATGCGGATCGAGTGGGTGACCGTCGTGCAACCGCCCCGCAAACGTTGTCCCTCCATCGCGTGACTGCTTGACGCCAATCCAGCTATCGAGGTGTACGCCTCCAGCCACACCGGCGTAATCGACGAGGCTGTAGTCGACGTCGGTGCACACGACGACCGCGTGATTGCGCGAGTCGACGTCACAGTCGGGCTCGACGTTCTGCGCGCGATTCGGATCGCCCATCAGCTCGCGAATCTTCGGCGGGCTCGTGCCGGGTTCAAGATTGATGAACGTGGGACCGCCGATGACGTCGACGTTGCGGCCGACGACCGGGGACTGCGCAGAAAGCGATGCGAATCCAATGGCGATGGTGAGGGCAATCGCGAAGCTGAAGACAAATCGCCGCGCGATGCGGGTGGAAGAAAACGCCGACATCAAGACCTCCTGGAAGCCTGGGACGTGTCTGCGGTGTCACTCGTCAGATACGGCCAACTGCAGGCGCGAAGTTCGCGCTGAGATCAGCAGTTGCAGCGACGTCACACGCAGAGATCAGGAAGGGGCAAGCCTACCAGAGGCTGCCACTGATGCGAACGGTATTTTTGTGACTCTGTCGGATGAAAGAGTTCGCTTACCGACAAAAGAGTAATTGAGGTGTGTTGTGCTGTCTGCGAATGCTCGAGGTTAGACGTTCCACGCCGCGTCCGAACGAGCGTCGATGAAGGCGATCTGCTCTCCGGCGTCGAGCCTGCGCGTCACCTCTTCCGGCGAAAGCTTCTGCATGTCCAAACACCAGCGACGGGATGGAGCCGATGAAAGACGAGACGTGTCGGGGTCCAGGCAGACCAAGATCAGGCGACTGCCGCAGTTCGCGTCGGTTTTTATTGACGCTCGCCGGCGATGTACCTCTCTCGCCGATCGAGATATATAAAATCGGACTCCATTGGCAAAAACCCCCAAAAACGGGATGTGGTGCCCCACTTGGTCACGGTTGTGCCACGCAAGGCTGCGCGCCAAACCTCGGCGAAGACCAATGTCGCCCTAATAGCGAACTTTCCAAGCCGAAGCGCAATTATGGCGAACGTTTTCATGAGCCGGAGCGCCCATAACCTATTGAAGAGGCAGGCGATGCTCAGCCATTGTCAAAATTCGGACAAACGGTTCAGCTCGCGGCATTGACATTGCGAGAGCCGTGGCGACTCCTGCGGTTTAACTCGAGGCGAGTGCCCCCAGCAGGCCAAGAGGATTTCGATGCGCAGATTCGTGATTTCAAAACACCTGTTGATTGCCACCGGCGTAGTCGCGCTATTCACTGCTGCGCCAACCACAGCGCACGCCGCCCCCGTTCCGCTTGGCGCGGCGGATCCGACGCAGTGGGCCGTTCTCTCCCTGGGCGGCACGCTGAAGATCACGGCCCATTCGGGCGTCTTTGGAAATGTCGGCGTCGGCGACGGTGCCGGCATTGACATGCTCATGAACAAAGGCTTCGTGCAGGGCGACGTCTACTTTGTCGGCGATTCGACCAACATGACGAACGATGCCGACAGTTATGTTGGACCCACCGCAGCCTCGGGCACGGGCGGCACTTTCAACACGGCCAACCCTGATATCCACTTCAACTCGGCGCTTGCGGCCGCCGCGGTGGCGGACGCGATTAGTTTCTCCGCAACCTATGGGGCTTTGCCGGACAGCGCGGGCGTGACGTGTAGCGCCTGTTCTGGTGGGAGCATCAACCTGGCGAACACGAGCGGCGTGATCACCGTGACCGGCTCAGGACAGCACGTCCTCAATATCACCAATCTGTCGCTGAGCAGTTCCACATTGACCATCAACGGACCCGCTGACGCCTATCTGATCATCAACATCAGTGGCAACATCAGCGTGCAGAACTCCAACATCCTGATCCCGACCATGGGCGATCTCGGGGTTCTCTACAACGTCAAGAACGACGCCGTCGCGAGCGACATCGATTTCCATTCGTCTCCAAACGTCATCCATGGCATTCTGCTTGGCGCAGACGAGGGAGCTGTGACGATCCACGACGGCACGTGCGTAGTCGACGGGGGTCCCCTCGAGCAGGACTGCACACAGTGGTACGGCTCGGCGTTCGCGGCTCTGAGCGACTACGACTTCGAGATCAAGAGCGGCACCACGATATTCGGACCCGTGACGACCACCAGCACCACGTCCACGACGACAACCAGCGGCGGTGGCACCAGCGGCCAGACCGTGCCGGAGCCCGGCACGATGGCGCTCTTCGGGGCGGGGTTGATGATCGCGGCACAGCGCCTGCGTAGCCGGAAACGTCGCTAGAACGATACAGCGAGACAGGTTCGGCAAGAGCCCCGATTGCCATGTGGCAGTCGGGGCTCTTGCTGTTTCAGATGCCATTACGCTACGCTATGGGATTCTACGGCTGTGTTGGCTCAGTCGAAGTTCTTGCCATGTCAACGCGGCTATTCGGGGAAATCTTCATGTCACGCAAGATCCACTTCGTCTTGATCGCTGTCACGCTGGTGACCTCGTGCGCCCGCAATCCTGACGTCGCGAAACGGGAGCACATGTCTCGCGGCGACGTCTACCTCCAGCAGAAAAAGTATCCGGAAGCAGTCATCGAGTACCGCAACGCCGTGCAGGTGGATCCACGCTTTGGTGAGGCCCGAAAGAAGCTGGCCGACGCCTACCTCCGGACCGGTGACGCGGCCAAGGCGCTGGGCGAGGCGGTCCGCGCGGCCGACCTCATGCCCGATGATCTTCAGGCTCAGATCACCGCCGGTCAGCTACTGCGCGCAGCCGGTCGCTTCGAAGACGCCAGAACGCGGGCGGACGCGGTTCTGCAGAAAGATCCCAAGAACATCGACGCGCAGTTGCTCAAGGGCTATACGTCGCTCGGTCTGAAGGACGTGAATCGCGCGATCGCCGAGGTTCAGGAAGCCATCGAGCTGGACACCAGCGATAGCCGCGCCTATTCCGTGCTCGGGACAATGCAGATGTCACAGGGCCGGATCGATGCCGCAAAGGCGGCATTCGAGAAGGCGCTCGACGTCGATCCCAAGGCGGTGCGGGCTCACTACGGCCGTGCGATCACGCTGCTGGCGCTTCGCCAGGTCGATGAAGCGGAACGGTCGTTCGTCCGCGCGCGGGAGCTCGATCCCGAGGATGTCCTGGTCACGCGAACGCTGGCGATGTTCTACATGGCATACGGTCAACCCGCAAAGGCCGAGCCTCTCTTGAAGGAGATGGCCGAAGCCGATCGGTCAGCAGGCTTCGCGCTCGCCGATTACTACGTCTCACAAAAGCGCACGGCCGATGCGATTGCCGTTCTCACCCCGCTTGCTGCGGAGAAAGAGACAGCCAGCCTTGCCAACGTGCGGCTGGCCTCGATTCAACTCCTGCAAGGGCAGCGCCTCGAGGCGAACAAGACGATCGACGAAGCCTTGGCAAAGGACCCGCGACACGCGCTGCTGCTGATCGCAAAGGCGCGGCTGCTCCTTTTGGACAAACGCATCGATGAGGCAATGGCGCGCGTCCGCGCGGCGCTTGAAGTCGAACCGAAGAACGCGACCGCTCTATACATGCTGGGCGACCTGCATGTCGTCCAAAACAATCCGCGTGAGGCGATTACGGCGTTCAACGAAGTGCTGGCGCTCAATCCGACCGCCTATCCTGCCCGCCTCAATCTCGCCCGGATGTACCTCGCGACCGGCGATGCTCGAAGCGCCCTGAACGCCGCTGACGAGGCTCTCAAGATTGCGCCGGACGTCGAGGATGGGCATCTCTTGGCCGGAGCCGCGGCAATCGACCTCGGCGATTTGTCACGGGCGGAGACTGAGCTGAACGGGGTGTTGAAGCGCCGACCGGACTCCGCCGCGGCCCACTTCCACATGGCTCGCCTGCACACACAAAGGCGCGATGTCGCTGCTGCGCGCCGCGAGTACACCCGGACGCTCGCAGGCGAAGCGATTCGATCAAGCGCGTGGGTTGGTCGAGTCGCGGATCGCGAAAAAGCCTCTCGATGCCGACCTGCTCGTGCTGCTCGCGCAAGTGCATGTAAGCGAGGGCAACATGACGGCCGCGGAGGCGGCGCTCAAGAAGGCCACCCAGGTCGATCCCACGAGCCTCAACGCCTACTCGATGCTTGCCGGTTTGTACACGGTGCAGCGGCGGCTCGATAGCGCGCAGGCGGAGTACGAGAAAGTTCTCGCGCGCGATCCGAAGTCGCTCCCCGCCAACACACTCGTCGCGCTCATCATGGACGCACAGGGGAAGCAGGACGACGCGAAGCGTCTCTATGAGCGAATCCTCGAGATGCATCCGAACGCCGCGGTGGCGGCGAACAACCTCGCGTGGATTTACGTGGAACGTGGGGAGAACCTCGATCGCGCGCTCGAGCTCGCGCAGAAGGCGAAGGAACAATTACCGTCGAACTCGAACGTCAACGACACGCTTGGGTGGATCTACTACAAAAAGAACCTGCTGGGCCAAGCCTTGCCGCTTCTGGAAGAAAGCGTGGCGAAGGACGCGGCCAATCCGCTCCTCCTCTACCACCTCGGAATGGCTTACGTGAAATCCGGAGACATCGTGAAGGGGCGCCAGTCGCTCGAAAAGGCGCTCAAGCTGCGGCCGGATTTCCCCGGATCCCAGGAAGCCAAGAGCACGCTCGCGGCCATCGCCGGTTGAGAGTCGCTCGACAAGAAACCGACCAAGGACCTTCCGCATTCTGCAGTAGGCGTGCGATCTCCTCGATCACGTTGAGATCCACGCCGAACTGAGTTCAGCCCGCAGTCACGCGAGCGCCGGCGCCGCGCCGTTCAAAGATGCACCAGACGCCGCCCTTGCTGTGAGCAATGGCTTGAACGAGCTTGTAGTTCGACTGGAACCGCTCATCGCGCCGGAGCTTCTCCTGGGCGGGAAAAGGCAGCTGGCTGCACGTGCCGGCGCCGCCGACGAACACAAAATAGCGCGGCTCTTTGTCGAACACGCGCTCCACGTAGCCAGGTCCATATTTTCGCGTGTAGCCACCGGGTAGCTTCGCGATCACCGGGTCGACCAGACCCAACAGGTCGAGCAGCGGATAATCCGTCGCATATCCTATGTATCCAATATCAGCGACGGCTATCTCACCGGGCTGGTCGTTGATGACCAGCCACTGGGCGACCCGTCCTGCGGCGCTATCCCAGAAGACTTTGTCGTCCGTGAGAATCTTCTGCTGCGCTGCAGTGAGACGGTCAGCGCGAAAATAGCCAATTGACGCCAGGGCGACGATTGCGACGACGCCGAGCGACACGGCGAGCGCACGGCGCCGCGGCCCGGACACCTGCTGCGGCAGACGTGTCAACGCGCTCAAAACGGTTTCGCCACCCGCGCGAATCCCGAGACACGCGAACAGGAAAAAGAAGGGTTCAAACGGCCCAAGAAAGCGGAAGTACGGCATCCAGTCGCCGCCCACGAGGAGCACGTACATCAAAACCGCCAGCGCGAGCGCCATCAACGAGAGCGCTGTCACGCCCTGTGCGACACCGACTCCGATGAGCGCGAGCAACCACACAGGCCAGGTGTGCCGCAGGTACTGTCCCAGATAATCAGAACCGCCGCGGAGCTGTTGACCGAGGCTGCCGGTCTTGGCCGCAAGCGTGTTGGGCAGCCAGGCGTCGTAATAGCTGTGCCTCCACAGGAGGTGGACGGCAATCGGGGCAGCAAATAGTACTCCGCGCAGCAGGTTCTGCCGATCGAACAAGCGGCGGCCGAGGAACAGCATCAGAATGCCAATAAACATCGGCGCCTCGGGCCGCGTCAGACCGGCAAGGCCGAACATGAGGCCCGAGTACGGCATTGCGGCCGGTCGATCGCGCTCGCGGAAGAACAACTCACATCCAGCGAGGACAAAGAAGGTGAACGCGGACGTTTCGAGACCGAAGACAGCGTACCCGCTTTGAACGATCGATGTCGCCATCAGCCACGTCGCCACACATGGCATGACCGTGTACGGGCGAAGGCGTCTCGACAAGAGAAAGACCACGTAAAGCGACCCGCAGGAGGCCAGTCCACCGAGGATTTTGGCTAGTGCCTCCGGATCCAGATTGAGCCGCATGCCGGCGCCAAGCACCACCGTCCAGAGGAAGTTCGTGTATCCCTCGATGTGCTCACCGGGGTTGTAGACCAGCCCGAGCCCTCGAGCGAAATTCCTCGCATACCGGTACGAGATGTACGCGTCGTCTATGGTGAAGGACCGCACCCGAAGCATGTTCCAGATCAGGAGGGTCATCGGAAGGATCAAACCGAGGACGACGTGCCAAGGCCGTCGGTCATCGCCGGCGCTCCGCCGATTCGCGACGAAAGGTCCGATCACGTTGCTAGTGCCGGCAGGGGCGACGGCGCCGGGATTGTCCGGCGTATCCCACGACAGCCGGTGGTCATTAAACATCCAGCTTGGTCACTCCCCGACGCACGCACGCACCGGCACCCGGCACTCGGCACGTGGCACTCGGCACTCGGCACTCCGCACTCGGACTTCTATCCGGGAATGGACGCGAGCGCCTTTTTCGCCTCATCGGCGCCTGGGAAATCAGCATTCAACTTCAACGCTCTCTCGAGTGTCTGACGCGCCTTGTTCCACTCGCCACTCTGCCGATACGCCATGCCGAGATGATAGAGGTGGACCGGATTGCTGGCGCTGCCCAGTTGAAGCAGCGGAATCGCTTGCGCCACGAGATTCTTCTTGTAGTAGATCCAGCCCAGGGTGTCGTTCACGTTCGATTCCCGCGGAAGGAGTTGTTTGGCTCTTTGGGCCAACTGCAGTGCAAGATCGATGTTCTCGCCGCGCTCGACGTAAAGGTTCGCGAGATTATTCGCGGCGACAGCCGCGTTCGGGTCCAGCTCGAGAACGTGTTCGTAGCGGCGTTTTGCCTCGTCCGGCTTCTGCTGCGCCTCGAGGATGACTGCCAGAAACGTGTTCGCCGGAATCGAGTTTGGATTGCGGGCAAGCACCTTCTCGTATTCTGCGCGTGCCTCATCCAGCCGTCCTGCGCGGATGTAAAGCTGCCCCAGCATCGTGTACGCATCCACATTCGACGAGTCGCGGTCGAGGACATATTTCAGCGCGTCCTCCGCCTTCGCGATGTCTCCAGTCGTTGCGTACGTGCGCGCGGCCAGAATCCTGACACCAGCATCGTCTGGAAAGTCCGTGAGATATGCCTCCACCAGCCGGCGCGCATCGGCGGGCCGTTTTGCCTGCACTTCTAATGTGACCAGGTCGCCAACGGCCTCGGCATCTCTCGGGTTCAACTGCAGTGCTCGCACGAACGACTTCCTGGCACCCACGGCGTCCTGACGGTCCGCAGCCAGCACACCAAACAACGTGTGCACCGTCGAGGACTTCGGATACGTCTTCAACAGGTACCGCAGCTCCGCTTCCGCCCTGTCGTGATTCTTCAGACCGAGCATCGCGCGAGCGACTAGCAGGTGCAGTTCGGGATTGTCTGGCTGCATTCGAATAGCCGATTCGAGGAGCGGAACGGCATTCTTCGGTTCGCCCGAGCTCAGGTAGAGTTTGGCAACGCGCATCTGCGCCGAGATCGCTCGTGGATTGATTCGGAGTACCTCGTTGAAAGCCTTGATAGCTTCAGGGATCTCGTTTCTGACCGAGTGCACACTCCCGAGCGCATACTGCGCCACGGCGCTTCCCGGATCGGCGGCCGCGGCCGCTTGGGCACGCGCGAGAGCTTCGTCTATCCGATTATCGGCCAGCAGCAGTTGTGCCTTGGTGACGAGCGCCGCGGAATGGGTGGGTTGTTCGGACAGGACCTCGTCAACGAGTTTGTTCGCCTCGTTTTTCCGGCCGGCGCTGAACTCCAGGGCTGCGAGACGCACCTTTGCGTCGTGTCCGACGGTGGAATTGGACGCGAGGGGCCTGAGAACGTCAACCGCGTCTTTTGGCCGATTCGCGCGCAGATAGTAGTCGCCGAGGTTCAACATCTCGCGAGGATTGCCTTCTGCGAGCACTTTGAGGTGCGTCTCCGCCAGGGGATTGCGGTTGGTTGACGTATAGAGCACCGCGAGCGCACGGTTGGCAGCGTCAGACTTTGGATCGAGCGCCAGCGCCTGCTTGTACGCTGATTCGGCGTCGGCGGTTCGCCCGACCGACCAGTAGTACGAACCCAGCGTGACCTGCGGCTTTGGTGATTTCGGGTCGAGCTCGACCGCCTTGCGAAATGCGGCTTCCGCCTCCCGGTGCTGGCCTTCCGATAACTCGACCGCACCGAGAGCCGCGTAGCTCCGGCTTTCAGTCGGTTCGAGTTTGATCGCCTCCTCAATCTGCCTGATGGCGGCCTCCGGATCTTTCAAGCCAAGGAGCGCCGACCCCAGGAGCAACTGCGCATCGACGCTTCGTGGGTTCGTTTTCAGAATCCGTTCAGCTCGATCCTTGGCCCCCTCGAATTGACCGGCACCCAGTAGAAACTTGCCGACCGTCACTTGCACGTCAACGTCCTCCGGCAGCAAGTCTGCCGCCCGGCTGAACTCTTTGAACGCGTTCGGGGCGTCCTCGACTTTCAGGTACGCTGTCGCAAGTTTCTTTCGGGCCTCACCCGCCCGTGGATCGGCCTGAATCGCCAGCCGATACTCGATAATCGCTTCGCCATACTTGTTCTGCTGAAAGTAGACGTCGCCGTTTTCAAGATGCTGCCGTTTGACGAGTTGCGGGTCTTGAGAACACCCAACGACAAGGCTGCCGCTGAGTACAAGGAGAACGAGATAACGCGTCTTCATAGCTTGCATAGCCAGCTCGAGAGAACACGAATCATACCGTCTTCCCGCTGTCGTTCAAAATGGCTCCAACCACCTGGGAGGATTGCAGTTACTCATATCCGCGCCCGCTAGTCGCTGCCCGGGAAAACAGCTCAGACGGATCGATTGTTAACAAAAGTCATCTGAACGGTAGCTATCCTCAGCCGTTCGTCGAGGCGGTTCATGTCTTACTCTGCCGTAATGCGTTGGCTATCTGAGACTTACCACTAATAACGAGTTCATTGTCAGCAGCCCTGCTTTAAGGCATTGCGATTGCACAGCTTCGGAGGTCGGCAGATCTGTGCCGGAGTCAACAGGAGCGCTTGATGGTCAACCCCCCAGCAAGAGTCAGGTTCTTGGCAGTTTTCGCCGGCATTCTGCTCGTCTTCGGAGCTTCACGTCCGGCCGAAGCGACAACGTACATCACCACCGAGCTCGGCGCCGCTGGGCCGGCTAACTTCGCAATTCTCGGCCTGGGAGGCGTGAACGTCGCTATGACCGACGAGGTCTTGAACGGCCCCCTCTACCTCGGCAACACCGCAACCACGAGCGGAAGCGCGTGCGCCATCCCGCCGAATGCCTGCGGGCAGGTGGGCGGCACGGTGTTCACCAACCAGGATGCGTTCCTCGGAACGTCCGGACCGGCAGGCAACACGAACCCGGCGCTCGCCACCGGAGCCGTGCAGCAGGCCATGCAGGCATATGTCGACTTCAACGCCCTTACGGTCGACAACACGATCACCGGCAACATCACCAGCTCGCAGACGCTGTCGTGCACCGCGGCCCAGACCTTGGATGGCAAGTGCGTCATCGCGGTCACCGGCAACATTCAGCTTGGCAACAACGACATCCTCACGCTGCTCGGCACCATCGCATACGAGTCGTACATTCTTGAAGTGGCCGGCACGATCTCACTGAACGGCGGCAACAACTTCTCCGGCGGTCAGATTCGCCTCGGCGGCACGCTGGATTCGCCTGACGACGCGGTCATCAAGGTGCAGAGCGTGAGTGGCGGCGACAACGTGACCGCAAGCGGCGGCTCGAGCCAGCCTTGCAACGCCACCTCATACGCGAATCTGGGCACGCTCGCTCCGATCCTCTGTCCGGGCGGAATCGGGAGCAGCACGAACACGCTGCCCAACGCGTTCATCCAGGGCATCCTGCTCGATCTGCAGGGCGGGGTTGGCTTCTCGCCCGGCATGGTGATTGGCGAAATCATCGGCGGCGGCAACGAAATCCGCCTGGTTTCGGGTAGCCAGGTGATCGCGGGGACGACGACGGTTCCGCCGACGACCACGACGATCCCCACTGGCAGCGGCGGCACCTCTGGCCAAACGGTTCCGGAGCCATCCAGCCTGGTCCTGTTCGCAACGGGAATGGGTCTCGCGGCCAAGGGGCTGCGTCGCCGCAAGAACTAGACGCCTACACGAAGCGCAAGACACAGCAACGCCCCGGCGGCGGCATTCGTCGACCGGGGCGTTTTGCTGTACCGCAAGCAGTGCGCGGTTTGCGCCCGCGAAAAACCGGCTGATACAATCTGGGCCGGCTCATCCATGTCCAAGTCTCAGATCGTTATCTCGCTGCTGCTGACCGCGCATCTGGCCGCGATCACCCTCGCTGCGATTCCCGCGCCCGACCCGGCATTCAAAGTCGAGCCTATTCAGCATCCAACCAGCAACGACATCGCCGCGACCATGACGCCGCTCGTGGACCCGCTCGCGATCCGGATCAAATCCGTCGAACAGGTGCTCTGGAAACTGACGCTGCCGATTCGCCCACTGGTCGCCAGCTATACGAACATCACGGGACTCCAGCAGTATTGGGCGATGTTCTCTCGTCCGCCTTCGTCCGAGCAGTATTTCCGCGTTCGTTATTACGTCGCCTCACCGTCAAGACGGACGTGGACGGCCACCGAGCTCGTACATCCCACCCATCGCCACGATCGTGTTCGGTTGCTCCGGTCGTTTCGTGACTCCTACGAAGACAAGGCGTTCGACATCGCCTTCTCCAGCTTCGTGACCGCTCGCGACCATGGAAAACCGAGAGAGATCGATCCGGCAACCCGTCCCGAGCAGCTTCCTGACGATCTCGCGCCAATCGCACGATATTACGGCCGGCGATTTCGA
>WNFV01004639.1_pt1 | contig 19651 bp, 15 predicted proteins | sample 5400101 | NCBI WGS metagenome assembly WNFV01 (sample SAMN13153361, study PRJNA577476) | soil metagenome | isolation source: 115 cm soil or saprolite under grassland replicate 1 | place: USA:California | collected 2016-06-15 | reverse complement strand
TCGAGGCTGCGCGGCACGTCCTCGGCGCTCGAGGTGGCCATCGAGTAGAAGACCACGGGAGCCTCGCGCCCCTGGAACTTGTCGAGCCAGTACGGCCCGCGTGCCGCTCGTGACGCCCGACTGCCGGCGGAAGGCGGGCAGCGCCTCCACGTCCTTCAGCGAGTAGCCCGGCACGCCCGCCCGCAGGCCCTGGCGCACGACGGTATGCAGATCGACGAAGACCTCGCCGCGCAGCAGCGCGTCCACCGCGTCCTCGCGCGTCGCGTACACGCCCATGAGCTGCTTCAGCGCCGCAGGCTCGTAGGCGCCGTAGTGATAGACGTGCATGTCGGCACGCTGCGCGAGCCGCTCGTGAAAGAAGTCGACCAGCGCCTCGAACGCCTGGCGCTCCCCCGCCCGATCGTGCGCCCAGATTGTCCGGTAGCGCCACGCGCCGGCGTCCTCGGTCAGCAGGCCGAAAAGGAAATGCAGGCCGCGCGCCGGCTCCCAGAACGGATCGCCCTCGATGTCGAACATGACGTCGCCCGACGACGACCGGGGCAGCCGCTCGAACCCGCGCCCCGGCTCGACGGGCAACGGGTGCCAGTCGAGATTGCCGGTGGTCCGCCGGTGGAGCTGCAGCCCTGCCTGGTCATGAAGGGTCTCCAGTGTGTGAGGAGCGACGTGGGGAACCTTCGTCGCCGGCGCCTGGGCAAGCTGCGCCAGCGTCCCGATCCCCGCCGACCGCAGCCGCGTGCCCTGCCCGCGGCGGATCCCACCCAGACCGAGTTATCGCGTTCGCGAAGGGGCCTGGCGAGGTGCGCCTCGGCGTCGGTGTGGCCGCACGGAAAGCGCACCAGCCCACTTCCTGGAGAAGACAGTGCCTCGACGGCACTGCCGGGCAGCCGCGGGATGTCCCGTCTCATGGCCGCGATCCTAACCAGCATCCGTGACAGGGAAGGTCACGGTCCGGAGCCTGCGCTGTCTACCGCGGAGCGTATCTGCTTGTTACGCGCTCCGCCGGGATGATCGCCGCACGCGGTGGCGTCGGATCACCCCCGCGAGAGCTCGGAGGGCGTCATTCGCCTCTCGAGCCCCGGGAAACACGGCAGCGACGTCAGGATCGAGAGTTACGACGACGCTGCCCTTGGCGTAGCGCGCGGCGTACTTGTTCGGCCGAGCCCCGCGAAAGTCGTACTCGGGGCGGATTTCGTCGTTGCCGCTCCGACGTCTTGCGACCTTGTTAGCTTTCACCCTCTTCATGCCCTCTCCGCTCGCGTGGCGTCGCTCTCCGGGCGCTGATCAGCCGGATTGCCTCTCCGCGCTCGGTGAACATTACCACGAGGAGCCGACGGCGGCCGGATCGCCCGAGCAGGACGAAGCGCTCTTCGTCTGCCGAATGGCGGGGATCGTCGATGATCTGGCCAAGCGGATCACCGAATGCCGTGACCGCTTCATCGAACGAGACCTTGTGCTTCGCGAGATTGAGCGCCGCCTTGCGTGGGTCCCACTCGAACGCCAGCGGTCCAGACAACTATCGATTCCCCTCCAGGACATCGATCGCTGTACGTCCGACAGAGGCAGGCTAGGGTTGCGGCGGCTGTGCGTCAATGTGCCGAGTTGTAGACGCCGGCCGCGGTCGCGGACACGGCCAGAGATCATCGCCCGACGCTCTGACCTCCGCTGTCATACCTCGCGGACACCATCCGCTGGCAGCAGCCCTCGAACGGTCGCCGGCAAGATCAGCCGGGCGCAGCCATATGAAGACGAGCGCCCCGAGGACTAAGGCGACGGTGACATGCCCGAAGGCAATCCCCCAGCTGAGAACGCTCGGGCCGCCGAAGAGGTCGAGCGTCGCGCCGAGCGCGAGCGGACCGAGAAAGCCGCCGGCATACCCCAGCGTCGAGTGGACCGCCAGCGTCGCGCCCCGTCGGCCGGGCTCGGCGCTGCCGGCGCTGCCAGCGGTCAGCGACGAAGAGTCCGACCAGATCAGCATCGCGTAGACCAGGACCAAGGCGACGGCGCCCCCGTACGGCAGCGCCGCGCTGAAGCCGACTACGCCCGCCATCCCGGCGGACGCGAACATGGTACCGAGGATGAAGCGGCGCCTTCCGAACCGGATTGCCAACTCGTTGCCCCACACACTTGCCCACACGCCGAGCAGCCCCATCACGCTCGCGACAGTGGCAGGCGCGAGGGCCGTCCACGCACCGGCGGCTCTTTGGGCGGCTGCGAACGTGAGGAACGTGACGACCCATGCCCGCAGGGCCGACATCTCCCAGGTGTGGACACAATAGGCGAGCGAGTAGGCGAGCGCCGACCGATTGCGCAGGACCGGTCTGAAATCGAGCAGCGCCGCTCGAGGCCCGCTCGAGGTGCGCGGCGGGCGGGCGGGTAGTCCAATCATCACGAGAGCGAAGGCCAGCGCAGCGCCGAGCGCGCCCGGCACCAGCGCCCATTGCCAGCCGAGCCGGACGTTGACCGCGCCGGCGACGCCGAACGAGAGTGCCCCGCTGATGCCCACCGCCGCCGCGTGCGCGGCGACGGCTCGGGACTGCTGGGGGCCCTCGGCAACGTCGCTCAGGGCTTTGAGCCCCGGCATGTAGCTGCCCGCCCAGCCCACACCCATCAGGGCGCGAAACGCGAGCGCCGACCAGAAGCCCGTCGAAACCCAAGCGAACCCGGCGAAGGCGACGGCCGTGAGCGCGACGGAAGCGAGGTAGATGCGCTTGGGGGGATCCACCCGATCGGTCAGCGACGACAGCAGCGGGACGACCAGCGTGTAGGCCGCATAGTAGATGCCGCTGATCCAGCCAGCTTCGGTATTGCTCAGTGACCAGGCCGGGATCAGCGTGGGAAGGAGCGCCGCCACGGCGAACGCGCCAATCTGCGCGCAGGCCTGGCTACGCACATCACGACCACAGCGCGGTTCACGCGGGAGACAGCAGGCATTCGACGACGACGCCGTCAAGGCAGCGCCAGTCGAGGCCACATTCCCTACTTGTCCGCACCAATTGTCCGTCCTACCGGCGAATCGTAATGCACGATCTCCTTTTTACCCGATCGCACGCTCAATATTACTCAGGGGTGGACGGGTCCCCGCCGTAAAAGAACTCCGCTCCCGCAGCGCCTCGAAGCTCACCCGCGCGGCGACCGCCTCCGCCCCGAGCGCCGTGGCCGGCGCCACGCCAAGCCGTGCCATCTCCTCGGCGGCAAAGCGCACGGCAAGCTGCGTGAGGCTCGCGCGGTGCAGCCCGAAGGTCGCCCTCTGCGCCGCCGTGACCCGTCGAGCGAGGTCATCCGCCGCGTCGCGGGACGCGCCGACCATCAGGACTTCCGTAGCAGCTGGAAAGCGCTCTACGAAGGCGCTGGCGGCGCCGAGCCGCTCGGCAGCCGAGGACGACTGGAACGTCTGGAGCATAGCCAGTAGATCCTAGCCTGACGAGAAATTGGAGGAGGCCTAAAGCATCCTCGAAGAAAGGCCGTGGCTCTGTGGATGTCGCAATCAACGGGATGTTCCGGTTCATTTGGAGGCAACACTGCGCGACTTCTCAAGTATTTGTCATGCTACGCTGAGGCGCGGAAGTTCCGATCTTTGCCATCTGGCCCCTGGCCAGAGGACGGAGAGGCGCAATGCCCGAATTGGGCTTCCTTTCGGACGACCAGATTGTGTCACGGCTCAAGCAGGGAGATCTGATCGAACACGGTACTTGGGACGAGACCCTGATTCGCCATGCTAGCTACACGCTTCGCTTAGGGGACCGAGTCGAGCTCGCAAGGGGCACTGACTCGGACCGTCGCTTCACCGTCGTGCGCCTCGCCGCAGGCGAGACCTTCGATCTGGCGCCGTTCGATACAGCCCTTCTGTACTCGCGCGAGTACTTAAAATTCCCGGCGACTGTCTTCGGTCTTACCGTCGCCAGAGGGTTACTCTTCACTGAAGCACTCTGTCCTGAGAATACTTACGTAGATCCTGGCTTCAGTGGATCGCTATACACGACGGTTGTTAATGTCTCTAATCGCGTCGTTCAACTATCAGCTGGAATGCCGATCGCGCGGCTCTTCTTCTATCAGCTTTCAAGCGCGGCACAAACGCCATATCGTAGTGGAGCGTCGCAAGGCATATCTCAGCAAATCGCGAGTGTACCGTCCCGAATCGCCAGTACTCCGGAAGCATGCCGCGCTGGATCGTACGATGATTTGCTGTCAGTCGTGGGAACGCTACCGCTGTGCGGAAATCATTTGGTCGAACTCTTCGCGCGCGAGCGTCAGATTGCCAACTCGCGACTCGTAATGGCGGCGACCGGTGCATTCGTCTGGCCCGTTCTTTTCCACATCGGACTCAATAGCAGATGGATCACCAACAACGCCACAGATCTCACCGTCGGAATAGTCGGAAGCCTGATTGCCGCGGCTGTCGCCTGGGTCGTGGGCAGGCTCTATCGTATGTACCGGCGATGACGCCTCAGTTTGCTGCTCTCACCCGACAGAGGTTTCGGCGATTCTTTCAACCGTCCAGGATCGTCCTGGCGGTCATTCCAGCAGATGTCGACAGTGGGCTTAATGTCGTGACGCTCTGCTTTGATATGCATTGCTCCTACAAGCCGCCGATGATGGCGATCGCAATTCAAAATATCAACGCGAGCTACGAACAGATCCAACGAGCTCATGAGTACGTGCTTGCTGTCCCGGGGCCCTCGCTCGTTACCGAGACCCTCTTCTGCGGCTCGATGTCGAGCCGTCAGACTGACAAGGTGAAGAGCCTAAAACTCGATCTGTGTCCGAGCGCGGTGGTTGCTGTCCCTGGGTTGAGTCGGGCCATTGCGAATATTGAGTTAGCAAAACGCTCCTCGGTCGAGACAGGAGATCATTTGGTCGTTTTCGGAGAAGTCATCCGGTTCAGTGTGAACACCGAACTCAACGAGCTCCCGTTGCTCTCGATCGGGCCTGTTACCCAAGGCTATCGACTACTGGCACAGCAAGGGATCCATCGGATTGCAACTGTCCAACCGCACGCGGATGTGGCGGGCGCATCACGTGCATCTCGGCACGTCGAACGAGCCAGCACGCAGAATAGACGCCGAGCTCGCTAGGCTCGATCGAGAGTCTCCTCGTTGCGCCGGGACCATGTCGGTTACTGCACGATTGAGCAGATCAAGGCTAGGCCGACGCTGCCTGTCTTTCTGACGCCCGCCCAGGTCGCCGACATGCTACAGATCAGCGAGAAGACTATCTCGCGCTGGGCCCTTGAGAACGCCTCGATGCCCGTCACGCGTATCCGCCGCGTGATGGATCAGGTAGTCCGGCTCCGAACGGTTCGTCGCCGGCTGATCCGCCGTGGTTATGGGAGAGGTGTCATTCGCTACGTGACGTGCCTGCACTTGGCGGCAGTGAATGCTCTGCTCGGCGACGTGTTCAAGTCGCCCGCAATTTCAATAACTCCACTTCTCTCGCCGAACCGGCAGGCGATTCAGCACCTGGCGATGGAACTGCCACTTGGGGATGAATCGGTCCATCAGCGTGACGAAGCGGGCGTTGTGAGTCGGCTCCAGCAAGTGAACCAGTTCGTGCACAACAATGTACTCGAGGCACTCCCCAGGCTTCTTGGCCAGCTCGGTGTTGAGGCGAATCGTGCCCGCCTTGTGGTTACAGCTCCCCCACTTGGTCTTCATCCGTTGCACGAAGAACCGCTCCACTCTCACGCCCAGCAGCGGCTGCCATCGCGCCAGCAAGGCCGGCACGGACTCCCTCAGCTGCTCTCGATACCATTCCTCTACAAGTGCCTCTCTCTCGTCCTCACCTGTTCCCGGACGCACTCGCAAAAGCATGCGGCTGGGCTTTAGCTCGATAGAGGGTGGTTCATCTCTCTCGGAGACCGTGAGCAAGTAGCGCCTGCCCCACACGTAGTGGCTTTCCCGGTCCACGTAGTCGCGGGGCGCCTCGCGCTCCTGTTCGCGCAGCTTCGTCTGCTGCTGTTTGATCCAATCCAACTTTGAAATGGCGAAGACACGGATGGTATCGATGCTCATGCGCTTCGGGGCCGAGATTCGCACACGGCCCGTAGGGGGATAAACACTGAGATGGACGTTCTTGATGTCCTTAAGGACCACGTCCACTTCGATGTCACCCAGCTTGACCTGCGACAGCATCAGTACTCGACCTGCGCCTTGATGATCAGGAAGATCCGTTCCACCTCGGCTTCATCGCGCAGAATGTCATACAACGCAGCCTTGATGACTTGCTCGCGGGCCTGAACTCCGCGCCACCCGTCCGGATGGACTCGCCTCACCGCGGCATCAAGCTTCAATGCCAGATCCAGCACCGAGTCGCCGGAGACCCTGTATTCACCTGGCGTTTCGGCTACGCGATCTGCTCGCGCAGGGGTCCCGCGGTCTCTCTTCAGATTGTTGTAGAGCGCCCGGAGCGCCGGACTGCTCTTCAACTGCTCGGGCGTATCCTCTGCCAGCCCTGCCTCTACCCTCCGCGCCAAGTCTGCGATGCGCTTCAGGTATTCCTCGTACTCGATGGCCTTAGCTTTCCGGGCAGTGATGATCTCGTCGAGCAGGGCCGACATCGTCTCGTAGTAGGCCGGGTCGCTCAGGTGCTCTTTGATGATTTTGCGGCGGACGTTGTTCTCGATGGTCTCGGCGATGGCGTTCCTGTTGCCCTTCAAGCCACCGAGCTGCGACGTGATGGCATTGCCGATGCCGCTCTTCACGATCAGCTCCAGCAAACCCATCCCGTCGAAGGGCGAGATCGTCCTCGGTTCGTCGGCCTCGATGTAGGTATCGATGAGGTGCCGCATGTCGGCCTCGTAGGCCTTGAGGTCGAGGCTCTCGCCACTTGCCTTGCGGATGATCTCGCGCACGTTCAGGTAGTGGCCGAGCTGCTTCTTGGTGCGGGTGATGTCGGCACCGTCATATCCGGCGACTTCCAGTTCGTCGGCGATGTTGGCGTAGGCGCGCACCAGGGCCACGGTCGCCTTGTAGAGCGCGGCCCGCTGCGGCTCGCGTTCCTGAAGGTCGGCCGGTATCTCCGTGTTGCCACAGAAGTAGTGGATGTGCTCAAGCTCGCCCCTGGGCGGCTCGACCGGCTCGCACAGCAGGGCAAGGGCCTCCAGCGCGTTGTCGAGCCGTTCCTTCCCTTTCTTGAGGCGGTCCTGTAGCAGCACCTCGGGATCGGCTCCGCCGGCGCTGTGATCTAGTTCGGAGGTGTAGACCGCAATGGCGTTCTCCACCTTCTTGAACAGATCCTTATAGTCCACGACGTAGCCGAAGTCCTTGTCCTCGCCGTCCAGGCGGTTGACGCGGCAGATGGCCTGGAACAGGCCGTGGTCCTGCATGGACTTATCGATGTAGAGATAGGTGCAGGGCGGCGCGTCGAAGCCGGTGAGCAGCTTGTCCACCACGACCAGCAGCTTCATGTTCGCCGGCTCCTTGGTGAACAGCGCCTTGGCCCGCTCCTCGTAGGTCGCCGTCTTGGTCATGTCCGGCTTGGCGTCGACGTCCTTCAGTAGCTCGGTGTAGGTGTTGTAGATAAACTGTTTGTCGGTCTCGGTGTTGGCGCCCGTTTCCTCCAGCGTCACATCCTTCGCCAGCGGGTTGTAGGAGGTCACCACGGCGCACTTGCCCTTGAACGGCGTCTTCTGGAAGAGCGTGAAGTACTTGCACGCCTCGTAGATGCTGGAGGCCACCAGGATGGCGTTGCCGCGTTCGCTGGACAGGCGCGGCTTCACGCTGAAGTCGAAGACGATGTCGCTCACCACCCGCTCGATGCGTGACTTGGAGCTGAGCACGTGCTGCAGCGTGCCCCATTGCTTCTTCACCTCGTCCTTCTGCCAGTCGTTCAGCCCCTTCGTCTTGGCCTCGAACCAGGCGTCGATCTTGTCTTCGGAGCCGAGCCGTTGGTCGATGTCCCTCGCTTCATAGACGAGGTCGAGCACGACCCCGTCCTCGACGCCCTCGCTGAATTTGTAGGTGTGGATGTAGCCGCCGAACACTTCCAGGCTGGTCTGCGCGTCCTTCTTGAGCAGGGGGGTGCCGGTGTAGCCGATGAATACCGCGTTGGGCATCATCGCCTTCATCACGCGGTGCAGCTTGCCGCTTTGCGTGCGATGGCACTCGTCCACGAACACGAACACCTCGCCCACTGTGGGGCTGGGCTGGGCTTCCAGTTCCTTGATGAAGGCGTCGAAGTCGTCCACGTCCTTGCGGCCAAACTTGTGCACCAGCGAGCAGAGCAGGCGCGGCTTAGCCTTGCCGAGCTGGCTCATCAGGTCGCGGCCGCTGCTTGTGCGTTTGATGGCTTCGCCCGCCTCGGTAAAGACCCGCTCGATCTGTTTGTCCAACTCGTCGCGGTCGGTGATGATGACGACGCGGGCGTTGGGGTTGTTCTCCAGGATCCACTTAGCGAGCAGCACCATCACGATGCTCTTTCCGCTCCCTTGCGTGTGCCAGATGATACCGCCCTTCTTCTGGCGCGCATGCGACTGCGCCGTCTTGACGCCGAAGTACTGGTGCGCGCGCGGCAGCTTCTTCACGCCGCCGTCAAAGAGCACGAAGTCGTGCATCAGCTCGATCAGCCGGTCCTTCCGGCACATCCTGAGCAGGTACTTGTCCAGCTTGAAGCGGCTGTCGTCGGCCTCGTCTTCCTTCCACTTCAGGAAGTACTTCTCCGGCGTGCCGATCGCACCGTACTGCAGCCCCTCGGAGTCGTTGCCGGCGAAGATGAACTGCACCGTGCTGAAGAACCAAGCGTTGAACTCCGGCTGCTGGTTCGAGAGGTTCTGGCGAATGCCGTCGCCGATGCTCACACGGCTGTTCTTCAGCTCCAGCGCGCTGACGGCGATGCCGTTCACATAGAGCACGAGGTCCGGACGCCGCTCGTGGTTCCCCTTGAGCGTTACCTCCTCGGCGATGGCAAAGTCGTTCTTCTCGGGCTGGTGCCAGTTGATGAGGTGGACGGTCTGCGTCACTTTGCCCGCCTCGATCTTCACGGGCACGCCGTAGCGCAGCAGGTTGTAGACGGCCTGGTTGTTGCCGTAGAGCGTGCGGCTGTGGTTGTCCGCCTCGGTGCGGAGTTTGTGGAGGACGACGCTGATCTGCGCCGGCGTGTAGCCGCTCCTGGTGAACCATGCCGAGAGCAGATCCTCCTCGATGTTGGTGTTGCCATCGCGATCGGTCCAGTCGCCGAGGTAGCGGTAGCCCAGCTCGTCGCGGAACAGGGAGATGACCCGATCCTGCGTCGCGCGCTCGGGCTGGCCCACCCTCATGCCGGTGTTTCGTGGACCAAAATCTCCGACTGCACATACCGCTGAAAGTCGGCAATCGCCGTGAAACACCGGTAGCCTGCTTGACTGGCGATGGCCATGGTCTCAGAGCCTTCGTTCAACAGGACGACCACCGGTTGAGTGAGTGCCTCCTGGATACCGGTGGGCCAGGCCAAATCGAGCACGGCCTTCTGCTCCCCTGTGGTCGGGTGGGCCAAGTCGTAGGCCAGCACGCCGCGCGGCAGACCCTGCGTGTCCATCCAATCGTTCAGGGCCTCGAGCTGTTCTTCCTCTTCCTCACTGGTGATGCTGCCGTCGACCGCCACGGCCGCGGCGATAGCCGCGGTCGGGCCCTCCAGCCAGCGAGTCTCGCCGTGCAGCAGATCTTCCATGCGCTTGTTGACCTCTGCCGCGAGCAACGACTTCCTTGCTTCGAGAAACTCGCGAAAGTTCTCGATCTTCCACATTGCGGGATCCATGGGGATCCACTGGGACGCCAGCGCACCGGGATGTGCCTGCTCAATCTGCGGGAAATACGCCTCCGGCAGCCGATCCCTGATGTCGAGATTGGCGTCCTTGGTGAGGAAGCAGAAATTGGCCAGCGCGTTCACCTCCGGCCGCTTGTACTTCCGTTTGTAGAGCTGGGCCTTGGGGAAGATGTGATGCACCTCCAGCCGACTCATCCTTCCGAGCAGGTTGGCCTTGAGCGGCAGCCCGGTCCCCCAATCACGGGCCTGTCCCATGCGGGTGAGCAGGTAGAGCACCGGATAGAAACGAGCGCCGAGGCTCCAGCCGGTGAAATGACCCGGCTCGATCCGCAGCCCGCCATGCCAGAGACGCAACTGGTCTAGCAACTTGTCCAATCCGCCATCCGGCCCTTCCAGCGCCGCCAAGTCCTGATCGATGAACGACTCCGTAGATCCCGAGAAACGCCCCCACATGCCTGCCTGCACGAACCAGAACAACAGTTTGTCCCGCTCCTTTTCACCCATGGGCCCGCTGTGGCGGTCGAGGTAACGCACCATGACGGGTACGCCAAAACGACCAAAGAACACCTGATCGTGGTCGAGACCGAGCCGGCCGCTGATCAGGTTGAGGCTCGTGTCGATGTGCTTGGTGGCCCGCCTGAGACCATCCCGAATCTCCTCGGCTGTTTTGTCGTGCAGGAACTGGAACTTGGCCTCGCCGGTAAGTGCGGTGTTTACCGAGCGCAGCAGCCAGTCGAGGTTGAAACGGTAATCGGCCTTGGCCCACTCCTTGAGCTTGGCCTTCATCGTGTCCCGCGCCTCCGGCCAATCGGCGCAGATCTGGGCCAGCGCGAGGTCGCCTTTTGAGAGCTTGGTGCCGCCGCTGTTCACCTGGTTGAAGATGTCCACCACCACATCCAGGGTCTTGTCCGCTCCGGTCACTTCCTCGACGTGCAGGTCCACATCCGTGATGCCGAGCAGGCGACTGAGACGCCCGACATACTCGCCCACGTTCGCTGCCAGGGCGGGTTGTGCAGCCAAGCGGGTCACGAACTCACCCAAGCCTGCCGTCCCTTTCTTCATCAGTTCCGTGACATCAATCCAGAGCGGGTCGTCCCGCATCTTGACCGGCTGATAGAATTCGAAGGTCTGGGCATCGAGATGAAACCGCAGCCCGGTGAACGCCCTGACGTTTCCGTCGAAGAACTTGGGCGGCTTGCCGCGCACGACGCCGTAAAGCGAGGTCATGCGCTGCTGACCGTCGAGCAGCAGTTTGACCACGCCGGCCGCGAGCGGCCCTTCGCCACGATGCGCGGCCGTTCTGGACTCAGTGGCCCACACGAGCAGGCCGCCCACCGGACGGCGCAGGTAGAGCGACGTGGACAGCTTCCGAACCTGGTCGCTATTCCAGACATAACCGCGCTGGAACTCGGGTAAGGCCATGTGCCCGCTGTCGATGTGGTCGAGGATGGTCGAGATCTTCATGCGAGTCGGATCCCTCCGGTGAGCAGTTCCTGCATCATGCCCTGCTTGATCCCTCGGGTCTTGGCGAGTCTTGCCTCCAGCGCGGTTATTTCAGTGTCCAAATCGCTGAGAACCTTCGCGATACGAATCTGTTCCGCCAGTGGTGGCAGTAGCACCGGATAGGCTGCAACAGACGCTTGAGATAATCCAAAAAAGGTTGTTCCCGACTTACTTAGTTCGACGAAGTCTTTGAACCGCCGAGAGCCTAACTGGTAGTACAGATATCTGGGGTTGTAGCTGGATCCAACAGGGCGAAAGAGGAGTAAATGGCTGTTCAGTGAGGCTTTGCCTGGGTAAGGAATCGTATCAAGGTAGAGGACCTTTCCGATCGTGCCATCTTTGGTCATCAACACGTCATTCGGTCGTAGCTGAATTTCAGGTGCTATTTCGTAACGCGCCTCCGAGATATGGTAGACCTCGTTCCACCGTATCGCGCCCTCTTTGAAATTCATGCCGGTGATCAAGAAGGGCTCGGCGTCGTTCGTAGTGAACTCTGCCTGCTTCAATCCCTGCCAACCAATTCGGCCCTTCAACGAAGACACCTCACCCAGGAATCGAACGTCGTCGCTCGGCTTAGGGCGAAGCAATTCCTGCATGGCGCCTTGTTTGACCTGGTGCTTCTTTGCGACGAGTTGCTCCAGGGATTCGATGAGAGCATCCGCATCGCTCAGTGCTTCGGCGATGGCTTTTTGTTGAGGAAGCGGAGGGACGCGAAAGCGCAGGGCACGCAGTTGCCCCAAGTTGAAACCGGGTATCGAACTGCCGATGCTCTGATTGATGATCCGACGCTGAAGCTCTGCCCCCGAGAACAGATAGAAGAGGAACAAGCTATCCACTTTCCGAGGATCGGGCGTCAACTTCATCTGCTTGTTGGAGATGACGTATCGCGGATGGGCCGCTCGATCGCTTATCAGACCGACTTGGTTGATTGTTCCCCAACAGGTGAAGATCAGATCACCTTCACGTACCGTAGAACGTCGTAATTCTGCGGCCTTGGCTTCGGATACGAAAACGAGGCCGTCGTCTACGAGATGTGTGCGTCCATCCGCGGAAAGATTGCTGCCGCGTATTAATGGCACGCCCGTTGGCTGAAAGAACCGAGACCCAATGCTGGACCCGAACGGTCCCGTGGAGAGCGCGTTCTCGTTTGGAGCTTTCAGGTCGTCGACGGAAACCTCTGACCACGCCTGCGGCTCGCGCAGAGAATTGATCTTCACTTCCATGCGAAACCCATATTCTCCAGGTGGCGGCTCACCTTCGCCTCCAGTTCGGCCACGCGACCGGCCAGCTGCGGTAGCGGAGTCTCGTAGCGCTCGGCCAGCTCCTTCACGCGCTGGGTGAGTTGCTGGCTGACGCGATCCATCTCTCCGTGGATGACGACATCGAGCGCGGCAAGCCACTTGTCGTCCACCACCAGCGCCTTGATGTCGGACTCCGTGAGCTTCTGATACTTGGCGTAGGCTAGGGCGTCGAGCGCGGCCTCGGCCTCCTTGAGGCGCTTTTTGAGGTCGGTCTCTTCGCCGTTCAGTTTCAGCCAGTCATTCAGCACGGCGGCTTCGTCCTTCGCGTCCTTGTCGCCCTTGATCTCCTTGAGGCGCGCGGCGATGCTGGTCTTATTCACCTTGTCGAATTCCGAGAATGCCCCGTCCTCGCCGCCGTGTTCTTCTTCCATCTCGGTGATCCGGGCGGTGACGCCCTCCAACTCGGCCGCGAGCTGGTCAATGGCCGCCTGATCTTTGGCGAGGTAACGGGCGACGATGAGGGCCTTGGGGATGAGGTCGCAGGTCCAGCCCTTGTCCTTCTCCTTGCCCTTCGTGTCCTTCTCGATGATACGAGTGGTCTGGGCCTTCCAGCCGTCGGCGGCGATCAGGTAGCAGTCGTCCTGCATGGTCTCGGCCCAGTAGTCCATCAAGTGCTGATAGACGTCGTAGGGATCGATGAGCGGCTTGTCGGCGTATTGGGCGAGCAGGCCCTCGGCCAGCGCGGCGATCACCTCCTTGGGATGGCAGCCGGCCTGCAAAGCCTTGAGCGTCGCGACGCTCGTCTGCCGCCACGCGGCGAAATGGGCGTTCATGCCGGCGATGAACGTCGTGAACTCGGGGTGCTCGTAGATGGTGGACTTGATAACCGCCTTCTCCACGGCGAGATCGACGTAGGCGGGGCGGTTTTCCTTGAACAGGCTGTGCCGGAGCTGCGGGCAGACCGCCCAGTAGCGCTGGAGCGCATTCACATCGGCGGCGGGAATGCCGCCTTGCAGGTGGCCCACGATGTCCTGCAGGTCCTCGGGCGTCTGGCTGTCGATGTAGCGCGGCAAGTTGAGGTTGAACTCGTTCTGCTCAATCTCCGTGAAGGGGACCATGCGCGCGAATTTCGGGACGCCGAGCCGCTTGTTGAAAACGTCCACGATCTTGTGGATGTCCATGCTGCGCAGGCGGTTCTTGGGGCCGTCCTTCATGAACCCGCCGCTGGCGTCGATCATGAAGATGCCCTTCCGGGCCTGGGCGTCCTCTTTGTCGATGACCACGATGCAGGCGGGGATGCCGGTACCGTAGAAGAGGTTGGCGGGCAGGCCGATGATGCCTTTGATGTAGCCCTTGCGCACCAGCGCGCGGCGGATGTCGGCCTCAGCGTTGCCGCGGAACAGCACGCCGTGCGGCAGGATGCACGCGCCCTTGCCGGTGCTCTTGAGGGAGCGGACGATGTGCAGCAGGTAGGCGTAGTCGCCCTGCCTGGCGGGTGGCGTGCCAAAAGGCTTGAAGCGATCGAAGGGGTCGTGCAGCGGATCGAGGCCGGTGCTCCAGCGCTTGTCAGAAAAGGGCGGATTGGCGACGACGTAGTCGAAGGTCTTGAGGGTGTCGCCGTCCATGAACTTGGGATCGGCGACCGTGTTGCCCTGCACGACGAGCGCGGTCGGGTTGTTGTGCAGGATCATGTTCATCCGCGCGAGGCCGCTGGTGGCAGCGTCTTTTTCTTGCCCGTAAAGCGTGACGGCGGTGCCGGCCTCGTCGCCCACCTTGAGGAGCAGCGAGCCCGAGCCGCAGGTGGGGTCGTAGACGGTGGTGGAGGCGCTGGTCTTGGCGTTACGAATGCCACTGATCTGCGCCATGATGCGGCTGACTTCGGCGGGGGTGTAGAACTGGCCCTTGCTCTTTCCACTCTCGGTGGCAAAGTGTCGCATTAGGTATTCGTAGGCGTCGCCCAGGATGTCGTCGCCCTCGGCGTGGTTCTTGGAGAAGTCGAGGGCCGGGTTCTCGAAGATGGCGATCAGGTTGGTGAGCCGATCCACCATCTCCTTGCCGCTGCCGAGCTTGGCAGCGTCGTTGAAGTCCGGAAAATCGGAGAGCTTGTTGGCGTTGGCCAGCGGGGCAATGATCTTCTTGTTGATCTGGTCGCCGATGTCGCTCTTGCCCTTGAGGGCGACCATGTCTTTGAAGCTCGCGCCGGGCGGGATCGTGATCGGCGCGTAGGGCTGGCCGGCGTACTTGTCGCTGACGTACTTGATGAAAAGCAGGACGAGGACGTAGTCCTTGTACTGGCTGGCATCCATGCCGCCGCGCAGTTCGTCACAGCTTTGCCAGAGGGAGCTATAGAGTTCGGACTTCTTCAGGGCCATTCGCTAGTTACTCCAAGTACGGAGACAGGCGCCTAACGCTCCGTTAAGCGGCGGCGCGCAAGAGCGCCTGCCGAACTTCAACCGGCACCGAGACACGCGCACCGACCTCGAGACAACGCCGCGAGCGCCGGGTTGAGGTCGTCCTGCGCCGAAGTTCCACGGGCTGGCGTGTCACACCCCTTCCTTCGTCGCGGTACCAAGGACTCGGAAGCTCGGGGCCCCGGGGCGATCTCCGGGTTGAGAAGCACCGCGAGGCGGGACGTCCGCGGGTACGGCTTCCTGAGCACGTCGAACCCCTTGAGGGGCCAGCTCGGGGCCCAAGGAGCGACTGCCCAGTGATGTTCCCGCCCGGTCGCGGCAGGCTCTTCACGAGCCCGGCGTTGACGGCGTCGCTGACAGTCACCAGTACGATCGGAATGGTGCTCGTCACGACCTTCCGAAACCACTTGGTTCCTGGACGCGCCCCTCCTGTCGCAAATCCCTATCACTGGACCTGTCCGACAAAGCGGGACCGTGAGCTCCCTCGGGGTGCCAATTCCTAACATTGGCAAGCTCGTATTTGGCTGGCCACGTGGCAAGGGACTAGTCGCCAGCTCGGTCCACCCATCCGTCGTGGTCTTTACCGCATCACCGCGGGGGTATCTACGTAAAACTCGTGACGCGGTCCGTCGAGGTGCAGCACTATGCGATCAAGGATGTCGCGCCCGATGATTGCGTAATCGCGCCTAGTTTGATGCACTTTGATCCGCTGGAATACGGACTCGACTCCCTCAACATCTACGATATATTGGCACGCCAATTCGGACTCCGACACCGCCCCAGATACCCGAACAAACGGTAGAGTCGGATCCGGCTGGAGGGCGAGGTCTCTTACCACCTTAGCTGTCAGCGTCGTGTGACTCGCTCCTGAATCGAGGAGCGCAAGTTCACGTGACGCAGCAGCGCCAACCCGAAATGTTACATAGCACGCGGGGGCGAAATTTCCGTCTTCGCCCGGCATCTCCACGTATGGATATATCGCTGTTGTCATTCCAAGCTGCCTCAATCTCCCAATGCCCGACTCTGCGGTCGAAGGGCACTCCGCGCTCGCCGTCACTCGTCTACCTCTCGCGAGTCCCAGGCTGTCCGCGGCCCCGTCCTCCATCCGCCTTTCGCACGAGCCGTTCCTCGAAGCCGGCCCAGGCTTCGGCCACTAGGCCGCACGAGGCGACAGCCCCTTGAAACGGTCTAGTTTTTCGGGGCAGGTCCGAACACCGAGCCCTTGCGCGCGCGTGGATGACGTACTCGTGCAGCGCGCGGATCGAACGTGACGCGGGGACCCGCCGTATCGACTCAGCTTCACGGCCCTGCGAGGCTGGCCCGCAGGCGTTGTAGCAGCGCGATACCAGCCTCGACCATCGCAAGGCCGCAGACAGAGCAATAGTTGAACGGGCGGCCTTCTTCAATGACCGTAAGCCGCGTGTCGCCCTTCTCAAGACTGTGCCCCTTATCGTGCCTGCACTTGTGGGCTCGCTGAACGCTGTTCACTTCTACTGTGCTCACGATCGACTTGTGTCGCGGCACTGACCCTTCCTCCGTTCGCTACACCTCTCCCCCGTTCTCGGGTCCATCCTTCTTCAACTTGCCCCTCACAAGGGCCGTAAGTTCGTCCACTATGTCCGCTGCCGCGTCGAGTCCCGCCTGAAACTGCTCGATCGAGGCGGCGTCCCGGCCGCCACCGGATTCCACGCCCATCCGCTTGTTCTGCGCGCCAAGTGCCATTGGGATCAGAATCGACACATTCGTATTACCCCCGCCCCGTTGCCCGAAGACTCGGATGAGTTCCCTTCCGCCGTGGCGAAGATCGAGCCGATTGAGCACGGTATCAGCGATTGAGCGCGCGTCCTGCTGGGCACGAATCCGAAGCGCCTCCTTCTGTCGCTGGGGCTGAACCGGAGCCTGAAACGGAGCCACCTCTCTCTCTGCGGCCGCAGTCAACTGCAAGCGGCGCATCATCACTTCCTCCGTCAGGCCAAACTCCAATGGGTCGAATCCCTTGTTCCGAATCGTGTCCAGAATCTCGAACACCATTTGTTGATTCACTTCCTTCAAGAAGCCCTTCTGAACGTACTTGTCGACCGTCTCGTTTAGCACCCGCATAAAGGCGCGCAGCGTCAGCCTTGGGCCCGCACCGTCGTCAACGATGGTGGCGTCAGTTGCAGTCAGGTACTCGGAGACAAACTGCTGGTCTTCCCGGTCGAAGTTCGTGAAGTCTGTCCACCACCGTTCGTCGTTGAGCCCTACATGGGAAATCAGGTAAACGTGGTTCCCTGGCGAGGACGGATTGCTCGGATTCGCCAGCCGTAGAATCCGACCGACGAACTGAATATATGGCGACAGGCTGCGATATGGGCGAAACACTGCTGCGATCACGAGGCTGCCGAGGTCAAAGCCCTCGCCGAGCATCTGGACCTGCACGATAACGTCGAGGACGCCGCTTTCTAGGCTCGCCTTGACGCCCTTCTGAGTGTCTTCGTCCTGGTCGCTGTGAAGCACCTCCGCCCTAAGGCCATACTCGTGAAAGAGCGCCGCGACCTGGGTAGCATGGCGGATCGAGCATGCCGCGGCGATGATCTGCCGAGGGGACCCGAGCCGTCGCACTTCGGCCAGTTTGCTGACGGCCGCCTGTACGATGCCTCGGTTGCACACCTCGGACAGGGCGATGCCCCGACTGAACCAATCCCTATCACGCATCGCGAGAACCTCATCGAGCGAGTAGGTATTGGTTCGGCCCTCGGCGGTGAAGGTGATCGACTGCGGAGTCACGTGCAGGGCATCGATGGGGGAGATGAACCCCATCAGCATCGATTGCGTATAGGTGAAGTTATAGACGCGGGTGCCAGCGATCTTCTGCCCATCGGAGCGCAGCGGGGTGGCCGTGAAGGACACAACCAGCGCATCGGAGAAGTATTCGAAAAGGCGACGCCATGTCTCCGCGACGTTGTGGTGGCCCTCGTCTACAAGCACGAGCTTGAAATAGTCTCGGGGGAACTTCTCGTACCATCTGTTATTCGCACCGCTGAACTGCTGAATGTTCGCGACCACGATATGCGCGTTGTCGCAGTCGTGGAGATTTGCGCCTGTCTTCAACTCGCTGATAAATGGGCCCTTCGATGGCACGAAGACGCCGCGTCTCAGATAGAAGCAGTTCGGGCTCGAAATATCGAGTTCTCTCTGGACAGTGTCGCGGATCGTGAGATTAGGCGTGACAACCAGCACTCGGCCGTCCGCGAGCCCGAACGGCGTGATGCCGATCAGACCTGTCTTGCCAGAGCCGACCGGCAACTGCACGTAGCAGGGCTCGCGCGACTCCTCGAAGTGCTGATGGATGGCGTGGTAGCCCCCGATCTGCGGCTCCCGCAAACCGGCGTTCCCGTAGATGTGGACCTTCGTGTCCCGAAAGAAGCTCGCGATCTGATCGTTGGTCATTGGGTGCCTCTGTCGACGAGATCGATCGCGGCTTCGACGAGGCGGTCGTACGTCATCACCGATAACCGCTCGGTCATCGACAACTCTCGGTATCGAGCTGTGTGCTTAGCGTCAAGCTCAGAGCGACGACCGACAATGACTACTGCAGGGATCTCGGCGTTGATGCCCTCAAACCCAAGTTGCCGCTGAGCGTAGGCGATGTTCTCCCGCAGCCACGCTCGCCAATCGCCGATTTGCCGCATCGCCTCGGTGACTTTGCCCGACATGCGTCCCGCCTGCGTAAGCGCGGGATGCGTCGGACTCTCCAACTCGACGAGGACCCAGTGGTATCCGGCTGAATTGAAATGGGCCAAGAGGAAATCAGGAACGAACTCCGCGCCGAAGCGGGGGCGGTCGAAACACCAGCCGATGCTCGCGGAGGGCAGTACCGCTCGCAGGAGCGATGGCGTAGACGCCAACACGACCTGGATAGGGGCCTCATCTTCGGCGTCGTTTAGGACTGCTTGCAGATGCGCGATGTCGCGTTGCGTTGGGAAAGACCCACCGATGAAGTTCTGAGGCCACGGGGCACCGAGCCCTGTGCTGGAGCGCTTGCCTGTGCGGCTAATAGTCCAATCTTAACCGATACACTCTCCTACCCGGAAGGCTTCAGTCTCGATCGCACTCCCCACCGTGTCACGAGCGTTCATCCTGAGCTGGACCTTTCCGCGGGTGGCCCTGCTCATGGCTCCCTGCACCAAGATGTAATCAAACGCGGTCGCAGCGCGTAGGTCCCTCCCACCCTTTCGTCCGCCCTTCCCTGAGATAGACAAGCCTGGGCTCACGATGTGATCCCCGGCCCCTGGTACATCATGCACCCAGGGCAGGATCATCGAGTTGTTTCCCAAGTCGTCAGCGTCTTCGACAAGTCGGGCAGTTAAACAAATATTTTGATCCCGCCGTGCCGGGATCAAAATTCGAACGCCTGAGAAATCGGGCTGGTGCCCAGCGGGATTCGAACCTGTGTTTGAGTCAGGCCAGCTCGCCCTCCAGCTCCTCGATGTTCGCGGCCACGATGTCCACGAGCTGGTCGACCTCCGCGGGGGTGATGCAGAGCGGCGGCGCGAGTCTCACGACCTGGCCGCGCGCGTAGACGATCGCGCCTCGGTCCCACGCCTTGCGATCGAGCTTGGCGACCAGCTCCTTATCGAGCGGCCGGCAAGAGCCGTCGGGCGCCACGAGCTCGGCGCACACCATGAGGCCGCGGCCGCGCACCTCGCCGACGATGCGCTTCTTGCCGACCGCCTGCTGGAGCCCGTCGAGCAGGCGCGCGCCCATCGCCGCGGCGTTCGC